>Ga0256913_10000231_pt1 | contig 27802 bp, 19 predicted proteins | sample Axial_MatmetaG_FD_185970 | JGI IMG/M metagenome (GOLD analysis project Ga0256913, IMG submission 185970) | Deep-sea worm associated microbial mat communities from Axial Seamount, Juan de Fuca Ridge, Pacific Ocean - Axial_Mat | ecosystem: Environmental > Aquatic > Marine > Oceanic > Microbial... | reverse complement strand
GACCTGACATAGTCGTTCTAAAATATTTTCTGGAACGCATATTGATTATGTGATCCGGTAAATCATTACTGGTTAAGCATAACAGGCATAACCAGCATCAAAATATCCTCGTTTTCGTTTTCATTATCTGCCGGAAGAAGTATTCCTGCACGATTAGGTGCGGACATTTCCAGTTTCACCTGTTCAACATCAAGATTTATCAACATATCAAGAAGAAATTTCGAGTTAAACCCTATTTCCATATCCTCACCTTCATAGCTGCACGAAAGCCTCTCTTTTGCTTCATTGGCATAATCAATATCTTCTGCCGACATAACCAATTCCTGTCCGCTGATTTTCAGTCTGACCTGATTTGTCGATTGGTTGGCATATAATGAAACCCGCCTGAGAGCACCGACGAAAGGCAACCTGTCTATCGTAAGAACATTTGGATTTTCCTTTGGAATCACAGCATCATAATTTGGATATTTACCATCAATCAGACGGCAAATCATACTAACATTTTCATACTCAAAAAGTGCATTTGTCTGATCATAATCAATTCTCACATCAATATCATCAGGTAAAATATTCTTTAACTGATTAATCGGTTTTTTAGGAAGAATGAATGAGGTCGGCTCAGAAGCTTTTGCATCTTTTCTTTTGTATCTGACAAGTTTGTGAGCATCGGTGGCAACAAAGGTAACATCTTCCGTTGACAGTTCACAAAAAACGCCGGTCATTACAGGACGCAATTCATCACTGCCTGTTGCAAAAAGAGTTTTATTGAAGGCGTTCTTAAGAACATCCGAATCTAATGTTATTGATGACGGCTCTTCAAGAGTTGGTTTCAGGGGAAATTCATCACTCTTGTGGCCTGAAAGTTTAAATTTTCCACCATCGGTAAGTATTTCTACAGCCAGAGTTTCTTTGTTTATGGACATAGTAACCGGAATATTTGGTAAGGATTTGATAGTGTCCAGCAATAATTTTGCTGGAATTGCAACAACCCCCGGTTCCTCGGCTTTGTCGGGCTGAACTGTAACCGACATCGTTGTTTCAAGGTCAGATGCCGTTATAGTTAATAAGTCTTCACTGAGCTCAAACAAAAAATCATCAAGAATAGGCAGGGTGTTGCTTGAATTTATAACACCGCTGATCATCTGCAAATTCTTAAGTAATACGGTACTTGATACAATAAACTTCATATTTGTTATTTTATGTGTTTCAACAAATTTTATTCAAGGGTAAAATTATATATTTTTTTAATTGCCAACATATTTTTACTGTCTATTTCTTAACAATTTTTCAAACAAATGATTTTGATAGTATCTTTTTGTGTTAACAAGTTGAATTTTACTGCTGGCAATGAACCGATGAGAGAGCATTACCGGGCTCTTTGCATAAATGATCAACTCCGAAAACCAAGGAAAAATTACTGGAGCTAATCCGAGATAAGTTGCCTGATGTGCTATTCGTCTGTCGGAAAATAGTCAATTATATCTCCAATAAGGTCATCGGTCTCAACTGTTGTTTCAATTTTGCTATTGTATTCCTGATCATTTTGGTTAACAACATATTTCAGAACCATCAGGTTATGTTTTGAGTTTTCTCCAAGATTCTCAGCTGCTAAGAAATGTTTTTTCGCACTTTCAAAAGCACCTGTATTATAGGCTATTATTCCTATATTGTTTTCGATCATACCATTATCATCGGTTATCATTAAGGCCTGCTTAAGATAAACCTTTGCGCGGTTATAGTCTTTTAACTCTATGGCATAAGCTGCGGCGTTGTTATAGGCCCGCCAATCACGACCTTCATTTACAAAAGCATAATCCAGTATTTTGAGGCTTTTTGACGGGTTGGAAGCTAACTGAGCAGCATATAGCAATTCTTCATAAGATAATTCATTGGGATCGTTGATTGCAAGTTCAAGCAGCTTAGTGTCAGTCTTTGATGTTTCAATCTCTTTGGGTAATATAAATGAATTTGTGAGATAGGTTAACCCGTCATTATTCATTCTGCCGTCAGTTAATGACTGGGCAGGCTTATTAGTAAAGTCTGTTTCCTGAGCAATTCCTGTTGTGTTTTCTGCAATGGCTTGCTTTTCGATTGATATCTTTTCAATAGGAATTGCGGATGTGGCATCATTCTCAACATTGATTTCGATATCATCTTCTATAATTGGTTCGTTGAATGCTATATCCTCAGTATCAATAATTTCGGTTTGATAAACTGGTTTGACATCAACGGCAAAGTCAATCTTGATATTTTCATTATCAGGTTCTACATTTGCTAAAGCCAGATCATTAATATTTATTGGAATAATTAAAGCCGGCACGACCATTCTATCCCTGTCAACTGACAATGGAGCATTAGCAGCAACAGTAGTTTTGTTTATAACTTTTATGTCTCTGCTGTTAATATCCTGCAATGTTGTTTCGGATTTTGCAAGATAAGTTCTTTCGTCCCGTCGTTTCAGGTACTGATTAGCAAAGGCAAGTTCTTTCTCAGGAATATCATATTCCATTTTGCCTGATGTTATCAACATTATGTCTTTAGAAAAGTCACTGGGAATCTCTGTCCGGGCAATTTGAACTTTAGCTTCAGAAAATAGAGTGCCGGCCGAATCAATATCTCCTGAAACCGATTTCAACTGTATCTGACTGGCAAATTGTTTAAGGTCGTTAAGTTCTATTTCTTTTTTTTGAATCTGAGTCGTCAGTTTCTCGGCAATTTGATATGCTCCAGTTGATGCGGCCATAAAAGAACAATATTCCAGTTTAAGATTCTTTGCTTTTTCGAGTTCCGCTTTCACAATTTCAATGTCCTTAATATTGTCTATTTCTTTCATTAATGAGTCTAATGACAAATTTACATCTCCGGCCTTTGCTTTTTTAATATCAGATACTCTTTTTGCTCTGTCGCGGGCATTTGTTAATTTGCGAATATCTTTCTTTGTGTTTGCAACAAACAGAAAAGCACTATCGGTCATTAACCGTGCTTCATTTCTCTCATTAAGCAGTTTTTCTTTTAGAAGGTATTGTACAGAAGGTGTACTTGCCTGATTTAAAACTGATATACCTTCACTTTCTGAGCTGTATTGTGCAATAAGTTTGGGCTTTTGTGTTTCAGACTCCTTAGTCGCTACCTCTCCTTGTAAATTTTCCTGAGGCAATACTTCAGTAAGTGCTATAGCTTTTTCTGACTCTCCGGTGTTGAGTTTTACATTAAATACAGTTATTGTATTATCTGAGTTATCCCTGTCGGATGCAAAGAATGCCGTTTCTCCATTTTTGTCGGGGATAAATAAAATATCATCAAATGGTGAGTTTATTCCGACGCCCAGATTTTCCGGTTCTCCCCAGACTTTTTTCTCTTTATCATATCTTGATACAAAAACATCATAACCTCCGAGAGAATTATGTCCTTTTGAGCAAAAATACAAGGTCATACCGTTATCAACCAAAACAGGATAATCTTCATCATACGTTGTATTAATAGTTGAAGATAATTTTTCCGGCTCACTCCACTCGTCATTTTCCTGCAAAACGGATTTGTAAATGTCTCTGTTTCCGTTTTCTTCTTGCCCGTAACTCGAAAAGTAGCAAGTTCCCTGAGGTTCTGAAAGATATACAAATGTTAGTGCTTCTCTCTCTTTGTCAATATTGGATTTAAAAATTTCAGGTTTGACAATCAATGTTCCATTCAGGTCATCTGCATAATATCCTCGGTGAAAATTATCTTTTTCAAATGTTGTTTTATTAATTATTTCCTCAATAAGGTTCTTACCTGAAAGAGACAAGCCGTTAAGACAAGAGTTCACCGATTTTAGAACCTCTTCTTTTCTCTGTAAATTACCAGATGTACCATTTAAATATGAATTGTAATATTTCAGTGCTTTAGCGTAGTCCTGATCATAATGATATGCCAGACCAAGATAGTAGTTAAGCTCCGGATTATTATAGTTTCTATTTTCTGCAACAGACAGATATTTTATTGAGATATCCTTGTCGTCGCGCATGCTATACAACGCACAAACTCCGTAGCGAAAGTTGAAGTCTACATTATCAGGATAAACGCTTACAAGATGAGCATACAATGGCATTGCATCTTTATAACTATTACTAAAAAACAGTTTGCCGGCACTACTAATCAGTTCATCTTCTGTAATTGAATTGGATTGAGCAAGCCCGGCAATGGGGTTTGTAATGATGAAAAAGCCAATTAATAATGATAAAACAAATTTTTTCTTCATTTTTAATAGTATTAAAGATGAGAATTATACGGTGGTTTTGGAAAAAGGTTTTATAATTTGGATATTGTCTAAAAATTGGAAACATTTCCAATTTTGGAATGAAGGATAAAAATTATAATATAAATATCGCTAAAATGCATTTTTCACTCTTCTAAGAAAGTCGGTTTTCTTTCTCAGGTTGGAGATGATAAACCTGTATTCGGGACTATCCTTATCTCTTTTATAGGTTCGTTTATCGTCTTTCATCTCGCGGATTAGGTTATTATATTCGGTATTTGATGAAATTGTTTGCATCATATTATTCCTGTAGTTAAAGTAATACCAGTATTTACTTCTATCGAATTCAAGGTAAACGTTAACTACATCGCCTGTGCGTTTTTTTTCTATCTCAACATACCCGTCGAAGTATTTACTGATTGATTGGTCATTTATTCCTCCAACACCTACAAGGCCTCTGGACAAATAAGATCTTGTTGCATAATTCCATTTCAAATTCAAGTCGGAGAAAAACATTGTGTGTTGTAGCTCGGCCGGATACTTTCTTAACCTGCCAAACAAATTAACATCAGCCACTATCCTGTCTGCATTTTCCTCACCAAGCATATCGTTAAGGGCTTTGAGGAAAACCGGTCTTTTCACATTAACCCCTTGTAGATTTTTGCCGGTTGTGTTTTCAACTAACATATCCATTGCCTTATCTTCGAATGGGAAGTCGAGGGTCATAACTACATCAAACGTTGTTGAGTCAGGAATAATGTATTGCACTGCGGTTCCGTAAGTTGCAAGATTAACCATTCCGAGATCAACGCCGAGATTAAGGATACCCTCACAGGTTAAAACGCATTGTTCTCGCTCAAGAGCAAGCTGGTTTCCTTCATAGGTATTCCCTTTTAGTTTTTTCTTGCTACCGATTATATAGGCTTCTTTCTTTTTATCAAACCGAATATATCCTTTTGCCGAAATAACAACCTGATCAGACTTGCTTCGCTTCGGCTTCAGAAATCCGGAGTAGAATCTGTTAATCTCCGGAGAGAAAAGCAATGCAGCTTCCAGTTTTTCCCCATCAAGGTTAGTAAGGTTCTCTGATATTTGTATATATATATCTTTAGGATTTATATTGGAATTGAATTTCACCCAACTGCGTGCCCCCGCACTACAAGTATGCCTTATTCTAAATCCTCCATCGAAATTCAAAAAATTATTGTTTGCCTGAAGGTTAACGTTACCCGAAAAGTCAAAGTCGTTACTTATGGAAAAGCCTGTTGCTGCTGAAACGTGCCCCGTACCTATAGTTTGATATGTTTGGTCAACTCCTATCTCTTTGAGAAGTATTTTTTGCCTGTATCCTGTTTCATCAACATAATCGTAATTGCCATAACCTGTATAGTTATTTTTACTTTTTATATCAACTGCCGCATCATATATTACATGATACCGTGTTACAGTGTTTGCAAGTATTTTTACATTTGCCAGAGTATCCATCTTTGCATCCTTCAAAATTGTTATTTTGTGGTCAGCAGGGAATATGGCAGCATCGGCAACTCTTATATATTTAACATCTTCAGCATGAATTATATAGTCTTTTAAGCTGTATGTTGCAATAGTTGAGGTGAATCTTAGTGAATCCTGATCAGGATGAGTGGAAATGAATTCGGAACCCACCAAAGGCACATCAATCAATTCACGTATACTCATATCATTATATTTTGCCATTTCAGCTTCTTTCTCAGCACTTCCCATTGCAATCTCATATGAGTCCATAAACCAACTGAACTCATCTATCAGGCAGACATACTTGTTTACGGGGAAGTCAACAAGTGACAATCCTCCGTTAGACTTAAATTCACCATTTCTTTTGTTAAAGTCAATATGCGAATTATAGTTGTGAGTAGTGAAAGTTGAAGCAAGAAATTCTTGTGATATGAGATTAAAGTCAGCTGTGTCGGAAAAAATTTCATGCTGTTTGAATTTATATAATCTGGATTGCATTTCAGCATCTTCAAAGCTGATATGGCCGGTACCCATTGACTGCTCCGGAGTCAGTATAAACGAACCATAGAGTTTTGATTGACCTCCAAACATATCCAATGGAATTTCATTTGGTGTTACTCTCATAAAATCTTTATATGGAATCCAGTGAATTGCAACGTCAACACCTTTGACCATAGGATATTCTACAGGGGTTAATTGTTCGTTTACAACAAAGTTCTTGGCATTGGCATTACAGGAATCGGGGAAGAAAATATAGTCGTCAGACCAGGATGTTGAGGTCAGGTATTCCAGAGAGCCGGTTCCGTGCAGTCCTTTGTTGCTTAGATGCAGATTGGAAAAAAATGTACCTTTACCATAGGCAGCAATGCCATCCGGAGGAGTAGATGATTTAAATCCGAGAGAATAATCTTCTTGTACTTTGAGTGTTTGATCCATATCGGGGAATATACCCGCAGATGCCAAATATCCGCTAAATTCAAGATTTTCCGTTTTAAAATTGTCAAGGCTATCTATGTCAAAAGGATAAAGATAAAAGAAAAACTTTTCCCGATCGTAAATGCCATTATACGTTTCGGGTTTGTCATAGTACACATAGGAATCTTTCGTACCATGAAACAAAGGATACTTTGGAAAGTTCTTCAGGCCTGACTTATTATTTGCATCATCAATAATTAAATCTCCACCAAGATCGGCAACAACGCTTTTTATTGCGACAAGCGGATGTTTGCCATATTCATCAGGTTCAAAGCTTTGAACCATAAACCTCATAGAATCAATAGAAGGCATATCAAGCTTGAATTGGCCATAGTTGAATTCGCATTTATTAGCAAAAAAATCGAAAAGGCCTGCGTGAACCCGGCCGGTAAAAACAAAATCCATACCCTGCTTAACCAGCAATTGCCTGTTATCGGGGTAGATGAATACATTTTGTGAGTCGCTCAGAAAAACAAATGGAACCCCGTAAAGGCGCAGGGCAAAGCTATCCAGTTCGAGGCCTGCATTTTTATGATTATATGTTTCCGAATTGAACTGGATAACATCGTAATCTATCTTTTTGGCCATAGCTTTAATATAAACAAATAATTTATCCTTGACTACCGCTTTTTTCTCGGAAGGATTATATATTATAAAACCTTTATTTGATAGTTTTACAAGCATACCTATTAACTGTTCCTGAGGAATCTGCATATAGTATGACAGGTCTTCAAGATAAATCTCTCTTGTATTATTTTTTTTGCAGTATCCTTGAATAGCATTTAACGGATTAATCCTGTCTATTCCCTGTAGTTTTTCATATCTACCTGCCGAAAAGTAATTACTTGATTCAAAAACTGCACGGGATAAACCTGTTGAACCTTTAATGGCTCTAAAATTCATAATGCTGTCTTCCAAATTCCAATACATTGCTTCGGTATATATATCAAGGTTATGAAACGAATCATAAAACGGACTTTTTGAAAGGCCCTCTCCTGATCGCACCAGAGCAAGTTCCTTGTTGTTGTCAACATAATTCATTTGTATGCCTGCATGATAAATAGAATCCTCCTTGTACCTGATCGCAACAGAAGACAGGATGGATGAGATACGATTTGGTCTGATAACAAAGCTTTTTGATCGTATTTCAATAAAATCCCTTTTCCCCTTTTTGATAGTAACAATAGCATCATTATCCTTGTCACCTGCTCCCAATAGTTTTAGCCCCTGCATCTCAATACCACCTACATAATCAATATTATTAAATACGGATTTAATTGGAACTCTCTTGAGATAAGAGCTAAAGCGAGGATAAGTAGCTTTTTCGGGAGATACATTTGAAAGAACCTTTTCTTCCAGACTTCCTATTAAAGGCTTATTCCAATACTTTTTATGATAAAAGGTTACCGAGTCGGCATGAAATCGTGAAAAACCCATATAAATCTCATAATGACCCAATATAGCATAAACAGTATCCGGGTCAAACCCTGCCCTTGTCCAGTTTATCTTTCCGTCATTACCTATCCACCTGTTTCTTAAAGGAAAGTAAGAGCCTTTTGTGTTTAAAATAACAGAACTGTCCTTATTGGCGTAACATTTAAGAGTAAACATCGGGAAATCCACTTCAGGAACAGAATCAAACTTGAAAACAAAATCATATGTGTCAGCTTTCCAAGCTACTCCCTTTGATTTATATAATGTTAAATGATTTATCAGGTTATTGCTGGCTTCAAGAAAAACAGTAACATGCTTAATGCTTCTTTTGTCATTAGCCATAGTTTCCAGACCTTTATACCAGGCTTTATAGCTTTCTATAGGATGGTCGTATTCCATTATACCATTCATGCTCGACAGGTAATTATAAAAATGAGGATATGGTCTTAACCTGCGTTTTAGCAACAGATTGCACATTACCTTTATACTGTCTTTAAATTCTTTGCTGTACGTTCCTGTATTCCAGTATTCCGTAAATTTCTCAATCAAAATGTCACACTTTTTCTTGCTTTCTTTGTGGCTTACGGTTCCGAAAAAAGCTTTAAGTTCTTTCAGGAATGTCTGAGAATCATCTGAAAATTGTGTGAGTCGTTGGGGAACTGCTACTGAGGAAAATAGCAGGAAAGAAAAAACAATTATTAACTTTAAATATGCTCTCATTTTGAAACTATACTCTCTTTTGAAAATTTCAGGGCCATCCATTCATCTTTCATCATCATACTGTGAAAACTCAAACCGATTCTTTTGGCTTCATCTTTTAACATTTCCACATCTCCTATCAAAAAGCCACTTAAAAGCATAATGCCGTTATCGTTAAGATGGTTGTAATAAACTTGCATATCATTTATCAGGATATTTCTGTTGATATTAGCAAGAATTACATCGAACATTTCATCTTTCAATGCACCGGCGTCGCCTAAGCGGATGTCAATTTTTTTACATTTATTTTTCCGGCGATTTTCCAGCACATTGTTGTATGCCCATTCGTCATTGTCAATAGCTACCACACTTGATGCTCCCAGTATTTCGGCGAGTATTGACAAAATACCCGTACCACATCCCATATCAAGAACAGATTTACCTTCTATCTTCTCATCAAGCATCTGCTCTATCATAAGTGAAGTTGTGTCGTGATGTGCTGTTCCAAATGACATTTTAGGCTCAATTATTATTTCATATTTAACTCCCTCTGCTTTTTTGTGAAATGACGCCCTGACATAAACATCATTTCCAATTGTTACGGGATGAAAGTTACTTTCCCAAATTTCATTCCAGTTTTGCTCTTTGATTAATTTTTTTGTAAACGAAACTTTATTCTTCTCCGACCTTATAATCTGAATTGACTTTAGTTTCTCATTATCATAGCTTTCTGCAGGGATGTATGCTTTCAGGAAATCCCCATCTTCCTCAAAACTTTCAAAACCAATATCTGATAACTCCGCAATTAATATATCCGTTAACGGATAAACTGTTTTTATTTTAAAAGTAACTTCGGTATAATCCATAATTAAGAACCTACGATGCTATTTTTAAATTAAAATGATTGAATAATTTTTGCAAAGTCGTCTGCTTTAAGCGATGCACCACCTATAAGTCCGCCGTCAACATCCTTGTTTACAAACAGTTCTTTCGCATTTTTCGGGTTACAACTGCCACCGTAAAGGATAGTAGTGTTTTCGGCAACATCCTTATTATATTTTTCTTTAATGAGCAACCTGATATAAGCATGCATTTCCTGTGCCTGTTCAGGTGTGGCTGTTACACCGGTTCCTATTGCCCAAACCGGTTCATAGGCAATCACAGCATCTTCAAAATCTTCTTCTTTCAGATGAAATAACGATTCTTCGAGTTGTGTTTTGACCACATCAAAATGTTTTCCGGCTTCTCGCTCCGGAAGCAATTCTCCGCAACAGAAAATCGGCTTTAACCCTTGCTCTATTACCTTGTTAACCTTCCCGGCAAGCATTTCATTGCTCTCGTAATAGTATTTTCTTCTTTCGGAATGCCCGATGATGCAATAATCAATGTTCATTGACTCAAGCATTGCAGCTGAGATTTCACCGGTGTAGGCTCCTGATTCGTGATCGTTTACATTCTGCGCCCCTACAAAGAGATCCGTTTCGCTGATAAAATCGGATACCAGTTCCAGGTATACCGCCGGCGGACAAATTATAACTTCCGTATTACCAATATCATTATTGCTGACAAACTCAACAATGTTGTGAATAAGGTCATCAGCCTCCTGAAAGGTTTTATTCATCTTCCAGTTGCCTGCTACTATTTGTTTTCTCATAATCCGGTTTTTATATAAAAATGATTGTCAAAATTACTGATTTGGGAAAAGCTATTAACTAAAATATGAATTAATTATCAACAAATTTTTGTTGGAAATCTTCATAACCAGGAATATCATTGTAATGCCATTTACCAAGAACGACCCCGTTTTTCAGCAAAACAAGCCCTGGATTTGATCTTATCATAGCTTCGAGTGTGACATCATCGGCAAAGTAATAATCAATTTCAAAATTGTATTTCTTTATGAAATTATGAACGTCGTCGGGTATGCTGCTTGTGATTAATACGAATGAATAGCCCTCTTCATTGCATCTCAAATGGAGTTTCCTGATTTTTTCGATATTTTTAGTATTCATTTTACCAATATCGTACGAAATTAACATAAACTGAAAATCAGGGTTAGCTACTATCAGGTCGGTAACATCATTACCCGCCTCATCCTCAACAGCAATATCGTTGGCTTTTGGATTAGGGTCAACTACTCTCTGACTCACAAACTCCCACTTCGACATCCAAACCGAATCACCATAAGGATAATCTGACACTGGATACTCGCGCTCCTCTCCTGTTTCCTTATTCCTGTATGACACATAATACTTTAAAGGCTTTTTCTGTTCAATGATCATTTTATTTCCTACTTTCCAGTCTCTGAAATCAATAACAGGTAAATGCCTTATATTATAAACCTCGAACCAAAGAAATCCGACAATAAAAACGACAATCAGAGAATACTCTATTTTCGTGTTGAAGCTGAATCTTATCCTGTTTCTGGAAAAAAAGACTATCATCAGCAATGCATCAATAACCAGATTCTTATAAAATGTTTGCCAGTTGGTAATAATAATGGCATCTCCAAAGCAACCGCAACTGGGTACCGGATTGTAAATGGCATCGTTAAAGGTTAAAACCGTGAATATTGCCATCATGATCACAACAAGCCAGGATGTGAACTTAAGTTTAATATTGAAGAGCAACATTGCTCCCAATACAAACTCCAAAATATTCAGAATGACTGCAAGCGGTAAGGCATAAGGAATAGCCCATTGGGTTCCGAAAGCAACAAAGTAATCGGTTATTCTGTATTGAGTACCAACCGGGTCAACTCCTTTGACAAAACCCGAAAAAACAAACAAAAGCCCGAGTATTGAGCGTACAACTCCAACCTGAACATGATTAAATCGCCAATTGATGAAAGCCGCAACAATAATTTCGACTGTCAGTAAAGTGATAAACAAAGAATTGTAGTCAACAACCTTACGTATCAGATATCCCGACAGCAGAACTGCAATTATGAACACCCAGGTTAATGAAGATTTTTGCTTTGTCGATATCATTACGAATCAGAATTCAGGATTTCTGCTTTCTTCAAGTTGAATAATTGCAAAAACAGCATAGTTGATAATGTCGTTATAATTTGCATCCAGCCCTTCTGACACAAAAGTTTTTCCTTCGTTGTTCTCAATCTGCTTGACTCTCAACAGCTTCATAAGAATGATGTCGGTCAGTGAACTTATTCTCATATTTCTCCAGGCTTCATCGTAATCGTAGTTTTTATCCGTCATCAGCGACATAGCAGCCTTTATATGCTTATCGTATAACTTCAATGCTTTTTCGGGAGCCATTGATGTCTCCTCTTTTGTTCCGAGTTCAAGCTGGATAAGTTCCATTACTGAATAGTTGACAATACCGATAAATTCAGGCTTTATTCCTTCATCAACTTTCTGTACACCTTTCTCCTGAATGCTCCTGATACGGCTAGCCTTTATATATATCTGATCCGTAAGTGACGACGGCCTTAGAATCCGCCAGGCACTGCCGTAGTCTTTCATTTTTTTTTCAAAGACCTCGCGACACATTGCTATGACCTTTTCAAATTGCTTTATTGTTTTTTCCATTTGCATTGTGCGTTAAATTGCAGTGTGCAAAGGTAAATGAATATGTTTAATAATAACCGGCAAAAGTCAGAATAAACCAATTAAAAAGATATGGTCATAAATAGCCAGAGACAGAACAAAGAACAGTACTTTTTCTAAAACAATCATTATCTATACCTTTTTCTTGCCCTGTCATAATCAGGATGGTCGAGATACTGCTTGTAAGTGTTGCCAGGAAAGGGATTAAAAAACAATTCGCGGTACGCTTTTCCGGTCATAGCATCATGGTGAATATCTCCTCCGTAATATTGCCACGTCTGAAAAATATTTAGTAAAATCAGAAATATAATAATCGTATGCGAGATAAGTTTTACAATTTTCTTCCGGGTCAGTGTCCATTTGACAAAAACTGCCAAAGAAAGTGCCATAATAGGGTATGAATCGATAAACGGTCTGCCGCCAAAACTGCCGCCATACCACCAGCACCACCATGATGTTATAATATAAATATTAAGAATAAGAAATATCAGCGATGGATAGAAGATGGTTTTAACTCTTTTGAATGACAATACAAGTCCGAAAATTGCAAGAGCCATAATCGGTGTATAAAGCAGCCACCCTTTGCGAAAGCTGAATAGCCCGTCAATTATGTGCGGATGTAAAAAGTTGAATCCCTCATCATTATATGAATAGTAGAACCAGTGACCGGCAGCAAATTTCCAATAGGCTAATTGGGGGATCCAAATAACTATAAAGCAAAGAGCCATTGCAATTATAAATTGCGGATTATTAACATAAAACAAAAAACGTTGTTTTAGTTCCTCAGCGGATTTCACATCCCACAGGAAGAAAAGCACGGACAATATAATATCTGTAGGCCTTATCAGTGTTATAAATCCTCCGAGCAAACCTATAATTATTGCATTTTCCATATTTGGATTCTCATACCATTTAACAGTAAGATAAATAAAAGCTGAGAAAAGTGCGAAAAGATAAACATGTGGCATTGTCGATTCAATTGCAGAATAAAAATAGAGATTAGTTCCCAAAACTGTTGCAATGAGTGTGATTGTAACGATATTTTGAGGGAAATACTTTTCAAGAACTTTTCTCAGGAAATAAAGCCCGAGAGCAAGATAGAAAACTGCACTCAAATTCAGGAACAGCTTATAAGGTAACGAGAAGCCGTCTGCAGGATATCCCGACAAATTTGCTACAATGTGCCCCATCACAAAGAAAGGCGCATAAAGAAACGACAACCCCATCGACATTTTAATAACATTGCGACCGTCTGGTGTTTTAAGAGGCCAGAACTTGTCAGAAAAATAATCGCTACTGTCATTAATGAAGTCAAGTGAAAGATCTTTGTAAATAACGGTTGCAGGTAAATATGCATAATATGAAATAACATCATTATAGATAACTCTTTGCGAGTGTGTCCAGTAATGGATGTTAAACATATTGTAAACCACGGCAATCAATATCAAAAGATTGACAATTCTTGCCTTGCTAAATTTAATATATTGCAGATATCTCACTCTTACCGAATTAATTTACTTTTGCAAACATAAATTAAGTTTGTTATTTTCGATGGATAAAAGTACATCATTTTCATTAAATGGTTCAGGTTGGGAAATTAACCTCGCAACACCTGTTGTAATGGGCATCCTAAATATCACGCCTGATTCTTTTTTCGACGGCGGAAAATACACATCCGAAAAGAACTTTCTTTTTCAAACCGAAAAGATGCTGAAAGAGGGTGCCGCTATCATAGATGTCGGCGTCGCATCAACAAGACCAGGTGCTGAGGAGGTATCTAAAGAAGAAGAAATAAAGCGACTTATACCTGCAATGCAAAGTTTAAGAAATGAATTTCCCGAGGCAATATTCTCAGTAGATACATACCGTAGCAAAGTTGCCCAATTAGCAGTTGAGACCGGCGCGCATATTATCAATGATATTTCGGGTGGCACATTAGATATTGAGATGTTTCAAACGGTTGCCGCTTTAAAAGTTCCTTATATCCTGATGCATATCAAAGGGACACCACAAAATATGCAACACGACCCACAATATGTTGATGTCGTTCAGGAGGTGAAGTATTTTTTCAGGAAGCAGTTACGAAAGCTGAAGAATTTTGGCGTTTCTGAAAATATTGTTCTTGACCCCGGTTTTGGGTTTGGCAAGACCGTTGAAAATAATTATGAACTTCTAAGAGATATTTCCTCTTTCATAGATTTGGGATATCCTGTCCTAGCCGGAGTCTCCAGAAAATCAATAATTAACAAGGTGTTGGGAATAGTGCCTGATGTTGCGCTTAACGGAACAACCGTGCTTAATACCATTGCCCTGATGAACGGCTCATCAATATTGCGTGTTCATGATGTTAAAGAGGCTGTAGAAGCAGTGAAGTTGGTCGGATTTTATACCGGCCTCAAATAAATTTCTAATATCCCAGCAAATAGGGTTTCAAAAGCAAAGCCACAACAATACCGAAAATAGCACCGACAAGAACTTCTATAGGTGTATGACCAAGCAGTTCGCGTAAATTCTCCTGCTGGAATTTATTTTCAAACAGTGCATTGAGCGATTCGGAAAGTTTATTGAGTATTCCCGCCTGTTTGCCGGCAGCACGCCGTATTCCTGAAGCATCGTGCATTACTATTATGGCAAAAATAGCAGAAACAGCAAACAGTGCCGACGAAAGCCCATAGGTTATTCCAATCGCGGTTGCAAGTGCCGTAACCGTTGATGAATGAGAACTGGGCATTCCGCCTGTTTCAAGCATGCGTTTTAAATTGATCTTTTTATCTGCAATCAAAGAAACTATCACTTTATAAAACTGTGCGAGAAACCACGAAACAGTCACAACATCCAAAATCTTATTGCCGAATATGATACCTGTGTGCATGTTTTTGTTTTCTGTATTGTGCAAAGATAGTCTAATAACGGGAATTATGTGATGAAAAGTATCGGCTTATTAATCTTATATTATTAACCTTACCCCCCCCAATTCTTCAATACGAAAAGGAAAATGATCGCCCGGTGAACCAATAAACATAAAATTAATTGGGATATTCCATTTTTTTGAAAGATTGCGTACCAGTTCAGGGCTGAATTTGCCGCGTATTGCAACAAACTCAATAGAAATTTCGGGATACTCTTTGTCAAGAAAGTCAATATCTTTTTTTAATGATTCGATTATTTTATCTGCATGCGGCTCATTTTCATCAACAACGGTAACCAGCTTAAGCTTTTTAGTACTCTCATTTTTTAAAATATAAAGCATAACCTGATTTAAGTTTCGTATGTTGTCGCCCCTGGTAAAGAAAACAAACTCCTGAGAACTAATCCTGTCTATTGTGCGGTTTATTGAAACATGCAATCTCAGGAATAGCTCTCTGATGGGATCAAAAATATTCCTCAGAACCCTTAATAACAGACGTAAAATTGTTAAACGGTTAAGCATTATTATAATGAAAAAGATTCCCGGGATAAAATATTCGAGAAATATTTTGAAATTAGAAGGCATATCAGGATCAGAAGATTTCATAAAGATGTTGCCTATTAAAGCTATTGTAACTCCTACCAAAGCGATGAAAACCGAAATCCAAGTGGCCTTATACTGTCTTGGCAACTTTCTTCTTTTTACTTTTAAGAGGATATTACCGATGGCGAACAAGCCCATTACCGACAGAAATGAAATGGTATAAACCCCGGCCAGCACTTCAACTCTTCCTTTTGTTATTAATAGAACGGAAATGCTGATCAATAAAAACAGGATAATTATCCGGTAGGAGCTGTTTCGCTTATTCTTTTTGAGGAAAAAAGGTGGTAATATCCGGTCTAATGTCATTCTTTCCAATAAGCCGGTAACTCCTACAAACGATGTCAAAACAGCACCGCTGAGAACAATCACAGCATCAATGGAAATAATCCAGTTTAACCATGCTCCTCCACTTATCTTTCCCATTTGCGATAAAAGGACATCACTGTGTAATTCCCTGATTTCAGGTATGTTAATTATAGCTATTGCAAGAAATGCCATCAGCGGATTTATAATGCTGACGATTATCCACATATTTCTCAATGTTTTAACAAAGACTCCCTTTTTTTGTTCTTCAACATAATTTGCAGAGCTCTCAAACCCGGAGATGCCTAACATCGAAGCTGAAAAACCAAGAAAAATTGCTGTGGTAACACTTCCTTCCACGGGCAGGTTCCAGTTTTCATAAAAAACATCAAATCCGGATGTTACCAAGTATTTAATAATAAACAGAATTAATAATAACATTGATGTAAGATGAAAGATAAAGATGCCGATAGCCACTTTCGACGATTCACGGATGCCAATAATGGCAAGTAGTGCAAAAACCGTTAAAAGTAAAATTGTCGACGGGATAACGGGTTCGGCATTCCACAAACTGTGTAAATAACGCATCGCTTCATTCGCAGATATAACAGAAGTTGCCATATACGACAAGATAGTCAGTGTGGCAGCAAAAGAAGCCATAAATTTGCTTGTTGTATTCAGTAATGCATTATAGGCTCCACCATTAAGAGGTAATGCACAAACGACTTCGGAGTATATTTTCCTGAAGAGAAATAAAATAAAGGCTACTATAATCAGAGTGAGCCAGGCATATTTTCCCGCATATATGATAGAAAGGGCCGAAACATAAAGTACCGATGAACTGATATCATTCCCGCAAATTGCTGTTGCTGCTAATTCACCTAATTTTTTACTTTGTTTTTTCATTTGTTAATTTACCAACTCCCCAGCACTGAATCCTAAGAAGACACCCTGCAAAAGTATTGTTTTTCTTAAACTTGGAGATTATATCACGGATAATTTAAAGCAATTTCGTTTCCTCCCTCTTAATCCCGCAAGTTGCAATAATTCCAACTATACCTGCAACCACAAACGTCAATATCCTTGATGTAAAAACTTTTTCCATTCCAGAGCTAATCCATATTATAGTAAAAAGCACTCCGAAAACGATTGTAACAATCGCAGCTTTACCTTGAAATTTTTTCCAAAACAGCGAATAAAGTATCACGACGATTCTCCTGTTGCCCGTTCAGAAAGTGCGGCTACCCATCCGGGAAGATTGCGGCCTGCTATTGCGTAATCAGTGTTGGATTTTACCTTCCAGCCCTGATACAGTCCCCACAAAACCAATAGTACCATATATGATACCATAACAACAATCAACCGTGTGTTTGCTCACATTATTATGTCATTCCTTTTATACTATCCAATTTGCCGATTCAGTCATCTTGCAAATTTCTTTTCTCTTGTTAATCCTGAAGGGTTCATATCTACCAAAGGCTGTCACGCAATACTTACAGAATTATCCAACCTTAGCCCTGATGTTGATTGCGCAATAAATCGTTAACGGTTTTGACCGGATTGAATGTACTGACAGGTACCTCAACAAAGATTGTTATCCAGTCGGCCATAGCTCCGTTCCACAATCCGGGTAGTTCCTGTGCCTTCAGGTTTCTTCCGTCTTTTGATTTTATTGATATAAATCCCGTTTCAGTATCAATAAATCTTTTCAGGTCAAATTTTTCTCCCTTGTAATTCTTTATTCCACAAACCAAATCCACAGGATTAAAATGCGTTGCATTATGCAATATTTTTTTCTGTACGGGGTCATCTTGATTAATCTGTGAAGATTCAACAATCTGTAATGACACTTCTCCTTTTGAATTCTTAACCCAGAAAGGACCTCCTCCAGGTTCGCCTTCATTTTTTACCATTCCGCATACCCGTGCCGGTCTGTTTAGTTTTGTATAAAGAAAGTCGCGTTTTCCCACTTTGTCAAAATTGCCATATCCGTCGGAGAACATAATATTGAGCTCTTTCTGGGCAAATGTTTTGATATCTTCAAGTGTTGATTCGTCAATTTCACTTTCTTCAAGTCTATTCAGATACTTAAATATCTCTTCCTGAACCGACAACAGCAATCCCCCAAGTACCTTCTTGTACTTTGCAGTGTCGCCTTTCATCCTGTCAGGAACAACATTGTCAATGTTTTTTATGAAAACGATATCTGCGTCAAGTTCATTCAGGTTTTCGATCAAAGCACCATGACCACCGGGACGAAAAACCAGATTTCCATCTTTGTCTCTGAACGGATTATTGTCCATATCGACAGCAATAGTATCGGTTGATGGCTTTTGAATCGAAAATGAGATGTCGAAAGAGATACCGGTTATATCCTCATATCTCTTCTTGATCGACTCAACCTCTTTTCTAAAAATATCAAGATGCTCGGGAGAGACGGTGAAGTGTATAAAGGCATTTTTCATTTTTGATATTCCGTATTCTATTGACTCCACAATATGCTCCTCAACGGGCATTCGGTGATCATTGGTATGTTTGTGGAACTTAAGAAGTCCCTTTGGTAATTTACCATAACCTAATCCCTTTTCGTCTAAAAGATACTCAAGAATAATGGCATACTCCTTATTCTCAAGCTTTTCCACAAGACTGATATCATCATTTTCCATAATTTTCTTCAGGTCGTCATAAAAAGCGAAGTCCTGAATGTGTTTGAAAAAGTTTCCGGTTGAATGAAATCCGTCGTTTACTGTTGTACCGGCACTTTCTTCAAGAAAATTAAAGAGATGCTTAAACATCCTGCTGGCAGCTCCAGAAGCAGGAACAAACTTTATTATCATTTTGTTTTTAGAGGCTTCTTCGTAAAACTTAATAAGATTGTCAGAGTGCTTCTCGTCGAAAGAAATAATCCCATCTCCAATCGTAGCAGGTTTTATAAGATTGGAATATGGAAAGCCGTTTTTGAAATTCTCAATTTGCAGTTTGACATTTTCAATGTCAATAGTTTTTGAATTAATTTGCTTAAGATCATTATCAGTAAACATAATTATCAAATTATTAAGTTGTTAGCATATAAACCCTGACGAGTGTATACATAAAATTTCTATGAGCAAATGTAATAATATTTGGAAAAAGAGATAAAATAAAACCAATAAAATATCTCAAAACACTAAAATGGCAAAAAAAAATATTTTTTTTACGTATTTGTATTTAAAATAATTATTTTTGCACTCCATTTTTTTGCCCAGGTGGCGGAATTGGTAGACGCGCATGGTTGAGGGCCATGTTCCTGTTCGGGAGTGCAAGTTCGATTCTTGTTCTGGGCACAAAAAAATGGCAAATTCACGGATTATTGCAATCTGTGAATTTGCTTTTAGCCCAGATGGCGAAATTGGTAGACGCGCTGGTTTCAGGGACCAGTTCCCGCAAGGGAGTGCAGGTTCGATTCCTGTTCTGGGCACCAAAAGATTTTATTTCCTAAAAAAATCGAGCTATCATCTTCAGAGCACTTAACAGGCGTCCCGGCAAAATCCCGTTTTCTATGAAAAAGTTTGATCAGAAAATTACAATTAAATTTTATAGTCCACAACAGCAGTACTTGATGTTACTTCTCTCAGAAAGTCGAGAATTTCGAGATGTTTCGGATGGTTTCTATAATTATTCAGATCATCTTCCGAATCAAAAATAGTATTCAGCACCAAATCATAGGCTGATGGTTTAATGTTAAAATTCAACCCCACCTCAATGAATTTTATTTCATCAATATATATTTTAAGGCCCTCAAGGGATTTTTTTAATCTCAGAGCATTAGCAAGTTTATCAGTAGGTTCTTCAGTCTCTTTTAATTTCAGCATTACAATGTGCTTAACCATAATTCCAGTTTTTTGTTTTTATCTGTTTAGCAATACTTAACACTTCTTCAAATGTTTTCAGCTTGTTATTATTTGTTCTGTAAAACAACTCTTTTGCAAAATTAATAAAATTCCTGCTCGACTCCAACCGTAAATACTTCTCATCAAGATTATCTTCGCCAAGGCGGATACGATCAAGAGCATCGGCATCCTTAAGAATGGCCGTAACAAGGTATGCCTCATCACTTTTTTTAAACTCATTACGAACAGAATGATTAGCGACAGCCTTTCCAACCTTGGTTATATCGGTGTCGGTCAGTCCAACTTTTAAAAAACGCTGCTTAAAAACAGGCAGCTTAGTCTTAACCGACCAACTTCCATGTTGAGTGCAATAGCCGTCATCCTTACGGGCAAGGTCGTGAATAAAAGCAGCACACAAAGCAGGTAATGTTTCCTTTTTTAAGCCCTCAGATTCAGAGATGTACATTGTCAGACACATCACCCTGTAAGTATGATTTATACCATGCAGAGAACTTTTATGGTCAAAAAAATCCTGCTTAAGATCAAACAATGTATAATCAACTTTTTTCATAAATACAGTAACGTAAACAGTTATAAAGTTTACATTTTTTTATCAACGATATCAAGAATCTCTTTTTGCAAAGCGGCTGCCTTTGCTTGTATTTCCTGTCCTTTTTTAACGATATCTTCAACAAAAGCTTTATCATCAAGTCCGCCGCCGTTTATTTTCACGTTAAGGAAAGCACCTTTAACTCCCGCCAGCGCAGCAATAGCGCCGACACCTGCATCCGAAACCGAGTTAGGATTACCAATCTCAGCCATAGCTTTCATAACTTCCATTGATTCATAGCACAGGTTCATCACTTTAAACGGCACCTCAATTGCATATTTTGTTGCATCCTGAATAGCTTTGTTACGAATTGCTTTATCCTCATCACTCTTTTTCGGCAGTCCGAAGGCATCCATTATCTTATTAAAAGCATTTGTATCCTCATCCACCATTTTCAGGAGTTCGGTCTGGTAATATTTTCCCTTTTCCGCCCATTCGGAGAATTCCTCCCAACGGTCGTCCCACCCGCGTTTGTGTGACGAAAGGTTTGCAACCATTGTACCGAGAGCAGCACCCATAGCACCCATTGCAGCCGAGATTGAGCCTCCTCCGGGAGCAGGCGACTCCGAAGCAGTCTCCTCTGTAAATCCGGAGACTGTCATATCCACAAGTTTTTTCTGCGATTTATCCTCAAGAATGTATTCGATAATCTTTTTATCGGGGTCGAAAGGCCCAAGCTCATCAAGTCCGAGCGATTTAACAGCGATTTTGATTATTTCCCTGTCGGTAATACCGAGCGACCTTTTTTGCATCTTCAGATAATACTTTCCTGCATCGAGCATAGCTTTCAGGGGTATTACACCAACAAGTTCGGAGCCCGTAACCCTGACTCCCCTTGATTCGGCACTCTTTTTAACCGCCTCAAAGGCTTCGTGAACCGATGTTACGGTAATATCGGTAAGGTTCATTGATATCTGTGCGATACCATATTCTTCAATAAACCAACCGATTGCTTTCACCTTTTTCAACACTCCCGGGATATATACAGGATTTCCCTTTTCATCTTTAACGATCTTTCCGGTAAGGGGATTTCCCTCACGTTTCACACGTCCTCTTTCCCTTACATCAAAGGCGATAGCATTGGCACGGCGTGTTGAAGTCGTGTTCAGATTAACGTTGTATGCAACAAGAAAATTACGTGCACTGACAGCCGTTGCACCTGTTTTTACAACATGCTCGTTAAATTCGGCAGGGCCCCAGTCGGGCTTCCAGTGGGGGTCGGCAAGCTTTTCTCTCAATCCTTCATATTCACCTGAACGGCAATTTGCAAGATTTCTGCGCTCTTCGGTAAATGCGGCAAATTCATAATTATAAACGGGAATTCCCAACTCCTCACCGATTCTTTTACCGAGATTACGGGCAAGTTCAACAGTCTCTTCCATTGTGATATTGGCAACCGGTACCAAAGGGCATACATCAGTAGCACCAAAACGCGGGTGAGCACCCGAATGTTTGCTCATATCAATAAGTTCGGAAGCTTTTTTCACAACTCTGAAAGCAGCTTCGCAAACTTCATCCGGAGTACCGACAAAAGTAATCACCGTTCTGTTGGTGGCTTTACCGGGGTCAACATCAATAAGCCTGACACCCTCTACTGTCTCAACGACATCGGTAACTTGTTTTATAATATTTTCATCGCGACCTTCGCTGATATTCGGAACACATTCTATTAATTGTTTCATCTGCTTTTAATAATTTAGTTAACCGATAAACATATCGGCAAAAATAGATATTTTAAAAATGAATTCGCAAAGTTATGAATTGGGATTTAATTGGGAGAGTTTTTCTAAAAAATATTTTGCACTTGGACAATTTGGATGATTTGCAGCATTGGTAATTGAAAAGCCATTATTGATAATATAGTTTGCATGGCGATTCCTTCTTTTACTCAAACCCCGATTGGTGTACGTCTCAAATAATTTTTTCAATTCTTCAAAAGGCTCCCCATCAATATTTTCAGGCTCATCAAACAAAAATTCTCCCTCTTTATTTAATAATTGTATTAGCAAATCACTATCCGCCAGAAACCACGACTCAATAGTTTTAGAAGCAATAATATTAATTTGTTTTTCCACCGAATAGTTATATATACTCTTTTTCGAATAGGTTATACAAGGATCGGATTCCTTATCTACCAAAACAAAAATATAATTGGCTTTTTTATCATCAAAAATATCAAAAAAGCTCTGTATTTTCTCATTCTTATTAAGTAGCCTGTCTCTCCCGTCAGGCGATATAAAAACACCTGTGTTTTCAATATTTAATTTTTTTAGTAATCTTTTGAAATTTTCAGATTCAATTAACTTCTGAAAAGGTTTATCCTCAACAATGAACCCAACTTTAATCATATTAGCCCTCCTCCCAAAACATTTGACAACCAGGCGTCGTCCATTGACAAACTGTAAAACTCTTCTCCCTGAAACTGCTTAATCCTTGTTTCTCCCTCAATTTTATCAACAACAACAATCTCTTCAGGCTTTAATTCTGCAACCAAAGATTGTGAATGCGTTGTCAACCAAATATAATGCCCTTTTTCTTTACACTGCTCTCTAAAAAACCCAACCAGCTCTTTAATTGCCTCAGGATGAACACCATTTTCAGGTTCTTCGATACAAAGAAACTGAGGCTCTTTGGATTGCAGAACAGCTGTTAATAAAGCAACAATATTAAATGTACCATCGGATATTAAATGACGAGGAAAAGGTTTATTTGTATGCTTCTCGTAAATAAGCAAACTCTCATCTCCAGTTAATTCATCTGACTTTATTTCAATTCTTTCAAACTCTGGAATCAAGAATGATAATAAATCAATCAATTCCGATCTATATTCATTTTCCAAAAGTATTCGTCTTAAAACTTTTGTCAAATTCTCGGCATCCAATGATAGTTTTTTGTTATCTCTGTTTCGAAAAACAACTTTATCTTTTTTATCAATATAAATTCTCGAAAAGTTATAAAAAAACTGGCCAAAGAACTCTCCTTTAATAAAACTGTCCTGAAACTTACGGCTATTATCATTATTATTAAAACTACGCTGGTTTTCAACACCGATAATTTTCAAACCTTTACCGTTTCTTTTGGGGACCAATAGTTCAGTCTGTAATTCGGGAAATAGTATTTTTATCTGTAAGCTATCGCTTTCACTATTCATTATTGAATCAAAACCACCGAATGAATTTACCAATTGATAAATATCTATTCTTGATAAATAGCTATAAAAATCCAATGCCTCAAAAATATTGGATTTACCGGAGGCATTCGGTCCGACAAAAACCGTAAACGGATTAGGTTTTTCAATTGTTACATCAACAAGTGATTTAAAATTTTTTATATGTATTTTATTAATTACCATATTTTTTTATTATAACGGTGAAAATAATAAATATTATCAATTTATTCAATATCAGTTCACTAAAAACAAACTTTTCCAGCTCATAAAATTAACAAATAAATCACAAAAAATCAAACTTTATATACTTTAACAAATTCATTGAATTTCAGAGTTTAATCAATTATTTTCCCATTCAGTATAACTCTCTCCACCTTATTTGTTCCATAGTAGTAAGGCATATATTCCAGTGTCGGTATTTCTTTGGTAATAAACAGATTAGCCTTTTTACCGACAGCAATTGACCCAAGCTCCTCACTAACATCCATAGCATAGGCACTGTTCAGTGTTACAGCATTTATAGCCTCTTCCGGTGTCAGCTTGTAAAGAATGCTTGCCATTGAGAGTATCAGTTGCATATTGCCTGACGGAGACGAGCCCGGATTAAAATCGCTTGCCATTGCAACGGGTAGCCCGGCATCAATCATTTTACGTGCCGGAGCATAAACCATTCCGAGGAAAAAAGCAGCTCCAGGCAAAATTGTGGGCATCGTATCTGAATCCAGGAGCACTTTTATCTCTTCTTCTCCCGTATATTCAAGGTGATCAACCGATAAAGCACCATATTTTACTCCTGCCTGAATTCCACCGGAATAATCCAGTTCATTAGCATGAATTTTCGGTCTCAGGCCATATTTAAGACCTGCCATTAAAATACGCTCGGTATCTTCAACAGTAAAAAACCCGCGATCACAAAAAACATCAATAAAATCCGCAAGCTCATCGGCGGCAACCTGAGGAATCATCTCATTAATCACAACATCAACATATTCGGATTGCTTTACTCGATATCCGGCAGGTATTGAATGTGCGCCGAGAAATGTGGACTTAATCGTCAAAGGTGAGTTTTCTTTCAGACGTTTAATGACTCGTAACATCTTTAATTCCGTCTCTGTTGTTAATCCGTATCCGCTCTTTATCTCAACTGCACCGGTACCATACGATATAATCTCATTAAGCCTTTTCATTGCGTCCTCGTACAGTTTATCTTCGGAAATTCCGGCCATCATTTTTGCAGAATTTAAAATTCCACCACCCCTTTTTGCAATTTCTTCATAACTTAATCCTTTTATTTTGTCAACATATTCTATTTCGCGGCTTGCCGGATAGACAAGATGAGTATGTGAATCACAAAATGAAGGGAAAACCATTTTTCCGGCAGCATCCACAACATCAAAACCGGTATTGCCCTTAGCAGAAAAATTGTCCATAGAGCCGAATTCTGCAATCTTTCCGTCTTCTATTAAAAGATAAGCATTATCAATGCAATTCAACTTTGACATTTCCTTTCCCGTACGTTTTGAAACAGGCGTTTCTTCCGTCTGAACCAGCTTTTTAATGTTTTTAATTAACAGAGTCATTTCTTAAGTATTAAATTTATCTGCGAAAATAATAATTTGCAACCTAAAACAGCAACGATTTGTCAATAAATTTAGTAACAATATTTAATAAAAAACGTTGACGGATATTAACTTTATTTTATCTTTGCGCGGATAAAAACTTAAAATTAAACATTTATGAAACGATTATTACTTAGTTTCCTGCTCATTTCATTTGCAGGATTCCTTTTTGCAGAAAAGGTCGAACTAAAAGAGGCACAAACAGTTGCCAAAAATGCTTACTTCCAAAAACTCAATACTTACTTGGAAACCGTCGGTTATGACGAACTGCAAATAGCTGAGCAGTTTATCATTAAAACCAATGGTGAAGAAACAATTTATGCCTTTGATTTTGCAGGTTACGGATTTATTCTTATTGCAGCCGAAGATGCTATTGAACCTGTTTTGGGATATACTTTTGACAACCGGTTTCCTTCGGAAAACCAACCTGAAGGTTTCAGGGGTGTTTTAAATGAATTTAAAGAGCACATTAAGTACTTGAGAGATAACAAAATTGAAGCCTCAAATGAGATAGAGGCACAATGGGATAATCTCCTGTCATTCGATGCATCACAATTCACACCCCAAAAGGGAAATAAAGATATTTCTCCATTAGTGACCTGCACTTGGAATCAGGACTCTCCGTACAATTTCCTTTGTCCTGAAGACCCACAGGGGCCGGGTGGTCACGTTTATGTAGGTTGTGTTGCAACAGCAATGTCGCAAATAATGTACTACTGGAGATTTCCTCTTCAGGGACAGCATTCACACTCCTATTATGCTTCAGGTTATGGAACGCAAAGTGTAAATTTTGAAGAAACTACTTATCAATGGGATGAGATGGTTGACAATTCGGATTCCAAGTACAATTATGCAATCGCACTTATAAGTTATCATGCCGGAGTTTCCGTTGATATGATGTATAGTCCTAATGGTTCGGGTGCTTACAGCGATGATGTACCATTTGCATTAAAATATTATTTCAAATATTCTAATAGCTGTGTTTACAAGCAGAGAAGCAATTACAACCTAACAACCTGGAAAAATATGGTTGAAGGTGAACTTGAGGATAACTGTCCGGTTTATTATTCAGGTTCAAGTCCTGACGGTGGCCATGCTTTTGTTCTGGACGGACGCCACGATGCTGATGATACTTATCATTTCAATTTCGGCTGGAGTGGTTCGGGAAACGGCTGGTACGCAATCACAAATGCCGGCGGTTTTACATCAAACCAGTCAATGGTTATGAATATAGTTCCGGATGATGATAATTATCCATACGGCTGTATTTTGAATAATGAGAAAACCGGTCTTGTCGGTAGTTTTGAAGATGGAAGCGGACCGATGGAAAACTATGATGAGAATGCCGATTGCAGTTGGCTGATAAATCCTCAAACAGCTTCCGATTCTGTTACCTATATTAAAATAGAGTTCGTGAAATTCGACACAGACCCCAGTGATATCGTAACCATTTATGATGGCCCTTCAACTGATGATCCTATTCTTGGAACTTTTTCGGGAACTACGATTCCTGGTATGGTTACTTCAACTGGAAATCAGGTATTGGTTACGTTTGTTGCCGACGGTAATACTACCACCGGAGCCGGCTGGCAATTAGAGTATAACAGTGTACTTCCCTCATATTGCGGATCCCTCGTAACCCTGGAAGATCCTACAGGGACAATCAGCGATGGTAGTGGTGACTTTTATTACAACAATCAGTCGAATTGTATGTGGAAAATAGCACCTGTTTACGCTTCTGACATAACTCTTACATTTACAGAATTTAATACCGAACCTGAAGATGCTCTTAAAATATATGATGCTTCAAACAATCAGCTTCTTGCAGAAATCTCGGGAGAATATACACCAGGGAATATGCCTGCTCCTATATTTACTGAAAGTGGAGAGATATTTCTTATTTTCCAGTCTGACGGTATTTACAATGCACCAGGATGGTCGGCAGACTGGGAAATTGGTAATGTCAGTGTTAAAGAGCAGATGGATGGAGTAAGTATGCTGAACGTATTCCCGAACCCTGCAAACAATGTTCTTAATGTCAGCTTTAAGACAGACCGGGTTCAGTCATTTACAGTAAAACTGATGTCGGTAACAGGTGAAGTTGTCTATGAAGACACCTCTGATAATTTCTCAGGTAACTATTCAAACAGTATTGATGTTTCATCTTTTGCCAAAGGTGTTTATATTCTGAATCTGTCTAATGAAACAGGCAGTGTAAATAAAAAGGTTGTTATCAGATAACAATCACCAATTCATATTTAAAAGCCTTCCTTTCGGGAGGCTTTTTTGTTTTGTGTTTAAATTCTAAGTATTTTT
>Ga0256913_10000230_pt1 | contig 27813 bp, 23 predicted proteins | sample Axial_MatmetaG_FD_185970 | JGI IMG/M metagenome (GOLD analysis project Ga0256913, IMG submission 185970) | Deep-sea worm associated microbial mat communities from Axial Seamount, Juan de Fuca Ridge, Pacific Ocean - Axial_Mat | ecosystem: Environmental > Aquatic > Marine > Oceanic > Microbial... | reverse complement strand
CTGTGTTAGAGAGTGAGCAGATATAGGCGATAGGATAAAGGCTTGAGTTAGTGGATACATGATAGGTCCACCTACTGCTAGATTGTAAGCAGTCGAGCCTGTTGGGGTTGAGATGATGAGTCCATCACCACGATAAGTGTTAAACAACTCCCCATCGATAGACGCATTTATCTTTGCCATCTTAGAAATTGCTGGTCTTGTGATGACTACATCATTGAATGCAAAAAACTCTTTTTTGTCACCATCGGCTTTGAGTATGTAGCCTTCTATCATCATCCTCTCATCTACACGGTAGTTGCCATCAAGAAGGTTTTGCAAAAAGTTATCCACATCATCTATACGGATATCTGCCAAAAATCCCAAATTACCTGCATTGATACCAAGGACTGGCTTGTTGTATCCATAGCTTCGTCTTACAAGTGATAGCAGTGTACCATCACCACCAAGAGAGACTAAAAAGTCCACATTTTCACACATCCACTCAAACTCAACCCCATCAATACCTATCATAGAAGCAGACTTTGAAGCAAGAAACACCTCTATGCCTTTGGCATTGAAGCTTGATTTAATTTGCTCAAAAAGTGGCTTGATATCAGGGTCGTTTGGCTTGAGTATAAATCCAGCCTTTTTTATCTGTTGTAATCTTTGCAAGGTAACCTCTTTTTGACACTCCACCAATAAATGAGGAGGATTCTTCCTCTATAGCCTAAATAGCTATCTTCAGGGAAGCATTTTAAGTCAGGTATGCCATACCTTGACTATATATATTTGGTTTATTCGGTTTGATTATCACCGATACTCTTTTAGTCACTTATTGGCGTATCTGAAGATTTTAACGCGTACACAAGCTTGTTTGTAGAAGTTTAAGATAGGGTCGCTTATATCCACCTTATAAACAAGATAGTTTTAGGCTCTATATTGTTGATACTCCACTCCCTAAAAGAAGTGGATTCTCGGTCCCAGCGGTCAAGCCACTGTTGCTTCCGAGCATTTAAAGCCGGGTGTATCCCACCTAGACTATATTTGTTAAATAGTATCCGCTTGGTTTTCGCGGTGATACAAGTTGTAGTATAGTATTTTTTTGCTTAATACCGCTTATATCCACCCCATAAATGAGGTGGTTTTACGCTCCACATTGATAATATTTTTATTCTAATTCTAAAGCTTCGATATGAATAATAGATGAATTACCAGCTATCCCTTGTAAAGAGCCATACATTTGTGTTGTACTATCTAATACTCCATCTATTATTTTTTGTCTTCTTTTCCAAGATGCCATCAAAGAACGCTTTTCTTTATCCAACTCTTTTTGCATCTGTATAAAACCATTAACAATATTATTTAACTGCATTTGAAACTCATTACTTGTCAAGTATTTATAAAGTAAATTCATTTTATCAAGCTTGTTTTCTTCATTTAAAATAACTTTATGTATCCTAATTAAACTTTCTCTCAAGAGTGATACCACCCCTTTAAACTCACTTAGACTACATACCCAAATGCCATCAACAAAACCCATTCTATCCATTTTTTCAGGATAAACAGAAGTGATGAGTACACCTAAATCAGCTTTAGCTAAAAGCATATCATTTTTTAACTTAGCTATCCACTTATTATTCCAAGCTTTTGTATTTTTTGACTCATAACATATAGTACCGCAATTTTTCATATCTCTAGTATTAATAGTTTGGATACAATCAGCACCAAAGGCACCTTTTTTTACTTCATAAATAGAATCAAATGGAAATTTAGCCTCTAACCATTTTTCGATTTCCAACTCTAAAACTTCACCCTGTATCTGCATACTACCTTGTTCTGCTTTTCGTCTAGCATTTTCTAAACTCTTCTTTAATTGAGCTAATTGTTCCTCTTTCTCTTTCAATTTTAACTCTTGAACCTCTTGATATTTTTGTAGTTTTTCAAATGCCATTTTCTCGATAGAAATTTGTAGTTGTTTTTTCTCTTTTTCTAACTCTTTTTGTACTTGAAGTTTTGCCTGTTTTATAAAATTTTCTTTCTCTCTTTTTAACTTATTTAATTCATCTTTGAGACTTTGTAACTCTTGAATTTTTTTATTTTTATTATCTAACTCTTTTTGAAATTTTGAAGTTAGCTTAGCTTCTATCTCTTTAGAATAAATTTCATCTATATCTATAATAGTTGAACAATTTGGACATACTATTTTGTTTGTAGTTGACATTTAAATACCCTTACTATATCAAAAAATACAAAGAAAAAGCAGTAATTAATAGCAAGAGTTCACTAGAGTTTTGTGTATAGCCTTACGATATAGTTTAGTTATATAAAGACTCTTTGTAAAAACTCATCACTATTCTCATCTGTGCTATTTTGAACTGCTTTAAATTGAAAAATAGGCTGTTTTTCTATATTGAAGTTTATACTCAGTAAACCTTTTTGAAACCTATCTTTTGCGATTGATGCATGTAGATAGTCTGTCATTGGCAATAATAATACTATTTTATTCTCATCATATCTACACAGTATATCACTTTGCCTACTATGTTTTAACATAAATTTACCAATCTCTTTAAGAACCAACTCTTTCTCTTTTTTATTAAACTCATCCAAATTCTCAATACTAATCAGCAATATTGATAATGGAAAATCATATCTTATAGCTCTTTCATATGTAGTAGTTAACTCAGCTAAGAAATATTGTCTATTGTATAGTTTGGTTTTATTATCATATAGAGATGTTAAAACAATATTTTTTCTATTAAAATTAAATTGATTTACAAGCAACACTACCACTAAAAAATCAACCAATCCCAACAATAATATAACACTAGTATCTATATATGGATCGGAATAGAAATCATATATCAAATAAGTCACAATTGACAACATAGTGTAGATAATCAAATTCACAAATAACCCTGATTTTAATACCATAAAACACTCCTAATAGTTTTTCAACTATTATACTGAATATATCATACTAGAATATTAACTATGCTACATCTTTATTGGATAAAAACAGTGTCAAGAAATCACCTATTGTTTTGTTAAGATCCCCTCGATTTACTATCATATCTATAAGTCCATGCTCTAGCAAAAATTCTGATCTTTGGAACCCTTCTGGCAAATCAACACCAACAGTTTGTTTGATAACTCTTTGCCCTGCAAATCCAATCAATGCTCCTGGCTCAGCCATAATGATATCTCCAAGCATTGCAAATGAGGCACTAACACCACCCATAGTAGGATCTGTTAGTAGTGAGATAAATGGTAAACCTTTATCGCTAAGTCTTTTTAGTGCTGCTGAAGTTTTACTCATCTGAAGTAGTGAGTATGTACTCTCTTGCATTCTTGCACCACCTGAAGCAGATACTATCACTACTGATGAGTTATTTTCTATCGCACGATTAACTGCTCGGACTATCTTCTCTCCCTCAACTGAACCCAAGCTTCCACCCATAAAGGCAAAATCAAATACTACAAGCTCACAAGGGTTCCCACCGATGGTACAACTACCACTTACTACTGAAGATGTTTTACCAGTTTTGGCTTTGGCTTCTTCAAGGCGTTTTTTGTATGATTTTTTGTCTGAAAATTTCAATGGATCTACTGGTGCTAATGATGCGTCATGTTCTACAAAGCTATCTTTATCAGCTATGACTTCTATCCTTTTATCTGCACTGATACGAAAATGGTGATTACACTTTGGACACACATTGAGTTTACTCTCTACCTCTTTATAAAACATCAAAGAGTTACATTTAGGACACTTTATCCATTGGTTTGGAGTCTCTTCTTTTGTGCTTTTTTTGCCAAAAATACTGCTAAACATTCTTCTGCTCCTGTTGTTTTATCTCTAATATTAGTTTTTCTATTTTGTTTGCTATAGTTTTACTTTTTGATACTATAACATAATCTTGCTCAACTATTACTTCAAGTCCTTCACAAATCGCAAGTCCAGCAGCAAAATCATATATCCTAAACTCACCAACAAACAAAACATACTCAACACTTCTAGCATAAGCCAAAGATAGTGCTATAGCACCTGGTGCTCTAAACTTGAGACTATTTTCATCCAATAATTTTACCAAAGTACTATTAGCATATGCCTTTTCAAATAGTCCTATTTTTGAAAAATTTGTGATTTTGTCAAGATAAAACTCACTCTCAAAGAGTTTACCTCTTTTGGTAGGTTTGGAAGGTTCTTTGATAAATATATCTTTGTTAGCAAGGTTACACACTACAGCATACTCTAAAAGTCCATCACTATTGATGAGTGCTACAGATGTACCATAGTAAGGGAAATTGCTTAGTGCATTGCTAGAGCCATCAATGGGGTCTATGATAATATGACTAATACCATCACCTATGATACCTGACTCTTCTGATTCGATTTTGCCAAAAGAGCTTAAGTGTTTGACAAATATCTCCTCAGCTTTTATATCAAGTAGTGTTGAGATATCACCACCTGCTCCTATAGTAGTCTCAACTGCAAGAGCATTATCAATGCCACTACTTATGAGATGATATATCTCTTCGTTAGCATTGATTACTGCCTGAATAAAAGGATTCATCTATTTTTTTAGCATTTCAACCATTGCTTTGGCTGCATCTCTACCATCTCTAACAGCAGTTACGACCAAATCTGCTCCTCTGTGGCAATCTCCACCTGCAAATACTCCATTTTTGGTTGTTTGGTAGTTTTCATCTACCAAAATACCACCCCATTTGTCAGTCTCTATGCCATTGTTTAGCAAGAATGGGTACTCAACATTATCAAATCCAAGAGCAAAGATAACAATATCAGCTTCTACTCTAAACTCACTACCAGCTACCTCTTCTACTCTTTGTCTGCCATCACTATCTGGTTGACCTAGCTTTGTTTTGATCATCTCTATAGCGACCACTTTGCCACTATCATCTGTAATCAACTCTTTTGGTGATGTATAAAACTCAAACTCAACACCCTCTTCTTTGGCATTGATATACTCTTTTTTGCTTCCTGGCATATTGTGTGCATCTCTACGATATAGACATTTTACACTTTTGGCTTTTTCTCTAAGTGATGTTCTAACACAATCCATTGCAGTATCACCACCACCAATGACTACAACTTTTTTGTCTTTTACATCGATATTGAACTCTCTTTTTTCATCAAAAAGTTTCTTTTGGATATCTACCAAAAACTCCATAGCTAGATAACAGTTTGGTGCATCATCACCTTTGAGTCCAGGTCGTCTTCCTTTTGTAGCACCTACACCGATAAATACCGCATCAAATTGCTCATAAAGCTCTTCAAAAGTGATATCTTTGCCAACTTCTACATTTTGATGAAATATAGCACCCGCTTCTTTGAGTATCTTTACTCTTCTCTCAATTACTTTTTTGTTGAGTTTGAAACCAGGTATTCCGTATGTCAAGAGTCCACCTGCTCTATTTTGTTTATCAAACAACTCTACATCTACACCCTCTCTAAGCAAGAATGTAGCAGCGGATAATCCAGCAGGTCCTGCACCAATGATAGCTACTTTTTTACCAAGCTTTTTAGTAGCAAACTTTGGCTTTAAGCCTTGTTTGAATCCCTCTTCACTTATATATGCCTCAACTGAACCTATAGTAATAGCTCCATAACCATCATTTAGAGTACAAGAGCCTTCACAAAGTCTATCATGAGGACAGATTCTTCCCATCACTTCTGGAAATGGTGAAGATTGGTTTGAGAGGTTAAATGCAAACTCCAAATCTTTATTGGCAGTTGCTTTTAGCCATTGAGGGATGAAGTTGTGCAAAGGACATCCATTGTGGCAGTATGGATCACCACACTGGATACATCTCTCTGCTTGTTCTTTACTTTTGTTTGGTTGAAAGATTTCATAAATCTCATCAAAATCTTTAATTCTCTCTACCACATCTCTTTTTTTGGCTTCTATTCTTTCTAAATCAAAAAATCTTAACATCTTATTCACCCTCCTCAATCTTCAAAGGACCTTTCATATCTTTTGGTCTTACCATCCAGAAGTTTCTAATCTCTACTCTAAAGTTATCAAGTATATCTTTGGCTACTTGGCTTTGTGTCTCCATATAGTAATCTTTGAGTAGTTTTTTGAGATAATATCTCTCTATATCTGTCTCATCTGTATCGATTCTTACTGGCTCTACTAACTCTCTGTTGATATTTTCTACAAATGTATGCTCTTTATCATACACAAACGCAACACCACCAGTCATACCAGCTCCAAAGTTCACACCAGTTTTACCAAGTATCACAACTGCCCCACCAGTCATATATTCACAAGGGTGATCCCCAGTACCCTCAACTATAGCAATCGCACCAGAGTTTCTTACAGCAAATCTCTCACCAACTTGACCATTGATGTAGAGTTTACCACCTGTTGCACCATACAAACAAGTGTTACCACCTAGTGAAAAGTCTGAGCCACGATTATCAGATGTAATGATAATTCTACCACCACTCATACCTTTACCGATATAGTCATTTCCTGCACCATTTACATGGATACTCACTCCGTGTATCAAAAATGCTCCAAGAGATTGACCAGTAGTTCCTGTTAGTCTCAAATCTATAGTCTTATCAGGTAATCCTTTATCACCATAATATTTGGCAATCTCACCTGAGATTAGAGTACCAAAGCTTCTATTTAGGTTAGAGATTGGTTTTTCAAGCACTATTGGGTCTTTTGGATTTTTAATAGTTCCCATAAGCTCTTTGAGTATCTCTTTTTCATACTCATTTTTATCATATGGCTCATTGAACTCTACTTGTCTTGTATTTACACCATCTAGTTTATAAAGAAGATTCTCAAATGAAAATTTCTTAGCAAATTCATCATCTATAACTTGAAGCAAATCATTTCTACCTACTATCTCTTCTAGTGATTTGTATCCCAAAGATGCTAGTATCTCTCTAACATCCTCAGCTAGTAGTGTAAAGTAGTTGATAACTCTTTGAACTGTCCCTTCATAGTGGTCTCTTAGCTTCTCTTCTTGGGTAGCAATACCAACAGAACATCTATTGAGGTGACAGATTCTAAGGATTTTACAACCAATTACCGTCAAAGCACCTGTACCAAATGCATAAGACTCTGCACCAAAGATAGCAGCTTTTACTACATCAAGTCCAGTTTTCAATCCACCGTCAGTCTCAAGCTCCACTTGACCTCTTAGGTTGTTAGCTTTTAGAGCATTGTGTGCTTCGATAAGTCCTAGCTCCCAAGGGTTTCCTGCAAATTTGATAGAGCCTATAGGTGCTGCTCCTGTACCACCATCAGCTCCTGAGATAATGATTTTATCAGCATAAGCTTTGGCAACACCAGCTGCGATAGTACCAACACCAGCGGTAGATACTAGCTTGACTGCTATTCTTGCTTTTGGATTGATCTGTTTAAGATCAAATATAAGCTGAGCCAAATCCTCGATAGAGTAGATATCGTGGTGCGGTGGTGGTGATATGAGTGTCACACCAGGTGTTGTGTGTCTGAGTCTTGCGATCAGTGGTGATACTTTGTGTCCTGGAAGCTGTCCACCCTCACCTGGTTTTGCACCTTGAGCTACTTTGATTTGAAGTTCCTGGGCTGATACTAGATACTCAGGTGTTACACCAAATCTACCAGAAGCGATTTGTTTGATTTTTGAGTTTTTGATAGTACCAAACCTAGCTTCATCTTCTCCACCCTCACCTGAGTTGGATTTACCACCTATAGTGTTCATCGCTTCAGCTAGACACTCGTGTGCTTCAGGAGAGATTGAACCCAAACTCATAGCAGCTGTTGAGAATCTCTTAAATATCTCACTAAGTGGCTCTACTTCGTCTATACTAATAGGCTCTCTATCAGATTTAAGTTCAAAGAAGTCACGGATGAACTTTTTGTCTCTTTTGTCAACCAAATCTTTTAGTGTCTTAAAATCACTCTTTTTACCACTAATTGAAAGTTTGTGTATAGCATGAACTGTAGCTGGTGAGAAGTCGTGGAACTCACCTTTGCTTATGTATTTGTAATATCCACCTATATTTAGAGGGAAGATTCTATTTGCTGTATCTTTTGCATATGCATCTTTGTGAGCTTTTTTAACTCTCGCATCGATATCTTCATACCCAAGTCCATGAAGTAGTGAGTTTGCACCTGAAAAACACTCATCTACTATCTCTTGGCTAAGACCTATGATATCAAATAGCTTTGAGTTTCTATAGCTTGAGATTGTAGCAATACCCATTTTTGACATAATTTTAAGCAATCCAGCATTGATTGATTTTCTTACTTTTTTGAGTATTGGTGCCAAATCAGCTTCTGGATTATCTCTTTTAGCAATCATTGCTACTGTTTGATATAGCATATGAGGATATATAGCTGATACCCCAAAGCCTATCATACAAGCTGCCATATGAGAATCATACACTTCACCAGTAGCGGCTATGATACTTGCTAAGTGTCTTACACCATTTTCTAACAGTGCTTGATTTACTCTACCTACTACCATAAGCATAGGCATAGTAGCGTTATTTGTATCTACTTCTCTATCATCTAAGATAATGATACGAATACCACCATTTTTGACATCATCTACTATCTCATCTACCAAAGCATTTAGAGAAGTTTTTAGCTCATCATCCAATCCATAAGTAGTAGAGTAAGTTTTGGATTTGTATGTCTCATCAAATTTTGGATCTTTTGGATTACCAAACTCTTTGAGAAGTTCAAGCTTTTCTAGTGATAGTATAGGCGATACACTTTTTAATCTTTTGGCATGTTCACTATCATCACTAAGTAGGTTTCTAATCTCACCAAAACCGGTATTGAGACTCATAACCACCTTTTCTCTGATAGGGTCTATCGGTGGGTTTGTAACTTGTGCAAATTTTTGTTTGAAAAAATCACTAAAGTTTCTTTGGTGTTTACTAAATGCAGCTAGTGGTGTATCATCACCCATAGATGCAGTTGCTTCTTTACCCTCTTTTACCATAGGCTCAAACACTTGTTCTATCACTTCAAGAGTAATATTGAAGTATCTTTGTCTAGCTTCAAGCTCCTCTCTTTGTGGTAAGTTTACATTTGAGAATGGATTGTCTATATACTCTTGGAGATATACCATATTTTCATTGAGCCAAGCATCGTGTGGGTTCATATTTTTGAGATACTCATTGATATCTTCATTTTTGAGTACTTTTCCATACTTCAAATCCACACCCATCATCTCACCAGATTGTAATCTTCCACGCTCAAGTATCTCTTCTTCTGGAGTCTCAAGCACACCATACTCAGATGATATAAGCAATCTATTGTCTTTGGTGATGATATACTTTGATGGTCTAAGTCCATTTCTATCAAGTGTACATCCGATGTATCTACCATCAGTCATACTAACCGCTGCTGGACCATCCCACGGCTCAAAACATGTACTAGCATACTCATAAAACGCTCTAAGTTTTGCATCCATATGTGGTGCATTTTGCCAAGGTGCTGGTATGACAGATCTTGCTGCTTTGAAAAAGTCCATACCATTGATACGCAAAAACTCCAAGAAATTATCCAAACTAGCTGAGTCTGACATTTGAGACTGGATGATTGGAAGTAGTCTTTTCATCTCTTCATCTGAGAATACTTCACTTTTGAGTGCCTGAGATTTTGCGGCTACATTAAATCGGTTGGCTGTAACTGAGTTGATCTCACCATTGTGTGCTATCATTCTAAATGGTTGGGCTAATCTCCACTCTGGTAGTGTATTGGTAGAGAATCTTTGGTGGAAAAGACAAAATGATATCTCAAAATCATCATCTGCCAAATCAACATAAAACTGCTTGATATGCGTTGGCATAACAAGACCTTTGTATGAGATAACACTTGTTGAGAATGATGGTATATAAAAATCTCTATCATCACAAATCTTAGCTTCTATCTCTTTGCGTGATAGATATACCAATGCATCAAATCTTTTAGCACCAATGATTGCATTTGGAGTAACAAAAACTTGTTTGATTGTTGGCAGTGATTCTAGTGCTTGTTCACCCAAAGCATCAGTGTTTACTGGTACTTCTCTTTGGTAAATTACTCTTAAATCATTGTTTTGGCATATCTCTTTGATGATATCAAAATCTGATGGATTTTTAGAAAATACCATCGCTACTGCGTATTGTTCTGGCAAGGTTATGCCATCTTGTAGTGCTACTTTGGCAAAAAACTTTCTAGGGATTGATAGAAGCAATCCTGAACCATCCCCTGTCTTGCCATCTGCTGCGACTGCACCTCTGTGCATCATACGAGATAGTGCTGTAACTGCATCTTCTAGGTTTTTGTGTGAAGGAGTATTGTCGATAGATGCGAGTAACCCAAACCCACAATTATCTTTAAACGAGGTAAATAAATCTCTCATAAGCCAACCTTTATGTAAATTTTGCTAGGACACTCAAAAATGTCCTATAAGTGGCTTCGATTATAACAAAAAGGTGGTTAAAGTATGATTATAGGCTACTTTGGTGGTGTTTTTAGATGCAAATCTTGTACATTTTTTCTCACATCACGCATAAATCTAGCACCAGGGTCTTTCTTGGTAGTGCGGTATCCCTTATCTCTCTCAAGCCAAAGTGGAGTTTTTTCCATTTTTCTATACTCATAGTGTCCTATTAGGTAACTAATCGTTGGATATTTGGCTTTGAGATATCTTACTAGCTTGATATTGGCTTTTTGTTGTGCAGGGGTCAAATCATCACTTTTATTGTTTTTGCCACCTACATTTTCTACACCTATAGCGTAGTAATTCAACCCTATTACATGTCTAGCCATATAAGTCTCTGGCATCAATCTATATATGTTACCATCTCTATCTACCATAAATTGAGATGATACATTTAACAAAGATGCACTTGCTATATCTTTTCTATCAGTTAGCAATCTTTGTGGTTTTAATCTATTAAAAGATTTATCAAAACTCATATCAGCAGTCCAGTGCAGTACTATGATTTTGGGAGTGATGTTGATAGTTTTGGGATGCAATCCATAATGTTTGGCTATATACTCTTTGGTCATCTTGATACGGCTTTTGCCAAAATCTATGGGCTTATCTATGATAGTGATTGTCTCACCATCTGGTAGTCTATAGCGATGTGTATTGGAGTTTGCTTGAACCAATACAGATAAACAAACAGCGATAATTGATAATTTTTTAAACATTTTAACCTTCTTGGATTTTAAATCTACACTCACCTAGTGTGATGGTTTTGCCATTTTTGATTTGGGATATGATATAATCCAATGTTGCTTTTGCATCAGTTTGTGGCATCTCATCTTGGATGATTTTGAGTGCATCCTCTATAGATGTGGCTACCCATCTTTTCTCATTGATAAATTGAGTCAAGATTATCATTTTAGATTATACCAACCCAATCTCAGCAAATATAGGCTCAAGCTCAAGCCACCAGTTTTCAAACTTGACTGCTATATCATTGATAGCTTCATCTTCATTTTGCCACTCTTTTATCTTCTCTATAATCGCTGGTTTAGTTGACTCATCTATATGGTCAGCATCTTGGATTTTTTCAATAACTTTTTCTAATTTTTGTTTCATAGTAAGAACTCCTAATTTATATTTGTTTTGTAGTGTATCAAAATCAAGCTTATTACTCCCACAAAATTATATTTTTAGAGTTTTTGCATCTTCTTTAGCCATTTTAAATACAATTACTTTTAATCTATTTAACTCTTTTCTCAATTTAGATACTTCATCTTTGAGTTCTAAGATTTCATTTTCCAATCCAACTTCATTATTTTTAGTCTCATTATTATTTACAGATATACTAATTTGAGCTTTATCTGCATCATTTGAAATAATATATATAACCTCTCTACCATTTTCTTCTTTTATAATACTCTTTAACTTTTGAGATTTTACCATTTTCATTACATTAAAAATACTAATTTTATTTTTTATAGCATACTCTTTTAATGTCAATAAGTTCATCTTATTTTCCCCCAATATCACAAAACTTAATTATTAACTCTTCTATAACCTTAATATTTAATGGCTTAGTAGTATAATCATCCATCCCTTGTGCAATATATTTTTCTTTATCACCTGCCAAAGCATTTGCTGTAAGAGCAATAATTGGTATATGTGCCAAATTATTCTCTTTTTCGTATTCCAAAATCTTTTGAGTAGCTTCCACACCACTCATAATAGGCATTTGAATATCCATAAATATTAAATCATATTGATTATCTTTTCTCATATTGAAAGCCTCTTCACCATTATTTGCAATAGAAACATTTAAACCAAAATTATTAAGTACAGCTCTAATCAACTTTTGATTAATTACATTATCCTCTGCTACTAATACTTTTAGGTTACTAAAACCTTTTTTGATAGTTATTTCTGTTTTGTCTTCGTTGTCTTTATCCTCTTTGATAGCTTGAGTTGTACTAAATAAATCTTCGAGCTTTTCAATAGTAATTGGTCTATGAAATATTTTGTCGAACTTTTGTTTAACCTCATCATCCAATTGCTGATTACTATTTGTTACCAAAACTTTTTTAGATTTAATATTTGATAAATCCAACAACTCTTGAGTATTCAACCTTTCATATGCCAATATCATAATATCTAGCTTATCTTTTATATTCAAACTATCACATTTGATACACTTAGCTTGTAAAAATTCTATATAATTAGATAAGATAAAATCCCATTTACTATTTGGATTAAGATTACATAGTAACCCAACATTTAAACCATCAAATACACGATACTCCTTAGTCTGTTCTTTTGCCTTTGGTACAGTTATAGTAAAATAGAATGTAGCACCCTCTCCCTGTCTGCTTTTTACTCTCAGTTTACTATTCATAGCTTCTGCTATTTTACTTGATATAGTCAATCCTAATCCTGTACCACCTGATTTTCTAGTAGTAGAGCTATCTGCTTGTGTATAAGGCTCAAATATTCTTTTTTGTTGTTCTGGAGTCAAGCCTATTCCTGAGTCTTCTACAGAAATCTTAATAGTAACATCCTCTTCTGTAGATTTTATATAATCTGCATTCACATTGATGTACCCTCCTCTAGATGTAAACTTTACTGCATTACTAATAAGATTGATAACTACTTGAGATAATCTTGTCGGATCTCCAACTATATAAGTCGGTATCCTAGGGTCAATATACATATTTAGTAAAATATCTTTCTCTTCAATCTTAGTTACAAATACTCCCACAGATGCTTCTAGTTTAGCAAATAGATCAAATTCTATTTGCTCTAATTCCATCTTACCTGCATTGATCTTAGTAACATCAAGGATATCATTGACTATTACCCTAAGATTGTTTGAACTCTCCTTTATCATAGAGACAAATTCTTTTTGTTCACTATCTAACTCAGTATCATCTAATACATCTGTTATCCCAATAATACCATTTAGTGGAGTACGCAATTCATGAGACATACTAGCTAAAAACAATTCTGTCATCTTGATATCATTCTCTAGCTTAGTAGCTTTTGTTGTCATCTGTTCTAGCTTATTTTTCAATAAACTACACTCATCTTTATATTTTGATATATCCTTTTCAATATCACTATTTGAATTGCCCAAAGATTTAAATAATAATATATTTGACACACCTATCAATATAAATAAAACAACCAATCCAATACTATCTAATTTATCAAGATGAGTAAAATAGGAGTAGCCAACTCCACCAACAACAGATAATAGTATAGAGATAATAATTTTTTTCAACATTTTTTTTCCTTATTTCCTTCTTTATTAGATTATATACTAATATATATCAATAGAGAGATTAGATTATCTAAAAATATCAAAATTTTATTTTTAATTTTCATTTTTGCACAAATAATTTACTATTATATGATATAATTAATTTAAACTAAACAAAGGGTTTAATAATGTTTAAAAAATTTTCTTTTGCTATATTTTCTATTTTGATAGCCTCTCAACTAATAGCAAAACCTGTTAGTGTATTAGAAGCTGAAGCCAATGCTGCTCTAGCTGTTTTTAAGTCTAAGCCAGGAGCTGCCAACTTCCTATCACAGATTAAAGGCTATTTAGTGTTTCCATCTGTTATCAAAGGAGGCTTTGTTGTAGGTGGAGAATATGGAGAGGGAGTACTTAGAGTTAATAATCGTACTATTGGATATTATTCTATTGCTTCTGGTTCTATCGGCTTTCAAGCCGGTTTACAAGAGGCTTCTTATCTGATAGCTTTTGTATCACAAAGAGCATTGGATAACTTTATCAAAAGTGATGGTTGGGAAGCTGGAGTAGATGGTACTATTACTTTAGTTACTTGGGGTGCAGGAAAAGATATCAGCTCTATTAGTTATGAAAAACCAATTTATGGATTTGTATTTGACTCAAAAGGTTTGATGGGTGGAGTATCACTAGAGGGTACCAAATTTACTCGTATCAATCCAAAATAAATCTATCTTTGTAACTACATCTTTGGCAAAGCTCTTCAACTGCTTTGCCTTTTTCAAAACCTCTTTTTATATCTATCGCTCTTTTTGCATTTAGTATCTCATCCAAGCTTTGAGTTTTTATATTGCCTAGATTGATTATACCTTTATCATCCAAACAACAAGGTACCACTACACCATTACAAAGTATCCCTATGTGAGATTTTAGCCCCAGACATTTACCATCTCCATATATAGGATTAGATAGTGCTGGCCACTGAAAATATTCATCAAAATGCAAAAGTATTTTATAATCCACTCTTATACTTTTGGTGCTTTTGTTATAAATCTCATCCAAGTTCAAGCTTATATCAAACTCTTTGGATAATCTCTCAAATATTAAGTTGTTGTACTTTTGTTCACTCATATGGCTATCAAGATTCCACAATCTTAGATTGATAAACATATCGGGGTTTTTATTTAGTTTTGCTTTGCATAGATTTATAATCGGTGTAATATACTCATCAAAACTCAAATTGGTTTCATTTTTATTATAACTATTGAGTGAGATATTTATCTGTTTGATAGATGGATGAAAGAGTGTATCATATGTATGGTTTGGGATGAAAAAACCACTTGTAGTTATGATAGATTTGAGATTATGCTTCTTTATGATATCGAGATATTTGTTTAGGTTTGAAAGAGTTAGTGGATCACCCATTATATGACACGCTATCTCACTAGTATAGTGTTTAGCTTGAGAAATGATACTATCAAACATTTCCAAACTTATAACACAGCTTTGCAAAGTACGAGAAGGACAAAAGCTACACTTAAGTCCACAGATATTGCTAAGCTCTACATAGATACGATGAAATCTCAACTATAAAACCTCAGTTTTTTCAACTACATCCAAGCCAAATCCACCAAGCCCTACAAACTCCGTATCTTTGTTGGTAGTAAGCAGATTGATATGAGATACTCCCAAATCTTTTAGTATTTGAGCCCCTATACCATACTCTTTTGCCTGTTCTTTTGAAATCACTTTGGTATCTACAAAGATAAGCAATCCACCATTTTGCTTGAGATACTCTATAGAGTTGTTTAGTGCATTAAATCGTTTGTTATCTAATACCAAATCTATATCCAAACCGATATTGTGAAACTTGACATTAGCTGTAGTTTGGGTATCTCCAAATTCGATAACTGTATGGAGTCTATCCAAATGGTCTTTGTATATATGCTTTTTGACTATCTCATCTCTAAATTCTATCTTGGAGCTTTCTATCTTTTGGACTAACTGCTCATTTGCCAATCTGTACTCAACAATATCAGATATATATACTATACATAGATTATGTTTTTGTGCAAAAACTTCCAAATCGGCTGCTCTAGCCATACTACCATCATCTTTGATTATCTCACATATCACACCAACAGGTACAACACCAGCTAGTTTGCACAAATCAACTGAACCTTCAGTATGACCAGTTCTTACTAACACGCCTCCATCTTTGGCAATAAGTGGAAATATGTGACCAGGTCTTACAAAGTCATCCTTGGTAGTTTGCGGTGATGCTAGTTTAGTGATACAATCATCTCTCTCAGCAGCAGAAATACCAGTAGTAGCAGATGCTGAATCTATAGATATGGTAAAGGCTGTTTCGTGGTTAGAGTCATTGTTTGATACCATTGGTACCAAATCTAGCTTGTTTGCTAACTCTTTAGTAAGAGGGGTACATATAAGCCCCCTAGCCTCTTTTGCCATAAAATTGACATGTTCAGGTGTAGAGAATGTAGCGGCATAAACCAAATCACCCTCATTTTCTCTATCTTCATCATCCATCATGATGACCATTTTGCCTTTTTTGATCTCATCTATAGCTTTTTTTACTCTATTTATAGCATCTTGTGACATATTTTTACTCTTCTATTTTTATTTACTATTATAGCTTATTTATCTCAAAAATAAAAATTTTTATTTTTTTTCAAAAAACCCTTGACAATATAAAGTTTTGGTGCTATAATTCCGTCCACATAAGCAAATTGCTTATAAGGTTGGGGTATCGCCAAGCGGTAAGGCCTCGGTTTTTGGTACCGATATTCGGGGGTTCGAATCCCTCTACCCCATCCACTTTATTTTATCGCGGGATAGAGCAGTTTGGTAGCTCGTCGGGCTCATAACCCGAAGGTCGGTGGTTCAAATCCGCCTCCCGCAACCAATTCTTATTTTCATTCTTTAATAACTCTCATATTTTTTATCATTACCTGCTATATTGGGGTATCGCCAAGTGGTAAGGCAACTGGTTTTGGTCCAGTCATCGGGGGTTCGAGTCCCTCTACCCCATCCACTCTACTTTGATGATACTCTCAAGACAATATATCCAGCCAAACCAGATATAAATGACCCAAGCAAGATAGCCAATTTATCTGCATAACTAAATAGCTCTGTATCATTATATGCCAAAGTATTTACAAATAAACTCATAGTAAAACCTATACCAGTAAGCAGTGCCACGCCATATAGCTGTATCCAACTGCTTCCTTTTGGTAATGATGCAAATCCCAACTTGATAGCAATCCATACAAATCCAAAAACACCTAACTGTTTACCTATAAACAGTCCTGCCATTATACCTAGTGGCACACTACTAAACATCCCATCTATAGATATATCTCTCAAATCAACACCAGCATTGACAAAAGCAAACAGTGGCAAAATCAAAAATGCAACCCAATAGTGCAAATCATGCTCTAGTTGGTGTGCTATAGAGAAGCTTTTGCCATCTTTGCCTACAGATCTAAGTGGTATAAAAAATGCCAAAGTAACACCAGCTAGTGTAGCGTGAACTCCTGACTTGAGTACACTTACCCACAAAATCACACCCACTATCATATATGCTACTTTTCTTATAACTCCCATACGATTAAGTATAAAAAGCACCACCATACAAGCCAATGCTACAGAAATAGATAGTGCTGAGAGTTTTTGTGTATAAAATATAGCTATCACCACAATAGCACCCAAATCATCTATGATAGCTAGTGCCATCAAAAATATCTTGAGTGATACAGGTACTCTCTTGCCAAGCAATGACAATATCCCCAAAGCAAATGCTATATCTGTAGCAGTAGGTATAGCCCATCCACACATCGCAAACTCATCACCATAGTTAAATACACTAAAAACAATAGCTGGTACCATCATACCACCTAATGCCGCGATACTAGGAAGTGCTATTTGGGATAGAGATGATAGATGTCCCTCCATAACCTCTCTTTTGATCTCTAATCCAACTACCAAGAAAAAGATTGCCATCAAACCATCATTGACCCACAAAAGAAGTGGCTTTGCTATGTGTAAAGCACCTATTCTTATCTCTACTGGCGTATTCAAAAATCCAGTATAGTAGCTAGATAATGCACTATTTTGAAATATCAATGCCACAAAAGTAACAAAGATAAGCACCATACCTTGAAATGAATCTTTTTTGATAAAATCTTGGATGTGATTAGTTGTCATTATATATCACCTTTTGATATCATCTCTTTGACTTTGAGTATCTTTGGTAATGCTACAGCTTGACAATATGGCTGATTTGAATTGTATCTATAATAGTCTTGATGGTAATCTTCTGCTTTATAATAGTTTTTGAGCTTTTCAACTTTGGTAACTATTTTTTTATCATACTTTGGCTCTATTTGGGTGATATAATCTTTTGCCGTTTTATATTGTGTATCATCCAAAGCTATGATTATACTTCGATACTGAGAGCCAAAATCAGCACCTTGTCTATTGAGAGTAGTTGGGTCGTGTATAGCAAAAAATATCTCCAATAATCTCTCATAACCAATCACACTCTCATCATAAGTGATTTTGACAACCTCAGCATACCCTGTAGTATCACTACAAACCTCTTTGTATGTAGGATTGGGCGTATTGCCATTGGCATAACCACTCTCCACATCCAACACACCATCTACTATCTCAAACGCCCCTTCAAGACACCAAAAACATCCACCCCCAAAAATCGCCTCAGCCATATACTGCTCCATTTTTTAGTTTATTATACCAATAATTTATATACAAACCAAATACCAAAAATCTATAAGCAAGTAAAGTAATACATCCCTAACTACTAACTGTTAACTACTAACTACTTAACATTTACCAAACATATACTATAATTCCCAAAAAGGTATATCTTGATGAAACTCTTTGATAAAAAAGCACAAAATATATTGCTAGATATCATAGCATCTCGTAGGGATGTGAGGGGTAATCATTTCAATGGATTAGCTCCTAGTAAAAAAGAGTTAGATACCATTCTTCAAGCAGGGCTACTTGCACCTTCAGTTGGGTATTCTCAACCGTGGAAATTTGTCATCATCAAAGATAACCAAATCCAATCTAGCGTGTATGATATATACAAAAAAAGCTACAAAAAAAGCAAAAAGCATTTTAAAACTAGACCACTTTATTACTCTTTGAAGCTTGAAGCACTACAAGAAGCACCGGTGCATATTGCAGTATTTTATCACAATACTCACGAAAAGATTTTGGGTCAAACTACACAAGACGGTGTAGGCAGATATAGTGTGGCAATGGCCATAGAAAATATGTGGCTGATGGCTAGAGCTATGAATGTAGGACTTGGCTGGGTTAGCATCATCAATCCAAACAAAATACGCAAACTGCTAAATCTTGGCAAGGCTTATGAGCTAGTGGGTTATTTGTGTGTAGGAAAGGTAGATGAGTTTTTAGACAAACCAGAGCTTCAAATCAAAGGGTGGCAAAAACCAAAATCAAAAGCCCAAACAATCATCACCAAAGATAACAAAAGCCAAATTGGCTCTACTAAACATATCAAAACCATCACTGGCAACAAACAAAAGCTAAAATCTCTCATAGACAAAAAGGCTGATTTTATGCTTTTGATGAGTTACTCCAAAAGTGCAACTATTGATGGCATCACTCAAGCTGGACTCAAAGGCTTGATGCACCTAACACCTGTACTAGATAGCGAATATCTCAAATATGGCAGACTAAAAACCCTCAAAAAACTACCCAAAACTGCTAGTGGCATACCAACACCCGCAATCATCACCAAAGCAATAGACAACATAAGACCATTTGGCAAAAAATCTTTTATAGACTTAGGATTGATAGTGCATCCCAAAATCAAATCCAAAAACTACATCAAAATCCCTATACTACCAAGCCAAAGAATAGATTTGGGTGCAAATATAGATGCCAAAGATATCTTTATGCGTGGTGTAGAGTATGCCAAAGAGTACAAACTCAAATCTCCATATCTAATCATCGCTGAATCCATCCCCTCTGGAACCACATCAGCCCAAGCTACAGCATTGGCACTTGGGTATGACGCCAATGGACTCTTTAGCTCATCATTTGCCAACAATCCAACAAACATCAAAAACCAAGTCATACAAAAAGCACTCAAGTTAGCAAATCAAAAAACAGATATATTTGACAAACTAAGTATCACTGGTGATAATATGTTATTGTTTTGTGCAGGATTTGTCTCGCAAATCAATAGCAGATATCCTATCATCTTAGCAGGTGGTACACAGATGGCTTGTGTACTTTTGATAATCAATTCACTATCAAAATATATGGGAGTAGAGTTTGATAGCTCCAATGTGATGCTAACTACCACCAAATGGGTTGCCAAAGATACCAGTTCAGATATCAAAGCACTTTTAGAGATGTTGGATTTTCCTATAGATAGCTTCTATAGTGATTTTGATTTTTCTCTATCATACAATCCCAAACTCAAACTATACGACAAAGGTGAAGCCAAAGAAGGTGTGGGTGCTGGTGGTGCATTGGTGTATGGATACTTAGGTGGTGCAAACCAAGCAGAAATCACCCACCAGATACAAGGAGCTTTGAGATGAAAGTTCTATACTTTGGAGGACAAAAATCAGGCAAAAGTAGCCTAGCTGAGAGTAAAGCTCTTGAAATATCATCAAACAATGCATACTATATAGCCACTTATGATAACAGCTTCCAAGATAGCGAGATGCTTCAAAGAATCCAAAAACACAAAAACCAAAGAAAAAACAACTTCATAACCATAGAAGAGACCACCGATATAGTATCAGTAATTCAACCCTACCAAACATATCTGATAGATTGTGTGAGTATGTGGATACTAAACACACTAGATAAACCCATAGATTATCTACTAGATATGATTGATAGCATTTCCAAGATTGATGCTAAAGTGGTCTTTGTACTCAATGATGTAAGCTCTGGAGTCATTCCCATAGATAGACAAAGCCGTCAGTTTGTAGATAGAAGTGGCATCATAGGTCAAGCTTTGGCTAAGATCTGTGATGAAGTGTATGAAGTCAAGCTAGGATTGGAGATAAAACTCAAATGAATAAATACCAACACGGTGGAGATGTAGTTGGTTTTGCTGCATCTTTGGGGTGTAGTGTAGATGAGATAATAGATTTATCTTCCAACATCAACCATATCAAACCTAAAATCAACATAGATTTCAACTCTCTTGATATCTCACCATACCCAAGCTATGAGCAACTATATCAAAATATAGCCAACCATTATGATATATCACCATCCAATCTATCTATCTACAATGGTGCAAGTAGCTCTATATTTGCACTTTTTGCTAAGCTTGATTTGGACAAATGTTTTGTATATACACCAGCATATTTGGAGTACAAAAGAGTTTGTGATATACACAATATAGAGTATATACCCATAGATAGATTTCATAACATAGATAAAGAAATAACAAAAAACTCTATTGTAGTCTTTGTCAACCCTAGCACTCCAGATGGTAAACACTATAACCTTGAACATTTAATGCAAACTTGGGAAGAGAAAAATGCAACCATCATCATAGATGAATCATTTTTGGAATTTTGCACTCAGCCTTCATCTATAGATAAAATCAACTCATATGACAAACTCTACATCATAAAATCTATGACCAAATTTTATGGTGCTGCTGGTATCCGTATAGGGTGCATCATCTCCAACCAACACAATATCAAAGCACTAAAAAACATCGCACCTGCTTGGCAACTCTCAAGTTTTGATATCGCATATATCCAAGATGCACTGCTAGATAAAGACTTAAAGCACAAAACTTTACAATCACTAAAACAAAACAGAACCAAACTCATAGAGATTTTGCAAAACTCATCATATGTAGAGCATATCTACCCAAGTGATGCAAACTTTTTGTTAGTTAGATTAAACATAACAGCAAACAAATTCCAAGAGATACTAAAAGCTCACAAGATACTCATCCGTGATTGTAGCAATTTTGATGGACTAGATAGCTATCACATACGCATAGCTATCAAGGATATGGATTGGCAACTTTTAAAAACCTAACTCTTTTTTATGATTATCTAAATATCTAGTAACTCCTGCAACTATTCCTTTAGCTAACCTCTCTTGATATGGTGAAGACAATAATCTTTGTCTCTCTTTAGAGTTAGTAATATATCCTACTTCTACCAATATAGAAGGTCTTGAAGCACCAACCAACACATAAAATGGTGCTGGTCTGACTCCACCATTATATATATCATTATACTCTTTTCTCAGACTTTTTATGATATTTTTTTGAACATCGATAGCTAGTTTATTTGATTCTATAATTTTTGGACCATTTAGAATAGAATCTAATATAACATTTTGACTAAGTTTATCTTGTCCTTGTAAAACTGCGGCATTTTCTTTGGCTGCAATTCTTTTTGACCTTGCATCCCTACTCTTTTGCAAGAAATATGTCTCTACACCTTTTATCTGCTCAAATCTACTTTTATCTGAGATAGCATTTGCGTGTATTGAGATAAATACTTTTGCATCTTTTTTATCTGCTATGCGAGTTCTTTGTCCTAGTGTCAAAAATCTATCTGAACTTCTTGTAAGATATACTCTATATCCCTCATCTTCCAACTCATCTTTGAGTCGTTTGGCAATTTGCAGTACTATATCTTTTTCGTATTTGCCTTGGCATATTGCACCACAATCTTTGCCACCATGTCCAGCATCAATCACTATCAAATCACTACTTCTATCTGGATGTGAACATCCTATCAAAATTAAACTAACTATCAACAATACTATATATCTCATAATCCCAACTCTTTTTTTCTATTTTTAAGATATCTATCTATACCTTTTGCAATACCTTTTGCTAGATATTTTTGATATGTAGGAGAAAAGAGTCTTCTTCTCTCTTTGTAGTGTGATATATAACCAACCTCTACCAATATAGAAGGTCTTGAAGCACCAACCAACACATAAAATGGTGCTGGTCTTACTCCACCATCTTTAACACCTTTATAATGTTGTCTAAGATAGTATATCATATGTCTTTGTACATCAATGGCTAGTTTATTTGACTCAACAATCTTTGGACCATTTAGTACTGAGTCTATGATGACTTTTTTGCTAAGTTTTGTTTTAGCTCCCTTTAGTACGGCTGCATTTTCTCTAGCTGCTATTCTTTGAGATTTGGCATCTCTTGTCTTTTGCAAAAAATATGTCTCTATACCATAAGCTCTATTTCTAGCTCTTTTTGGTACTGAGTTGGCATGGATTGATACAAAGACTTTTGCATCTTTTTTATCAGCCACTCTTGTACGCTGAGATAGTTTTAAAAACCTATCACTTCTTCTAGTAAGATATACTCTATAACCTAGCTTTTTTAATTCGCTCTCTACTCTTTTGGCTATCTGAAGTACTAAGTTTTTTTCCATCTTACCACCACCAATAGCACCACTATCATGTCCTCCATGACCTGGGTCTATTACAATCAAATCTTTGCTATATTTTGTTGGCATTATGTAGCTATCTTTTATAATTTCCTTAGGCTTTTTAGCTCTTTTGTGATGTATTTTGGTTTTTGAAGTTTTTGGCTTTGGTTTGGATTTATATTTGGGCAAAGGGATACAGTATATATTACTATCAAACAATGGTCTATATGTCCTAGTATGATATGGTCTGGATGTCTCTATCACAACTCTGACTATATTTGGTCTATATTGAGAAACTCTTATCTCATTACACTTTGGTGTTTTTATAACTTTATTGATTTTGTTGGATAAAATAGTATTGGGAATATCAAATACTTTTCTAGGGGGATTATCTAGTGCAAAATATCTGATAGCTTTTTTGTCATAATCGCTATCAAAAATAAGCTCCAAATCATTTTGGTGTATGCTTACTTTTTGTAAAACTTGTGGCTTAGCAAAAGCCACAATTGTAGATAGCATCAAAATCCAAAAAACAAAAATAGATTTCACTTAGCTATCTTCTCCGTTCATTAGCTTATCTATAAGCTCTTTGACTGAGATTATCTCATTGAGTCTATATCCATTGGCACCGGTAAAGAAGAGTCCAGTCTCCACTATACCATCATAAGCATCGCTCAATCTATCTGCTATACAGTATCCTACCTGTTTAGCTTCAACTCCTCTTTGGCAAGGTGCTACACAGTTGGATATACAAGCTACTTTTGGTGCCGTACCTTCTTCTATGCGTCTATGAAGCTCACTCTTGACTCCTCTTGCTGGATATCCTACAGGGGATTTAAAGAGTTTGATAGTATCTTGGGTAGAGTTGATAATCATCTGCTTCATCTCATCACTAGCATCACACTCGTGTGTACCTATAAATCTAGTACCCATCTGTACAGCACTAGCTCCAAGAGATAGCATCTTTTCGATATCATTTTTATCCCAAATACCTCCAGCAGCAATCACTGGTATATCGCCCCAAGCCTTTGCCTCTTCAACCACTGGTGGCAATATAGACTCTAGCTGATTTTCTGGCAAAAAGCACTCATCATACTTAAAGCCTTGATGCCCTCCACTAAGTGGTCCTTCTACCACTACAGCATCTGGTAGTCTGTTGTGAGTTTTTTTCCATCTACGGCACAATATCCTTAGGGCTTTGGCAGTAGAGACGATAGGCACAAGTGCTACATCAGGATAATCCTTGGCAGCTTCAGGCATAGTTAGAGGCAAACCTGCACCAGTGATGATGATGTCAGCTCCAGCCTTACAAGCATCTACTACGACTCTATCATAATCACTTTGTGCATATAGTATATTGACTGCTAATGGTTTATCGCCACATATTGCTCTAGCATTATCCATTATAGCTTTGAGTGCTTTGTATGAGTAGAAGTTGATAGCTTCATAAGGTCTTTTATCCCCTCTCATCTCATCTGACTCAAGATAAGCTCTATTTTTATACACACCTGTACCCACAGCCGATACTACGCCTAAAGCTCCCTCTTTGCTTACATTACCAGCTAATTGATCCCAAGAGATACCTACCCCCATACCGCCTTGTACTATTGGCTTTTGTATCTCATATTTTCCTATCTTAAACGGTTTAAACTCCATATTATCCCACCTTGACTTTGGCAAACTTTCTTTTTCCTACTTGCAAGATATACTCACCAGCACTTAGGTTTAGTTTGTCATCATTAATTTTTTCTTGGTTTATTCTAACAGCACCTTGCTTAATATCTCTCCTAGCTTGAGAAGTTGATGGCTCAATTTTGGCTTCAACGAGTGCTTTACACACCCAAATACCATCTTCTAGCTCAAACTCTTCTATATCATCTGGTATCTGGTTTGCTTTAAATACATTATCAAATGCCTCTTTTGCTTTGATAGCACTATCTTTATCATAAAATCTCTCAACAAGCTCCAAAGCCAAATTCTCTTTGGCAATTTTAGGGTGAATTTCACCTTTTTTAACACCATCTTTGAGTGCTTGTATCTCTTCTAAACTCTTATCACTTAGTAGCTCATAGTATCTCCACATAAGCTCATCTGATATAGATAGAGTCTTTGCATATATATCTTTTGGCTCTTCGGTAATACCTATGTAGTTGTTTAGTGATTTACTCATCTTTTGCACACCATCAAGACCCTCGAGTATAGGCATCATAATCACTGCTTGTTCTTTGCCTACTTCATAGACTCTTTGTAAATGTCTTCCCATAAGTAGGTTAAATTTCTGATCAGTTCCACCTATCTCGATATCTGATTTAAGCTCGACTGAGTCATACCCTTGAAGTAGTGGATATATAAACTCTGAGATAGATATGCTTTGGTTGTTTTTAAATCTCTTTTCAAAATCATCTCTCTCAAGCATTCTTGCTACATTAAATGTGGTAGTCAAAGTAACTAAACCACTAGCACCAAGTTTATCTAGCCAAGTAGAGTTAAATACTACATCAGTTTTGCTCTCATCTAGTACATTGAAAACTTGGTCTTGGTATGTTTTGGCATTTGCCAAGATAGTCTCTCTATCTAGTACTTTTCTAGTTTCACTTTTGCCTGTAGGATCTCCAATAGTAGCTGTAAAATCACCTATAAGTAGCTGAACTCTAGCTCCATGATTTTGAAAAACTCTAAGCTTTTGCAACAGTACAGTATGTCCCAAATGCAAATCAGCTCCCGTTGGGTCAAATCCAGCTTTGATAGTATATGTAGTGCCGTCTTCATAATACTTTGTTACTAATTTTGTGATTCTTTCCATATCAATAATCTCAGCACAACCTCTACTAATCTCATCTAAAGCTTTTTTTATCATTATAATCCTTTCCTTATTTGTTATATGCATCGTCCAAATTTGTCAACTCTATAAGTTTGATTGTATTTGATAGCTTGATTTCTAATTCATTTCTATCACTATATGGACTCTCAACCTCTATCTGACAATACTCTGCACTCTCAGAGCTTTGGATACCCAACTCTATACTAAGTATATTGAGATCCAAATCACTAAGTTTACTCAAAAGTTGAGCTAATTCGCCTTTTTTATTTTGTAAACTCACTATAAGCCTATACTTAGATAGTCTCTCAAGTCTCCAATCTATCCATACCATAGGATGGCGTGATTTGATCATCTCATATGCTTTGCTACACAACTTGTGATGAATGATAACCTTTGAATCCTTATAAAAAGCTACTATCTTATCACCTGCTTTTGGGTGGCAACAGTAATCAAACTCAACACTATCTACCACTTTGTTGCCATATATAGTAAAGAGTTCTATATTTTTTGCAAATGGCTTTTTGTATCCCTTTTTCAAAAACTCCCAAAATCTAACCTCTTTGGCACCTATAAACTCAGCTACTTTGTGTATCGTATCTTTATAAAAATCAAGCTGATTTGGAAGCTTGTGGATAGACTCAGAGAGATTTAGTGCTACGATAATCTCTTCTATCTTTTGGTAGTTGATATCAAAAAGAGTTGATAGCATATTGTATGCACTATATGTATCATTCTCTTTCAATCTAGCTTTGCACATACTTTTGATACCATTTCTAGCTTTGGATGTTTTGACTGCATCTAACCAAGAGCAGTATAGATGCTCTTTGTCATCTTTGATGATTTTGACAATATCTCCATTTTTTAGAGTACTTAGCAGTGATGCACGGCGTTTGTTGATGAGTGCATCTACTGCATTTTTGCCCACTTGTGAATGTATAGCATACGCAAAATCAAGTGCAGTTGAGTCTTTTGGCAATGTATAGTAATCCCCTTTTGGAGAAAAGACTGTGATATCTTCACTAAATAGATCACTTTTTGCCAACTCATAAAACTCTTCTACACTTTCACTTTGATAATGAAGCGATTCTAGCCAATCAAGATTGACTCCATTGGAGCCATCTTTGTATTTCCAGTGTGCCGCTACTCCATACTCAGCCAAACGGTGCATTTGCTCAGTTCTAATTTGTGCTTCAATGATGCCATCTTTGTCAAAGAGTGTGGTGTGTATAGTCTTGTATCCATTCTCTTTTGGAACTGCAATGTAGTCTTTAAATCTTGAGATAAGTGGAGTGAAGTTTAGATGCATCACACCTAATACTCTATAACACTCTGTTGGCTCTTTGACTATGATTCTAATAGCTAGTAAATCCAACACCTCTTCTATACTCACACCTTTGCGGTGCATCTTGAGATATATAGAGTAGTAGTGTTTGACTCTGCCAAAAATCTCAAACTCATCTATATCAAATCCATCTTGCACTATAAGCGTACTTACTCTTTGGATAAAGGAGTTTAGTTTGATTTGTAAATTTTGGGCATTTTTTGTGATATAATCATCTATCTTTTTATAATCATCAGGATAGATATAATAAAAACTCAAATCCTCTAACTTGTTTTTTAGCCTCGCAATTCCTAATCTATGTGCTATAGGTGCATATACCACTAAAGTCTCTTCAGATATTCGTTTTTGCTTATCGACTCTAAGGGCATCAAGAGTTAGCATATTGTGTAGTCTATCACAAAGCTTGATAACAAGCACTCTTACATCTTTGATGGATGCTATGAGCATTTTTCTAAATGTCAAAGCTGATGATATGAGTTTTTCGTTGGAT
>Ga0256913_10000229_pt1 | contig 27824 bp, 22 predicted proteins | sample Axial_MatmetaG_FD_185970 | JGI IMG/M metagenome (GOLD analysis project Ga0256913, IMG submission 185970) | Deep-sea worm associated microbial mat communities from Axial Seamount, Juan de Fuca Ridge, Pacific Ocean - Axial_Mat | ecosystem: Environmental > Aquatic > Marine > Oceanic > Microbial... | reverse complement strand
AAATCGCTCGGTAATGTAAGGTTTAGCCGGCATGTATTTGGAGATGCTGCCGATATTTATGTTGACGAAAACCATGACAGTATTATTGACGACTTAAACCATGATGGTAAACACTCCATGGGTGATGAAATGATTATTTACAAAATTGTCAACTCTTTTGACAGCGACCCGAAATTTAAACACCTTGTTGGCGGTATCGGGAAATACAATAAAAATTCTCGTCATACCTATTTTATTCATATCGATACCAGAGGGTACAAAGCGCGTTGGTAAGAAACTAAAGGTTTAGTACAACCTTCAAACAAATTCAGGAGTTTAGGGTTGCTGCTCAAGCATTCTTTTAAAAGCCTTTTCAAGCGATTCAGGATGCCGGGAACCAATAAATGCTTTCTTATCATCTTCAAGCTCCAGAAATACTCCATCCTCTCCGCTCATCTTTATTTTAACAGTACCTTTGGGTAAATCACTACGTTTAGTCTGTTTAAAGCTTAAAATACGGTGAGTATGAATCTTCTTGTATTCTCCTTTAATCGGTGGGTGTTTGTAATAAAACGATCGTACCGAAACTTTAGTAACGAGTTTATAACTCCATACAACATAAATAAGACCTAAGATAACAAGCGTCAGGAGTATGTCGCCACCCACCATCATTTTATACTCAGAAGAAAGCCCTCTGATAGAAGTTTCATTCAAATACATCTCATATGTATGAGAATATAAATAACCTAGTACTAACACGAGGATTACAGTAACTGAATAACTGAAGATTTTTGGTAAATGTTGTACTTCTTTGAAAAGAGTTCGATGTGAAGCCATATGAAATAATTGTTAGTTTAGTTAGTCAAAAATAAACAAATCAGCCAAACATTGATATTTAATTTTTAAAGAATTAATAAAAACTACATATTTACATAAGTTAAACAGTAGTTTTCAGCAGTTTATTGCTTTATATTTTTGATGTAATTTCTAAAAAATAATTGCTTATTTCTCCTTACCTTTGCGGCTCTTTAAAACAAACAGAAATTATGAATAAGAATTCTATTATAGGTTTTTTACTTATTGCTGCCATTATGATCGGATATTCGGTCTGGCTGAGCCCCTCTAAAGAAGAAATTCAAAGAAACAAAAGGGTACAGGATTCCCTGGCATATGTACAATACCAACGCGATTCCGTTAAAAATGCTCAGTTATTAGCTAAAGAACAACAAGCCAACGAAGAAATTAAAGCTGTTACCCAAGAGGATACTGTAATAAATCCTGAAAGCAAAACCAACGCTTCCAATTACAAAGCAATGCAGGCTAAATACGATGTATTTGCCAATTCTGCTAAGGGCGAAGAGCAACTCTTCACAATAGAAAATGACCTTGTTAAAATTGATATCGACAACAAAGGGGGATTTATTAAGCAGGTTCACCTTAAAGAATATCAAACCTGGGATTCGTTACCGTTGCTAATGTTTGATGAGAAAACCATGAATTTTGGCTTCTCTTTTTTCTCACATAATAGAGCAATCAGTACAAGCGATTTTTATTTCCAACCCGTAAATACCACTTCTAATCATATTACAGTTACGGGTGATGAAGTTAAGACATTCAGCATGCGCCTTTATGTAGATAAAGGTAATGGCGAAGTTGACAAATCAAAGTATATCGAATATGAATACACGCTGAAAGGCAACGACTACATGTTTGATTTTAACATCAACATGGTTAACATGCGCGGGATTATTCCCACCAATACCAATACATTACCTTTAGTATGGAAAGCTGATTTATTGAAACAGGAAAGACGTGTCGACCAGTTTAATGGTGCTACCATTTATTACAAACCTTACCAGGATGCTGTTGATTATCTTAGCGAAAGCGGTGATGACGAAGAGGAAATTGCAACCAAACTAAAATGGGTTTCTTTCAAGCAACCATTTTTCACCTCTTCAATAATCGCAAAGGATTATTTTGAAAGCGGCTTGCTGAAAATTGTTGAAAACGAACATCCGGCCAACCCCCGATATCTGAAATCGATGGATGTTGAGCTTGATTTGGCATTTGATTTTGGAAATGTTTCAAATATTCCGCTTCGGTTTTATTTTGGTCCCAATAAGTTTTATACTTTAAAAGCTTACAACCTTGATCTGGAAAGACAAATTCCCATCGGTTGGGGGTTCTTCCTGCTTGCATGGATTAACGAGTACATTGTTATCCCTGTATTTAACTTCCTTGGTGGTTTAGGCTGGAATTATGGAATTGTGATCCTTGTATTAACCTTGTTACTCAAACTATTCCTTTTCCCTATTGCTTATAAAACTTACATGTCATCGGCAAAAATGCGGGTATTAAAACCTGAGATTGATGAGATTGGCGCAAAATTCCCTAAAAAGGAAGATGCCATGAAAAAGCAGCAGGCAGTGATGGCACTTTATAAAAAAGCAGGGGTTAACCCTGCGGCAGGTTGTGTTCCTATGTTGCTGCAAATGCCGATTCTATTTGCCATGTTCAGGTTCTTCCCTGCTTCCATCGAGCTTCGTCAGCAACCGTTTTTATGGGCTAACGACCTTTCAAGTTATGATTCTATTTTTGACCTGCCCTTTAAAATTCCATTTTACGGCGATCACGTTAGTTTATTTACTTTGCTAATGACTGTTTCCACGCTGATTTACACAAGAATGAACAACCAGATGATGGGTCAGCAACAAAGCATGCCCGGTATGAAAACAATGATGTACCTGATGCCGATCATGTTCCTTGGTATTTTCAACAACTATGCTTCAGGATTAAGTTACTATTACTTCCTGGCTAACGTTATTACCTTTATGCAGATGTTTGCTTTCCGTAAGCTGGTGAATGAAGATAAACTACGTTTAAAAATTGAAGCGAATAAGAAAAAAGCACCTAAGAAAAAGTCTGCTTTCCAGAAAAGACTGGAAGAAGCAGCTAAACAACGCAAAAAGTAAATAATCAGCTTAACCCTGTTTCGAAATGAGTATCACCAGGATATTTAGTCTGTTGGTAATACTGATGTTACCACTTCACCTTTTATCGCAGGTGATAACCATTTACGATCAACAAACCGGCAAACCGGTTTCGGATGTATTGTTGTACAATCATGCCAAAACAATAACAACAGTTTCAGACAAGACCGGAAAAGCAGATATTTCGGTATTTAATCATTCGGCATCCGTCTTTTTCAGACATCCCTCCTTCTATATTTTAGATATCAGCTTTGCCGATTTTAAAAAGTTTGATTACAAAATCATGCTTAACGAACGGTTGATTGATTTAGATGAAATTGTTGTTTCGGCCAATAGCTGGGAAGTAAACAAAAGTGAAGTTCCAAACCAAATTGAGGTTATTAAAAGTAAAGACATTGTTTTTACAAACCCGCCAACCACTGCTGACATGCTCGACAAGAGTGGTGAGGTGTTCATCCAGAAAAGTCAGCTGGGTGGCGGAAGTCCCATGATCAGAGGATTCGCAGCCAACAGTATATTGTTTATTCTGGATGGAGTTAGAATGAACAATGCCATCTACCGCAGTGGAAACCTTCAAAATATATTGCAAGCAGATGTTAACAGCGTTGAAAATGCTGAAATCATTTTTGGACCCGGAACCAACATCTATGGTAGCGATGCTTTGGGTGGCGTTATGGATATCCATATACAGCGTCCGGTTTTAAACAACTCGGAGCAATGGAAACTGTCAGGACAACTATTTGCAAGAGCCTCTTCAGCAGCAACGGAAAAGACACTTCACCTTAAACTGAATCTTGCCAACAATAAATGGGGATTTCTTACATTGCTTTCCTTCTCAGGGTTTGATGATTTGAGAATGGGCTTAAATGGTGATGATTTTTATTTGAGGCCTGAATACGTTACAGAAATAAATGGAAACGATACCATTGTACCTAACAGCAACTCTTTGATTCAAAAGTTTTCCGGCTACAACCAGTTTAATCTAACCCAAAAAATAGAGTATAATATTGACAATAAGTCTTCCTTAAACCTTAGCTTATATTTTTCCGGAACCAACGATGTTCCTCGATATGACAGATTGATTCAAAAAAAACACGATAAACTTAAATATGCTCAATGGTACTATTCACCTCAACAATGGATAATGGGTAACATCCGGTACCTCAATCATAAGAAAAGCGGCATTGCTGATAATTACAAAATAACACTCTCGTACCAAAATGTTTCGGAAGGCCGAAACGACAGAAAATTTCAAAATGACTGGCTGAGAAAAAGGGTTGAAAAAGTAAATATTGTTTCTGCCAATTTTGACTTCGATAAAGCCATTCGTAAGCAACAGTTTCTCTTTTACGGTGCCGAAGCAGTTTACAATCATGTTGGTTCAACCGGTGAAAAAACGAACCTGAAAACTCAGGAAACAGTACCTACAGCCACCCGCTATCCGGATGGCGGAACTGACTATATTTTAGCAGGTTTATACCTTACATATAAAAATAACTTCAGCAATATTCCGTTAACCTTACAGGCAGGCGGACGGCTTTCATATTCTTACCTGAACGCTACTTTTGCCGACACATCGTGGTATCATTTACCTTACTCGAACATTGAATTAAATAACGCAGCTTTAACAGGAAATGCCGGTTTAATCTACCATCCAAAGTCATGGAAAATAAGTATGAATTTATCATCGGGATACCGTGCACCAAACCTTGATGATGTTGCCAAGGTATTTGATTCGGAACCCGGCAATGTTATCATTCCCAATGAAAATTTAAAGCCGGAATACCTATACAACATCGACCTCTCCATTGTAAAATCAATCAACAATTCAATAAAAATTGGTGCAACCGGTTTCTACAGTTATCTCGACAACGCCATGGTGCGGCGCGATTATACACTTAACGGTGCTGACTCAATTATGTACGACGGTGAAATGAGTAAGGTTGAAGCCATTGTCAATGCAGGGTATGCAATTATTTATGGTGTTAGCAGTAAGATTACCATTCAGTTTAATAAATTCATTGGCTTCAGCACAAAGGCCAGCTACATCAAAGGACACGATGATGAAGGATACGCATTGCGTCATGTATCACCATTTTTTACACATTCATCATTTATCTTTGAGCGGAAAAAGCTACGCATGGAGTTAACAGGTATCTACAACGGAACAATCAGTTACGAGAACCTGGCTCCATCAGAAAGAGGCAAAACCCATTTGTATACAAAAGGTGAAGATGGTAATCCTTATGCGCCTTCATGGTGGACGCTTAACCTGAGAGGCAGTTATGCCTTCAATCAGACTTTTTTACTTACCATGGGAATTGAAAATATGCTGGATAAAAGATACCGACCCTATTCCTCAGGTATTACTGCCCCGGGAATAAACGTTATTGCAGGGTTACGCGTTACTTTTTAAGCCTCAATCTTAAAGTGTTCTACCGCATCGGCAATTGAAACTTTATCTGTTTTAAAAACAGCTATACCGGCATCTTTCAAATCTTTTCCAAAATGCTTACCCACAACATTTACTACCAGATAACGGCAATCATTGAGAACTTCAACTATCTCTTTATGGGAATGATCGTGATGTTCATGTTCTCCATGATCATGATCGTGAGTATGATTGTTTGAACGAAAATCAACCACATCATATCCGGTCTCTAAAACATCTACTATTAAAAATCCTTTTGCCCTGCCACTTCGCTTAAACAGCTTCTCTTTATCATTGGTTGGAAATGCAATTCTCATTTTATTCAAATTTTAATCCCTAATAACATTAAGCACCCCGATGCTTCTTTTTATAATCTTCCAGATTTCTGGCTGCCAGATAATCTTTAAAGTCATTGGTCATTTTCATTGTCAAATCATCAAAAATACATCTTCCAAAGGGACAAGTAGCTTTTCCCAAAGGACATCTTGAAACAACAATCTTTCCTTCAATCGATTCATATATTTCAAGTAATGTTATACTATCAGCAGGTTTTGCAAGTAAAAAGCCACCTGACGGCCCCCGGTGCGAAACCAGAAAGCCATCCTTAACCAACTTCTGCATTACCTTGGCAATATGGAACTTAGAGCTGTTTGTTTCATCAGCTATTTCATTTACATTAATCTGTCCTTCTCGCTTGGCAACTATTATCATCGCATGTAACGCTATGGAAACTGCTTCCGTAATATTTACAATCTTCGCCATCTCAATCTTTTAAGTAATTAATTACCAAAATTACTTCATAAATCAATACAAAGATCTATTTTTTACAATTTATATTTCATTCAAAATAAAGCTTAATTTTGGCTCCGCAAACAATAGAACGATGGATGTAGTATTAGCAATTGGGAAACAATCATTAATGATTACGTTATTCGTTCTTTCAATGATGTTAATCATTGAATACCTGAATGTTTTCACAAAAGGTATCTGGAGCAAGGATCTGAAAACCAGTATTTGGAAGCAAGTATTACTGGGCGCTTTTCTAGGCATCATACCGGGTTGTTTAGGAGCCTATACTGCTGTTTCGCTGTATGTTCATAATATAATAGGAATAGGCGCTTTGGTGAGTACAATGATTGCCACTTCGGGCGATGAAGCGTTTTTGATGTTCTCAATTATACCCGAGACTGCCCTGCTGCTTCACTTTGCTATTTTTATTGTTGCTATCATTTCCGGTTTTATTGTACAGGCAATTTTTAAAAACAGGTTTTCTCATCAGTTATCTGCTAAACACTTTCATCTTCATGACTCTCCGGAATGTGTTTGTTTCAATCAGAAAACCATCCTGCACCAATTGGTTCACATTCGCCCTAAACGACTGTTTTTGCTTGTATTCGTATTAATAATGATTGTTTTCCTGATTCTTGGGTTCAATCATAGCGATGTTTCCATCGACAACATGCTTTCCATCAGCCAACATCAGGATCACCACAATCACCCGGCATGGATAAGAATAACATTTTTAGTGGTATTGGCATTTACACTTTTTACTTTAATAACCGTAAACGACCATTTTCTGGAAAAACACTTATGGGGACACGTGTTACAAAAACACTTCTTTAAGATCTTTTTATGGAGTTTTGGAACTTTGATGGTTTTCCATCTTTTGGATCAACACTTCGATTTAAATGAGTTGGTCAATAAAAACATCTGGATTGTATTACTTATTGCCGTATTAGTTGGAATTATACCCGAGTCGGGGCCCCACTTCATTTTTGTAATTCTCTTTGCCGGCGGAACCATCCCGTTAAGTATTCTTCTAGCAAGCTCCATTGTGCAGGACGGGCACGGCAGCCTCCCCCTGCTTGCTGAATCTCCAAAAGGTTTTGTCATCATTAAGTTAATCAACATAGCTGTCGGACTACTGGTTGGTTCAGCAGGATTATTATTGGGCTTTTAAATCAATTGATATTTTTATTTGATTATTCTCTATCTTTATACCTTATTTTCTTTCAACTGCCCACTGAACAAACAACAAAAGACGATGAAACAAATATTAATTCCTGTCGATTTTGGCCCGGGATCTTACAACTCCTGTAAATACGCCATCGAGATTACTACTAAATCTGAGCCGGTTACCCTGTGGCTATTTCATGTTTATGCTGATCAAATATTATACATGCCTTCATCCGACCCTGATGGGATGATGGCTGATCCGGCACTTTCGGTCGAATTTTCGGAAGAAATTAAGAAAATTGCTGAAGCGAATATGACCAGGCTAAAAAATGAAGTTTTAGCTTACATTAATAAGCAGAACTACACTAATTTCACCATTAATGACTTCATGATTTCGGGCGATCCTGATTGGATTGTTCAGGATGTTTGTGATGATCTTAACCCTGATGGGATTATTATGTCAAACGAGGGAACAGGAAACAAAAGTCCGTTAGAAGGCAGTATGGCAATGAGAATAATGGGCAAAGCAACAGTACCTGTTATCGCGGTTCCTTATCAATACAACAACTATCAGTTCAAAAATGTGTTGTATGCCACGAAACTTGATGATGAACCCAGGGATATTAAAGCTATAAAAACCTTGCTAAAGCTTTTTAAACACCATGGATTAACAATCTATGTAGTTCATTTCCGAAAATCTGACACCTCAAATGTCTCCATGCATGTTCTGGAAAATGCTTTTGAAAAAGAACGACTAGCTGAAAAAGTACGTTTTATGATTGTGAACGATGATAACCAAACCGAGTCAACAATCAAAGCGGTAACTATAAAGAACGAAATTGATATGATTGCCTTTGTTGCACATAAAACACATCCTTTGAAACTTCTTTTCAGCAGAGGAATTCATAAAGATGACTTTCTGGCAACCGGATTACCGGTTTTTGGCTTACCACCCCATCAAGATTAACTACACCATATGTCCAATTTTAACAAAAAAGTCATCATCTGGGACTGGAACGGAACCCTGCTTAATGATGCAGATTACTGTGTTGAGTGCATCAATGTATTATTAAGGAAAAGAGGCTTACCCCCGGTTGATTTAAATAATTACAAGAACCTGTTCACCTTCCCGGTAATTAATTATTACAAAGCTGTTGGTTTCGACCTTGAAAAAGAAGGTTTTGAAAAACCCGCCATGGAATTCATCAAACTCTATTACGATAATTTTGCTCAAACTAAATTGTTTCCATGCGTTAAAGATGTTTTGGCAACTTTTCAAAAAAGAGGTTTCCGGCAGGTTGTTCTTTCCGCCATGGAACACGAAAGTTTGGTCAGAACTCTGGAAAGCAAAGGTATCCTCACCTATTTTGATGAGGTAACCGGCGTTGGCGATCATTATGGTAGCAGCAAGGAAGAAACCGGCAGAAAATTGATAAAAAATCTGAATATTCATCCAAGTGAAGCCATTTTAATTGGCGATACTTTGCACGACAAACAAGTTGCTGATGCTTTACACATTGACTTAATCCTGCTAAGCACGGGTCACAATTCCTCAGAACGTTTATTAAATGAACATCCGATAGTTGTTAAAAAACTTAGTGAAGTTGCAAATATGCTGTCCTGAATGATTTGAAACTACTTGTACTCATTTGCTTTCTTTTCCTACCTTTGCCACGATGAATATGGCAGATAAAATAAAGGAAGACTTTTTTCAAATTATCTCAAATACAGCCTCCAAAATGGGAGTTAAAGTATTTGTTATTGGTGGTTTTGTGCGCGACCTGATGTTAAAAAGACCCTCAAAAGATGTGGACTTTGTTGTTTTAGGAAGTGGGATTGGGTTTGCCAAAGAAGTGGCCAACACATTTGGCAACAACACGGAAGCTAAATATTTCGACAACTTTGGAACTGCCATGATACGAAAAGGCAAATGGGAACTTGAGTTTGTTGGCGCCCGAAAAGAGTCGTACCGAAAAGATTCGCGCAAACCCATTGTTGAGAACGGAACCCTTGAAGATGACCAAAAGCGAAGAGACTTCACCATTAATGCACTTTCCATAAGTTTGCAAAAGAATAACTTCGGCAAACTAAATGATCCGTTTGATGGCATTAAAGATTTAGAGAAAAGAATCATCAGAACTCCTCTTGATCCTGACATTACTTTTTCGGATGACCCGTTAAGAATGATGAGAGCAATCCGCTTTGCCACCCAGCTTGAGTTTGATATCGAAGAGAATACCTTTAAAGCAATCGCCCGCAATAAAAATCGAATGTCGATTGTTTCGAGAGAACGTATAGCAGACGAATTAAACTTGATAGTAATGGCAAAAAAGCCCTCCATCGGGTTTAAACTTATGGAAGAGTCGGGGTTACTGAAAGTCATCTTTCCTCAAATGGATGCTTTAAAGGGTGTTGAGATTATTAACGGTAATGGCCACAAAGATAATTTCTACCACACACTGGAAGTGCTTGACAATGTTGCCTCAAAATCAGACAACTTATGGTTACGCTGGGCAGCCATCCTGCACGATATAGCTAAACCGGTTACCAAACGGTACGATAACAAAGCAGGCTGGACTTTTCATGCTCATGAATTTGTAGGTGCAAAAATGACCAGTAAAATCTTTAAACAGATCAAGCTACCGCAAAATGATAAGATGAAGTATGTTCAAAAACTTGTCAGACTTCATTTGCGCCCAATAGTTCTCTCACACGAGGTCGTTACCGACTCAGCTGTTCGCCGGTTGCTTTTTGATGCAGGAAATGATATTGACGACTTAATGACGTTGTGCGAAGCTGATATCACTTCAAAAAACGAAGCCAAAGTCAAAAAGTATTTAAAAAATTTCAAACTTGTCCGCAAGAAACTGAAAGAAGTTGAGGAAAAAGATCGTATCCGAAACTGGCAACCTCCTGTAAGTGGTGAAATAATTATGGAAACATTTGGTTTAAAACCTTCGAGACAGGTTGGCGAAATAAAAACAGCCATTCGTGAAGCCATTCTGGATGGGATTATCCCCAATGAGTTTGAACCGGCTTACCGCTTTATGCTGGAAGAAGGATTAAGACTTGGACTTCAGGTTCAAAAAAACATTCTGGATAATTAAAAGCTACTCTATTACACTCATTAATGAGCAAGCAAAAAAATACATTACTGGTTATTTTAGGCCCCACAGCATCGGGCAAAACCGGAGTTGCCATTGAGCTTGCCAGTCATTTCAATTGCGAGATTATTTCTGCTGATTCACGTCAATTTTACAAAGAGATCCCCATCGGCACAGCAGCTCCCGATGATAAACAACTTTCAGAAGTTAAGCATTACTTTATTGGAAATCTGTCAATATTTGACGAGTACAATGTTTCTCAATTTGAGCACGATGTTTTAAACTTATTAAATGTAAAATTCAAAGAAAACCCTTTAATGATTATGACAGGCGGTTCCGGTTTATACATCGATGCCGTTTGTAATGGAATTGACGACCTCCCCGACCCGGATGAAAAACTAAGAGAAGAACTAAAGCTAAAGCTTCAGCAACAAGGAATTGAGTCACTTCAACAACAATTAAAAGATCTTGACCCTGCATATTATAATCAGGTTGACCTTCAAAACCCAAAACGACTACTGCGTGCCATTGAAGTTTGTCTTCAAACCGGAAAACCATATTCTGAACTCAGAAAAAGCAAACCTGCTGAACGCGGTTTTAACATCATCAAGATTGGCTTAAATTTACCAAGAGAAAAGCTTTACAATCAAATCAACCTAAGAACAGAGATTATGATTAATAGCGGCTGGATTGATGAAGCCAGGAATGTTTTTAAATACAATCACCTTAACTCGTTAAACACCGTTGGTTACAAAGAGCTATTCAAATACTTGTCAAACGAATGGACCTTAGAATTGGCTATCGAAAAAATCAAGACCAACACCCGCCACTATGCAAAAAGACAGATAACCTGGTTTAAGAGAGATCATGAAATACAATGGTTTACTCCTCATGACACGAAAGAAATAATCCGCTTTATAAGGACAAAAATGTAGTTGATCATTATAAATTGGCGGAAATATTGAAATAGCTTATTAATTCAAACATTGACTTTACAATAATTACTTCCATTATTTTTTTATTTTTTCATATCTTTGCTATCGGAGAATGAGTTATATAATTATTACAATATTCAAAAAACTATTATGAAACAATTTACCATTATTGGATTTATCATTTTTATCGTTGCTATCTCTGCGAACGGGCAGCAATTGAGACTTAAAGCACAGGCAACAAATCAAAATGAAAAAAGCTTTTATCAAATACAAAAAGAATTTAACGATTATTGGGCTCCGTACAACGTAGTAAATGGTTATTATACAGAAAACGGAGAACTAATGAAAGCTCCGGGCTGGAAACAGTTTAAACGTTGGGAATATTACTGGGAAAACCGTGTAAACCCAAGCACTGGCGCTTTTCCAAAAACAACAGCTGCTGATGAGTATTTAAAAATACAAAGTCAGAGGAACACGAGAAGTTCAGCAGGCAGCTGGACAAGCATGGGGCCATCTTCCTCTCCTGGTGGCTACGAAGGCCTGGGACGAATAAACTGTGTGGCTTTCAGACCAGGGGATGACAATACCTATTATGCTGGTTCCCCATCTGGAGGATTATGGAAAACAACTGATAATGGTGCAAATTGGACAGTATTAACCGATGAAAATGAAGTGTTAGGTGTTAGTGACGCTGTTATTATTGCAGGTACAACTACCGAAACTGATACCGTTTACATTGCAACAGGTGACCGTGATGGTGGTAGCATGCACACATTGGGCAGCGGAAACTGGAATGATAATAATAGTATTGGAGTGCTAAAATCAACAGATGGCGGAACAACATGGAACAATACAGGGCTAAGCTTTGCTGCAAGCGATAAAAAAAGGATTAGCCGATTATTATTAGACCCTTCTAACAACAATATTTTATATGCTGCTACATCCTCTGGAGTTTATAAAAGTACTGATGCCGGGGCATCATGGACCCAAATAACTGCTAATGTTTATGTTGATATGCAATTCAAACCCGGTAACAGTAGTGTTATTTATGGCTCCTCCCGTTATGGTAAAATATACCTTTCAACAGATTCAGGTACTAGTTGGAGTTTAAAACTTGATAAAAACCTTCCTGGTTATTATCGAAGAATCCAGTTAGCTGTTAGCGAGAATGAACCAAGTCGTGTTTATGCAGTAGTCGCTGATGCTAATGGATCATTATATGGAGTTTATAAATCTACTGATAGTGGAAATAATTATACACTGGTTTACGATGGTTCGGCAGCAAATCACAATTTACTTGGCTACAAAACTGATGGTTCAGATTCAGGTGGACAGGGCGGATATGATATCGCCATTGCTGCATCTGACGACGATGCGGATGTTTTATATATAGGAGGTATAAATACACAAAAATCTTCAGATGGCGGCACATCCTGGACTGCTGTAAGCTGTTGGACAAGCTGGTCAGTTTATAACAAAAACTCTGCACCTGAAGTTCACGCAGACAAACACATGCTGAAATACAGAAATAGCGATAATACCCTTTTTGAGACCAATGATGGTGGAATATATTATACAACCGATGGAGGTAGTAACTGGACTGATATTACAAATGGGATTATCCCCAGCCAAATGTACCGGTTAGGCATTTCAGCTACTTCTTCAACTGAGGTAATAACAGGCTTACAAGACAACGGCACAAAGTTTTATTCAGGTGGTATATGGGATAATGCAAAGGGAGGTGATGGTATGGAATGTGCTATTGATTACACTGATTACAATATTCAGTATGCATCTGGTACAAATGGCAGGTTTGAACGAACCACTAATCATTGGGGAAGTTCAACAGATATATCCGGGAGCATCTCCGATACAGCTCACTGGGTAACACCATTTATAATTGACCCAAATACTCATACAACCTTATACATGGGAAGACAGGATGTCTGGAAATCAACAGATCAAGGCACCAACTGGAGTAAGATAAGTACGATTCATACAGATAGTAAATTCCGGTCACTTGCTGTTGCTCAATCTAATTCACAGGTTATCTATGCTGCCGACCCTGATCATATCTGGGTAACACTAAACGGGGGAACCACCTGGAGTGAAATAACAGGAACGTTACCGGTTGGTTCTAACAGCATTACTTATATTACAGTAAAAGATGATGATTCTGCAACCGCATGGGTGTCACTGGGGCAATATAACTCTGATGGAGTTTATGAGACAACTGATGCTGGTGCTACCTGGACAAATATTTCTACCGGCCTGCCAGAAATACCTATTATGTGTGTTATCCAAAACAAACAGGACACTACCCAAACTCAATTGTATGCAGGAACCGATTTGGGAGTTTATGTAAAAAATGGTTCTGGTGCGTGGACAGCTTTTAACTCGGGCTTACCCAATGTTGTTGTGAACGAGCTTGAGATATACTATAACGATGCGCAACCTGCTTTAAGTAAATTAAGAGCTGCTACCTCAGGTAGAGGGCTATGGGAGTCTGATTTGTATTCTCCACCCAATACTGCTCCGGTAGCGGATTTTACGGCAGATGTTACCAACCCAGGAATTGGCCAGACTGTCTCTTTCACGGATATGTCTACCAATGTTCCAACAATGTGGAATTGGAGTATTACTCCTAACACTTTCCAATATACTTCAGGTACAAATGATACTTCGCAAAATATAGAAATAAAGTTCAATGCAACCGGCCTGTATACTGTACAACTAATTGCAAGCAACGCATTCGGAAGTGATACTATAGAAAAAAATAACTATATAAATGTTAAGCAACTTTTAACTTATTGCGATGGAAGCGGCGAAAGCACTAATGGAGACGAATACATTAAAGGTGTTGTATTAGAAACTATTAACAATACTGGGACGCCAGCTGATGAATATCATGATTACACCAGCCTGTCAACACAACTTACTGTTGGTCAGCACTATAATATTACTATTACAAATGGTAATTCTTTTGCTAATGATGATTTGGGTATTTGGATAGATTGGAATCATGACGGAGATTTTGATGACATCGATGAAAACATTGTTTGCAACGTAGATGATAATGGACAGGGTACTTTTGGGTTTAATGTCCCCAACACTGCTAAGTTAGTAGCCACTACTATGCGGGTTCGTATTAAATGGAGTGGTTCGAATTGTGGTACACCATGTGGAACAACAAACTATGGCGAAGTTGAAGACTATGCCATCGAAGTAATGCCTGGTTCAAATACATGGGTAGGCACAACAACTCAATGGAATGATGCTTCCAACTGGTCAGCAGGTATTATTCCAACTTCATCATACAATGTTACCATCCCGGCATCACCCACAGGAGGGAATTTTCCTGAAATCCCATCCGGGTTGACAGCTAAATGTAATAAGCTGACACTGGAAAATAATGCTACAATAACAATTAACGGAGATTTAGAAATAGAACAACAATAGTCAGTCTATTATACATCGAAGCCTACGCGTTTAAACTCCATAACCCCTGGGAATTCTTTGAAAACCCGGTTACGAATTGAAATTAATGTAAACATAATGGGCAGGATACTCTCCTGCTCATTTATAAAAGAATTATAAAAGAGATGCCATCCCACCAATGACCGGTCGATAAACTCAATAACCAAACGGGCTGCTCCTTCCGAATCGTTTCCTTCCATTTCGCCCAGCTGTTCCTTACCTTTGCTAAAGAATGCTCTGGAAAGCTTCAGATATATTTGTAACTGATACCTGAAAACCACTTCGATCATATTATTAATGGTATCAATATTTTCAAAAGAAGCCTCTTTGGAAAGCTTCAGTTCGGTAGCAGTTAAACTCTCAGCTTGCAACGGGTACTTTTCGCAAGCATCATCAAACCAATCATCTACCTGATCTTCATACTTGCGTCCTACTCTTAGCACTTCATTGGTTTGCGCTTTACCCTGAAACAAATCAAATTTATTCTTGGCATCGATAACCTCCACATCCGTAACATCAACTCCGTGTTTGGCAGCCATCGCTTCTACAAAAGTTAAAACCTCTGCCCGCTTCCGGTCAACTTCATTCCAAAATAATTGGTTAGCGTTATCTCGCTCTTTTAATTCGTCGATCGTCCCCTCATAGTAAGGTGCATAATTCCCGCAGTCAGTGGCATGAGGACAACGCTCGCACCATTTATCACAATAATTAAAAATACCAGTTATATATTGTTCCATTTTTTCAATTTTGGGCAAAAATAGAGAAATTAACGAGTGGTGTACAATCATTAATTTCAAAATACAAACAAGCTACTCGTCAAATCCGGGCCGAACAAACCCTCTGGCATTTGGAAACTCATTTTCAACAGAATTTCTAAGTCTTCCAAGACAAATCAAAATATTCAAAATTGAGTCTTCCTCTATACGGAAATTAGTCAATAGCACATTCCATGCTCCAATACTTCTATCAATTCCTATTAAAGCTACTTTGGCCGATCCATCATGCCTTCCCATTCCATCCAATTCATCTATCTCATCCATCCCCTTACTAAACAATGCCTTTGATAGCTTCACTGATATTTGATATTGATACCATTTGATTACTTCAATTGCATCGGTTATAGTTTCAACATCAAGTTGCTGATACTGGTTAGTTAAACTAACTGTTATTGATTCCCTCTGATCATCAAAACCCAATACAAAAAGGTAATCTGCTTCATCAAACCAATTATTTACCGAATCGAGATATTTATCGGCGGCAACAACCAGCGCATGTTTCTTAACCTTTCCCTCGATGATATTTTGTTTTTTAGAGAACTCTATATCTTTAGGTAACGAGTTCAGATCAATCCCTTCTTTTATGGCAAACTCACGAATTAATTCCTTTGCCATTTCAAAGCTCTCTTTAATAACATCCCAGATATGTGTATTTGCATTACTATCATTACCAACTTTAAAAAGTTCTTTTTTTTGTTTGCGTTCGGTTTTATATGACAAGCACCTATCAGTAAACATACATCTTTCACACCAGTGATCGCAGTAATTATAAATACTCGGAATGTTTTCTGTATTTTTTGTATTCATCATATTTGTTCCATTTTTTCCTCTTTTCAGAAGTTATCATTATTGATGACAAACTAACTGCCGGTATAGTTTCAAAAAGTGAATACATTTTTTCAATAATCATCCAATAACAATTACAGACATAAAAAAAGCACCCTGTATTAAATACAGGATGCTTAATAAATCTTTTTTTTAGACTAGCTAATACCTTTTGTTAGCTCAGCACCTGCTTTAAATTTAACAACTTTTTTTGCAGGGATATCAATTTCTTTACCTGTTTGAGGGTTACGGCCTTTTCTGGCTGCTCTTGTAGCAACTGAGAATGATCCGAAACCAACTAAAGCAACACGACCTTCATCTTTTGAAAGCTCATAAGTTGTAGCTTCAATAAAAGCATCAAGGGCTTTTTTAGCATCTACTTTACTAAAGCCGGTAATTTCGGCCATTTCATTAATCAATTCAGCTTTGTTCATTTTTTTAAGTTTAGATTAACAATAATAGAATTAACGATAACAAATATAATGGAAACATACGAAAACACAAGGGTTATAGACTGTTTTTAATGTTTTTTGTTAATAATTTCAGTAAATTGTTAATAAACACGTCCATTTTTAACGAATTCATCGCTATGATTGATGTATAAAGCCTTACAGAAAAGACCTCAATTCAAAAGCATGACTTTGAAACAATCTGCTAAAGAACTGCTTTTACCTTTCCTAAAAATGAAAAGCCCCTCAATAAATCTTCAGTTTTCATTCTCTTTTTTCCTGACATTTGAAGCTCAAGAATATTTATAAATCCGTCAACACAATACACCTTAATATAAGTCTTATTATCTGTTTCTATTTCACCGAAGCTCTTTTGATGCGAATCCTGTTGATAAGTTACTTTATACACCTTTACATAAAACTCTTTTCCGGATTCATCGATGAAATTAGTAAAAGCAACCGGCCAGGGACTAAGCCCTCTGACAAAATTATAAACCTGCTTTACCGGTTGACCCCAGTTAATCATACAATCCTCTTTTAAAATTTTAGGTGCTGGTTTCAATATTTCACCTTCTTCTATTAGACTATTCTGATCAATCAGCTTAACATTACCTTCTTCAATGTACTTTATGGTTTTAACAACCAGATCAGCTCCTGCCATCATCATCTTATCATGAAGTGTTTTAAAATCATCATGCTCGTCAATACCCATCTTTTGTTGTAAAATAATGCTTCCTGTATCAATTTTATCATCAATAAAAAAAGTAGTGAGACCCGTTTCCGATTCACCATTAATTAAAACATAATTTATAGGTGCAGCTCCTCTGTATTGAGGTAGCAACGAAGCATGTAAGTTAAAGGTTCCTTTCGAAGGTATTTCCCATACAACCTTTGGAAGCATCCTAAAAGCAACTACTATTTGCAAATCAGGATTTATCTCTTTCAACACCTGCAGAAAAGATTCATCTCTGAGTTTTTCAGGTTGCAATAGCTTCAAATCGTGCTCAAGAGCATATATTTTTACCGGAGAAGGACGCAGCTTCTTCCCTCTTCCTGCAGGTTTATCCGGCACCGTTACAACTGCTGCAACATCATATCCGGCTTTAACAATAGCATCCAGTACTGGAACTGCAAAGTCGGGCGTACCCATAAAAACTATTTTCAAAGGTTTGTTTTCCATGGTATAAATATACAAATAAAAAAACCTGACAGAATCTGCCAGGTTTCAAAAATATTTTTACAATTACTATTTCCCGAGCCTTGTTTCAACACGGGCAATATTACGATCAACTGTACCACCATATTTACTATTAGGATACTTATCGTGAACTATCTTATAGTTTTTCAGTGCTTCCTCATTGTTACCCATCAGCTCATAAGTTTGAGCAGCTTTGAAATAAAACAGTGGAGAAGTAAAGTTATTGTCGCGCATACTTGCTGCTTTCAGATAATTACTGGCAGCTTTGCTTTGATCTCCTTTTTCAAGATAAGCATCGCCGATAGCACCCTGAGCCATTGGAGAAATCAGTTCATCATCTGCACTAAATTTTGAAAGATACTCAATAGCATTATCAAAATCACCTTTCTTTAAATAGGACATCCCTGCATAATAATTAGCCAGGTTACCCGGTTTGGTTGAACTATATTCATCTGCAATGTCAACAAAACCTAAATGGTTTCCATCTCCAAAAAGAGCTTTATCAAGCGAATCTGCTTCAAAAAACTGCTGGGCAGCAAACATCTGCTCTTGTGCATCCTGAGTTTTTGGCTCAATGATGTATTTCTGATATCCAAAATAACCCAATACAATGGCTAAAACTACCAGTACACCAATAATCAGCTGATTCTGATTTTTTATAATAAATTCCTCACTACGGGTCAAAGATTCTTCAATGTTTTCAATTGTCTTCTCTGTCCTTTTAATCTCTTGTTCTTTCTTGTTTACCATACTGTTTGATTTTGAGGTTGCAAAAGTATATTTTTATTCTTAATAATAAAACTGCTGCATCTATTTTTTTAACTTTGTATAAAGATACTGCATTTTTCACTATTACCATTCCAACTACCTGCTTAACCGGACTTTATGGAGTTTTATCCAGGCATGAATCATTTACTTTTAGTTTCAATAGCAATTTTTATTAAAACTGACATGGCAAATCAGACCAAAAGTCAAAACCTGTTTACGATAATAAACCACCTGTTTTCTTATTTGAGAAGGTATATCAAAACAAGTATGTAATGATTTAAAAACAACACAAAACGCTTATAATGGTTTGATATCCACATTTTTTCATGAAACAGGTTCAATAATTCGATTTTTTCTGATATATGCCACAAAAAGCAGGAGGCTTCTGAAAAATAAATAAATTTGCTGCATAAAGGAATTTTAGAAAACAAACCAAAGACTTATCAACAATCTAATGGTGAAATCTCGGTCTGTTATAAACGTCTAAAAACATTTTAATTTATGAAAAATACACTATTTCTTTCGCTGATTCTTATTTTCAGCATGGCTGTAAGTGAGGCAAAAACAGATTCCACCAAGCAAACAGTTTATATTAATCAATGGTTGGTAGCAGGACCCGTTACAGTACGAATGCCGCTCTTTGCTGATCAAAACAGCGTGAAAGGTAAAAAATTCAAAATAGCAGACCTTTTAAAACTAAGTACGAAGAAAGTAAAAGATCCATCAGAGGGTGAATTATTCTTAATTCGTAATAATCAGGAATACAAATGGAAAAAAGTAAAAGCCGGTAAGGATAACAAAATATCTATTAAGCCTCATAAAGGCACAATCAATATTGCATGGCTCACAACCAACCTCTATACTGACCGGTTCATTAAACTTAAACTGAAAACAGAAACCCGGCAATGTTTTGAGCTTTATATTGATGGGGTTAAAAAAACAAACAACTACTCTCCTGCTGATAAATCAAAAAAAGCTATAAAAAAAAGCATCAATATTGTTTTGGAAAGAGGAAACCACACCATCGTTATTAAAACACTTTACAATCCTGAAAAAGAATACAAATGGGAATTAGCAACTGAGGTGAGTTTTTCAAAAGACATTGAAACAAGTGCTATACAAACCTCCCCTGCTCATGAGCAATTCATGGATATAAATCATTTACTAAACGGGAAACACCTTCAGGATGTATCCCTATCGTTTAATGGAAAAATGGTGATGCTTCGCTACAAAGAAGTGATCCCGCCAAATGGGAAAACCGAAAGCTGGTTTGATATCAGAGACAGGGCAAGTAATGCATTGATTTATTCGTCAGAATATGCTGATGTAAGCTATGTTGAGTGGGTTCCCAATAAAGAGGCTATTTCGTTTAAAACCAGCAAAGCAGGAATCGACAAGTTGTTTATTCTTGACCTTAAAACCATGGAGAAAACCGTTTTAATGGACAACCTGAAGAAAACCGGATACTATCAATGGTCGCCTACAGGAGATTTTATTATTTACACAATCAATGAAAAACCTGACAAGAATAAAAACGGAGTAATTCACGTGGTTAACATGATGGACAGGTGGCCATGGTGGCGCAACAGAGGTCAGTTGTTTAAGCTCAATATCGATGACCTTTCAGTTGAGCGGCTCACCTATGGCTATATCAACGCTAACCTTCAGGACATCAGTAACGATGGTTCCAGATTATTATTTTCACAAAGTATTCCTAACTTCTCAGAACGTCCCTACACAAAGCAGATATTAATGGAGTTTAACTTAAAAACCATGAAAGCTGACACAATTTGGATTCAAAACTTCAGCGGCAACGCACAATACTCCCCTGACGGAACCAGCCTGCTGGTAACCGGGAGTGCAGCCATGTTTAACGGTGCAGGAGTAAATGTGCCTGACAATATGATTCCAAACGATTATGACACGCAAGCTTACATTTATGATTTAGAGAATAAATCAGCAAACTGCATTACAAAAGATTTTGATCCTGCCATTCAAAACGGACAATGGCTTGCATCCGATGGAAATATTTACTTCAAAGTTGAAGAAAAAAGCTGGAACAAGATTTATCGCTATGATGCTAAGAATAACAGCTGGCATAATTTAGAGGCAAAAGTTGATATGGTTAGCAGCTTTGATATTGCCGGTGAAGCTCCCGTCATGGTTTATTATGGAACCAGCATGCAATACCCGAAAACAGCCTGGAGTTGCAACCTTGATGGTTCATCTCAACAGTTGATTGACGATCCGGAAAAAGATTTCTTTGCCGATGTAACATTTGGAAAAAATGAAAACTGGAGTTTTGAAAACCAAGAAGGCCGTACCATCGAGGGTCGGGTTTACTACCCGCCCGGTTATGACGAAAATAAGAAATACCCCGTTATCGTTTATTATTATGGCGGAACCTCTCCTACCGGAAGAAGCTTCAGGGGCCGTTATCCTAAAAACCTTTTCGCTGCCCAGGGGTTTATCGTTTATGTGCTGCAACCCAGCGGAGCAACAGGCTTTGGTCAGGAATTTTCAGCGCTTCATGTAAACAACTGGGGCGAAACCGTGGCTGATGAGATTATCCTAGGTACCAAAACTTTCTTAAAAGAACACCCGGCAGCCAACCCTGAAAAAGTAGGATGCATAGGCGCATCTTATGGCGGCTTCATGACTATGCTGCTTACCACCAGAACTGATATCTATGCTGCCGCTATTGAGCATGCAGGCATCAGTTCAATATCCTCATACTGGGGCGAAGGATACTGGGGTTACCTGTACAGCTCCGTGGCCTCAGCCAATAGTTTCCCCTGGAACAACCCAAAGCTTTATGTTGATCAAAGCCCGTTGTTTCACGCTGACAAGGTAACAACGCCACTCCTGATGGTTCATGGAAATGCCGACACCAATGTTCCGGTAGGTGAAAGCATTCAAATGTTCACGGCGCTAAAACTTTTGGGTAAAACCGTTGAACTGGTAGAGATTGATGGCGAAAATCATCACATACTCGATTACAAAAAACGTATTCTATGGCAAAAAACTATTTTTGCATGGTTCGATAAATGGCTAAAAGATCAGCCCGAATGGTGGGATAATATGTACCCAAAAGACAATTTATAAACAGATGGAAGAAACATTTTTATCAAGGGAAACAAAACTCAAGCTGCTTGATCATTTCTCGGAATACCTTACCGACCGCAGGAAAGAGCTTTTTAAAAACGTAATTCAGTACCGTACGAGACACATTGCTGTCGTACTTGAAGATATTTTTCAACCGCATAATGCAAGTGCAGTATTACGCAGCTGCGATTTAACAGGCATACAGGATATCCATATCATCGAAAACAGAAATGAATATGATGTAAACCCTGATGTTGCCATGGGCAGCTCCAAATGGCTCAATCTATACAAATATAACGAACTAAAGAATAACACTCTTGATACTTATGCCAAACTTCGTAAACAAGGTTACCGAATTATTGCAACAACTCCCCACACAAACGACCAAACACTTGACAGTATACCGCTTGATGGAAAAATCGCCTTGGTTTTTGGTACCGAACTAACCGGACTCTCTGATATTGCCATCGACCATGCTGACGAATATCTACGAATCCCTATGTATGGGTTCACCGAAAGCTATAATATTTCCGTTTCAGCTGCGCTATCACTGTTTACTTTAACTGAAAGATTACGAAAGTCAGACATTGAATGGCAGCTAACACAAGTAGAAAAAGAAGATATTCTACTGGAATGGTCGCGACGTTCGGTTAAACTTCCGGAAGCGCTGGAGCGTGAATTTATGAACCGGATTAAACAAAATATTTAGTTTCCAGTCTTTATCGCAAAACAAAATGGCTTAATAATTTTTTAATAATCATTTTTTTAATAATTTTACAAACTTCAAATACGATTTTTAAATTTAAAAACCAACAGATATGGGAAAAGGCGACAAAAAAACAAAACGTGGTAAGATTGTTAACGGTTCATATGGTAAACGACGTCCACGGAGATCAAGTATTGCTTATGTAGCTCCCGCAAAAAAAGAAACCCCTGTTGTGGAAGAGGTAGCTGAAGAACCTAAGAAAAAAGCTGCTGCAAAAAAGACCACAGCAAAAAAAGCAACTTCTACTACAGCCAAGAAGAAAGCAACCACCACAAAGAAAAAGAAAGAAGAGCCTAAAGCTGAAGTAAAAGAGGAAAAGAAAACAACCACGGCAAAAAAGAAAACTGCTACTAAGAAAAAAGCAGAACCGAAAGAAGAAAAAGCAGAATAAAAAAAAAGGGGGCTATTGCCCCTTTTTTTATGTCTTTATTTTTTACCATATTCCTTTATAAATCTTCGTATTACTGCCCACTCTCTTAACATATCTTTGGCTTCCTGAGCAGGGTAACCAAGCATTGTTTTCCCGGCAGGAACATCATTCATAACACCTGAGCCTCCCCCAACTACAACCCCTGAATGAAGTGTTGTATGATCTTTAATTGAAGCACCTCCCCCGATTATCACACCATCACCCAATGTAACCGAACCTGCCAGCCCGCTATTACCAGCCATAATACATGAACGACCCAATATGCAATTATGAGCTATTTGAACCAGGTTGTCAATTTTACAACCATCACCAATTATTGTTGAACTAAACTTACCCCGGTCAACGCATGAGTTCGCACCTATTTCAACGTAATTACCAATGACAACATTCCCTATCTGAGGTATCTTTACCAGCCCTCTCCCATCATCACCGGGGCGATAGCCAAATCCATCAGCACCAATGCTCACATTGGTATGGAAAATGCAATAAGCTCCAATAACGGTTCGCTCCCTGATAACTGTATTTGACCAAATTACTGTATAATTACCTATCGATGTGTCGTCAAAAATTGTAACATTAGGATATACAATTACCCCGTCACCTAAAACAACATTTTTACCAATATAGCTACCTGCACCGACTTTTGTTCCTTTACCAATGGTTACTGATTTATGAATAACTGCTGTAGGATGTATATCAACCTCAAAACCCGGAGTACCCGGATCGAACATTTCCAGAACCTTTGCCATAGCGAGGTCAGCATTCTTTACCTTGATAAATGCCCTGTTTTCACCCGGCTCGACCTTCAGTTTTTCATCAACAATTGCCGCGCAAGCTTTCGACTCCTTCCAGCCATTTACAAATTTTCTATCACCAATGAAGCTTATCTGATTCTCATTTGCCTTGTCTAGCTGTTCTGCACCAAGAATTAACTTATCAGTATTACCTATTAATTCTCCATTTATAACCTCATTTATCTCGGTAATTGTAAACTTCTTCATATTATTATTTATTGAATTCTATTTTAGTCACAAATGTAGCCTTTAATAATCAGCCGGTTGTCTATCAACTACTTCTTAGGCAACACTTTTCTTACCGAGTCAATTACTGTTCCGTCAACCCATTTAATAACAGCAATAATTTCATCGCTGAGTTCAGCTTTCTCAGGTATCCCACAGATCTCTTCGGCTTCCTCTTTTAATTCCTGAATGGTTTTTATGGTCAAACCTGAGTTTTTGGTTTTTTCAATCAAATCTTCACGCAATGGATTAATGGCAATACCCCTCTCGGTAACAATAACATCAATCATCTCACCCGGGGCACAAAGGGTTGTTACTTCATCTCTGATAACCGGAATCCGATCTCTGAACAATGGTATAGGGAGAATGGTTGTTTTTGCAAACAGGGTATTTTGCCATCCGCCAATTCCATGCAACAGGTATCCGTCAGAATGGGTAACCACATTGGCATTAAAATTAAGATCTACCTCCGTTGCCCCCAACACCACGATGTCGAGCATCGAAGCAAAATTACCTTTACCATGATAATTGTATGAAGTAAATGGTGAGGTCCATACATGATTTGGATTTTCACGCATCGACCGAACGCCTTCCAGGTCAAATGTCTGGCCATCGAGAATATAACCGACTAAACCCTCCTCCAGCATCTCAACCGGATATTGATTACTTCCGGCACGAATAAATCGGGCTGTCCAACCATTTTTCCTTAAGATATCTCCAAAGTAATTCCCTATGGAAAGAGCTGTACCACCTGCACCGGCCTGATAGCTAAACCCGTCATATATTAAACCTGCGGCTTCGCAGAACTGTGCTGTAAGTTCGGCAATCAGTAGGCGGTCAGGACTTTTAGTAATTTTAGTTGTTCCTGAAATAATCTTTTCAGCAATACCTACCTTGTCAACTTTTACTACATAATCAACATGGTTTCCATTGATTTGCCAGGGAATAGCAGGAAAAGGCACCACATTATCGGTTACCACTACCACCTTGTCAGCATACTGCGAATCGCCTAAAGCGAAACCCAGCAAACCACAGGCGGCATCACCATTTACACCGTTGGCATTACCAAACGGATCGGCAGTAGGTGCAGCAATAACGGCAATGTCGATGTGAACTTCACCATCCTGAATTGCCTGATAACGTCCACCGTGCGAACGCAAAACCCCCAGTCCTTTCATTTTACCTTCAGAAGCAAATTTACCCAATGGACCATTCATACTTCCTTCGATACGATTGATGGTTCCATCTTCTAAATAAGGAATAAGGTGTTCGTGACAAGGAAATGACGCGGAAGGAAACCAGCGAAGATTCTTAACTCCAAGCTCGTGAGCAATATCAAAAACCATATTGGCGATAAGATCGCCATTACGAAAATGGTGATGGGTCGAAATGGTCATCCCATCCTTAAGCCCGGATTTAACAAGTGCATCTTTAAGGTTTTCAACTATTTTGTTTCCATCATCAGGATAGTCAGCACAAGTGGCGATGGGCGGTCCATACTTACGGCCTGTAGGCTTGTATTTTCCAACACCTTTAAAAGGAATGTGTTCCTCTCCGTTAATAATTGTTGGCACTTCGCGTCCAACGGCATTTATTACAAGTTTATCGTATTTTTTCATAAGAATTTCTTTGTTACTGGTTGCTAGTTGCTGGTTGCTGGTTGCCAGTCAGGTGATAATTTTCCTGTATTGATTGCCAACTCAATGGTTGTTACTGCTCGCTTTACCACCGGCGGGTCAATCATTTTTGAACCAAGAGAAACCACTCCCAATCCTTTTGCCTGAGCATCTTTAAATGCAAGATATATTTTTTTGGCTTTTTCTATCTCAGCCTCTTCAGGAGCAAAATTCTGATGAATAACATTTATCTGACGCGGGTGAATACAACCCATTCCATCAAACCCAAGCGATTTGGAAACTTTTACATTCGCTGCGAGTGCTTCCATATCGGCGACATCAGAAAATACCGAATCAATCGGTTGAATACCGGCAGCACGGCACGCATTAACCACCATGCTGCGGGCAAAGAATGATTCTGTTCCTTCGGCAGTTCTTCTTGTTCCCAAATCAGCAGTATAATCTTCCAAACCAATTGCCATGGCTACAAGATTATCAGCTGAGCGTGCGATGTTATAAGCTTCCATCACCCCTTTAGCACTTTCCACAATGGGCATCAACCAAACATCCGTTTCAATATGATGTTGCTTTTTAAGCTTATCAATAACCTTGTTTACCTTAAGGATATCTTCGGCACTTTCGCACTTAGGAATCAATATCAAATTGGGATAATGTGGAATTAAAAATTCTAAGTCTTCAAGACCGGGTTTTCCCTGATTAATACGTACCATGCGCTCTGCTCCATAGAAATGTAACGAGCGAAGAGCATTTCTAACCAGAAACCTGGCTTCAAACTTTTTGTCGGGAGCAACGGCATCTTCCAAATCCAAAATCAATCCATTAGGATGATGGATACCCGCATTAATCATCAACTTGGGAGAATTACCCGGTAAGTATAATCGTGAAAACCGAAAAGCTCCTTTCGCAGTAGGGGTTTTATTCTCTTCTCTTTGCGGTAACAGGTAGCTCTTTTCGGTATTTATAACCTTTTTGATGGCAGCTTCAATGCGAGCTGCCAAAACAAACTCCAGTGCTCCTGTATCATCAATGGTTAAATGCGCGTGCTCAATTTCAAAAAATTCCAGAACGGATGCTGCCAGTTTACGATTAGAGTTACCATAATAGGCTTCTACTTTACTATTTAATTCTATTTGAACACCACCATCGGTTCGCAATTCAAATTCAACAAAGCAATCCGACTTTATTCCTTTTCCTTTGTTGCCTGCTGTTCCAGTTTTATTCATAACGTTTAAGCTGTTTTTAAAAGGAAACAAAGGTAAAAGATATAGCAAATTATAAGATCAAATAATTTGAAATATTTTCAAACAGAAAATAACTGAACAATGCAGCCTGTTAACTACTTGTCTTTTGTTTTAAAATCAAGCAGTTCCAAATCAATAATTAATGGTGAATAGGCGGGAATGTTGTAGGCTTTCTTCGCAACTCCCTTGTATCCCAGCTTTGATGGGATAATCAATTTGGCAGTTCCTCCTTTTTTCATCATGGGCAATGCTTCTACCCAACCCGGAACAACAACACCGTCTTCAAGAATAAAATCAAATGGTTTCCCGTCATCGTATGTTGAAAACAGTTTCTCATCATTGGTATTATAGAGCGTATAATGTACCGAGAGAATATCTCCTTTTTCCGGATGTGCTCCACTCCCCTCTTTACCAGGGATATAATAGAGCCCTGAGGCTGTTGGTTTGGTAGTAATATTATGTTTTTCGATGTAAGCGGAAATTTTCCCGGCTTCAGCCTTTTTCAACGTTTCATCTTCTCTTGCTTTTTTTTCCGCCTGCTTTTCACGAATCTCTCTAACCTCTTCTTTGGTTCTGATTTTATTAAGCTTCACTTTGTACACGATGGTAGAATAGGGCGGCACGGCTCCCTCTTTCCCATCCTTTCCTACTCCAATATCAGAAGGGACAATTAATTGAGCCAGCTCCCCCTCCTTCATCAAACTTAACCCCTCCATTAACCCTTCGGTATCAAACGGA
>Ga0256913_10000228_pt1 | contig 27878 bp, 22 predicted proteins | sample Axial_MatmetaG_FD_185970 | JGI IMG/M metagenome (GOLD analysis project Ga0256913, IMG submission 185970) | Deep-sea worm associated microbial mat communities from Axial Seamount, Juan de Fuca Ridge, Pacific Ocean - Axial_Mat | ecosystem: Environmental > Aquatic > Marine > Oceanic > Microbial... | reverse complement strand
TACTCGATAGCGACGAGGTGATAACGCCAAAACTCGAAGAGGAGATAAAGAGGGTGCTCGAAAATCCGCAGAAATCGGCATACAGAGTACCCAGACTCAATATCTTTTTCGGCCGTCGGATGAGACACGGCGGACTCTACCCCGACGCTACCGTGAGGCTCTTCGACAGAAGGAGATGCAATTTCGACGAAAAAGAGGTGCATGAGAAGGTGGTGGTGGATGAGAGGGATACGGGAGAGCTCGAAAACCATATGCTCCACTACGCATACGACAGTGTCGAGGAGTTCATCGCCAAACAGAACCGCTACTCCACTCTCGGCGCCAAAGAGAACAGACTCAAGGCTATCTTGAACCCTGCGTGGACATTTCTGCGCATCTATATCCTCAAGGCCGGTTTCCTCGACGGCTGGCAGGGATATGTGACGGCGAGACTCTATGCGCAGTACACATTCTGGAAATATATCAAGGAGAGGGGATGAGTATCAGAGTGCTTCATACCGAATGGTCCAACGGCTGGGGAGGTCAGGAGATACGGATAATCGAAGAGATGAAAGCGATGAGGCAGATGGGTGTCGATTCTCGTCTGGCGTGCAGGGAAGAGGCGCTCATCGCCCGCAAGGCCCGTGAGAACGGCTTCGAGGTATATACTCTCCCCTTCAGGGGCAATACCGATTTGTCCACACTCTTTTCGCTGATATCCATCATCCGTAGAGAGAAGATAGATATCGTCAATACCCACAGCGGGAAGGATACCTGGGTGGGCGGTCTGGCGGCCAGGATGGCCGGTGCCCGTTTCATAAGGACCAGACACCTCTCCAATCCGATAAATCCGTCGAGACTCAATTTCATAAACTCCCTTGCCGACTATGTGATAACTACAGGTGAAAGCGTGCGCAGAGATATGATAGATAACAACCGTATCGCCCCGCAGAAGATAGTATCGATACCCACGGGGATAGACGAGAAGCGATTCGACCCCGCCTGCTGCACGAAGGAGGAGGCGAGAGCCCGTTTCTCTCTCCCGCGGGATGGGATACTCATAGGTATAGTCGCCGTCTTGAGGAGCTTCAAGAGACACGATATCTTTTTGCGTTGCGCTTCACGCATAGCCTCCAAATATCCGCATAGCTCTTTCGTCATAGCGGGAGATGGCCCTCAGAGGAGGCATATCGAGGGGCTGATAGAGGAGTACGGCCTGCAGGAGAGAGTCTATATGACCGGACATGTAGATAGAGTCGAAGAGTTGATGAGAGCACTCGATATCTTCGTACTCAGTTCGGACTCCAAAGAGGGGGTCCCCCAATCCGTGATGCAGGCTCTGATGCTTTCTCTGCCTGTGGTAGCTACCGATGCGGGAAGTACGGCCGACCTCTACCGTGACGGGAATTTCATCATGGTGGAGGCAGGCGACGAAGATAGCCTTGCGGAGGCTGTCGAGACTCTGCTTTTGGAGCCCTCTTTGGCAGAGAGTCTCTCGTCGAAGGCGAGAGAGAGCGTGATGGAGTTTCGACGAAGCGAGATGGCACGCAGGGTCATGGAGGTATATGAAAAGATTCTCGAAGGGAGAAGAAGTTGAATATTCTCGTCATAAAATTCAGACATATAGGAGATGTACTCCTCTCTACGGCACTGATAGACAATCTGAAGCTGGTATATCCGACCGCCAGTATAGACATAGCGGTCAACGACGACTGTATCGCCATGGTGGAGAACGATGAAGATATAGAGAGGGTGCTTCCCTATCCCAGAAGAGAGATTTCCAGAGCATCCGCATTCGATAGAGTACGGTTGGAGTATCGATATCTCAAAACGATTCTCTCAGGAAAATACGATATCGTGATCAATCTGACCGAAGGTGACAGAGGGGCCATATACTCCTTTCTCTCCCGCGCACCCAGGAGATTGGGGTATGAGAGTCGAAATCCAATCCTGAGAGCCATATCGACATATACGGATATAGTGCAGAGAAAAGCGGGCGTTCATACGGTGGAGAGGGATCTATCGTTTCTCGAAACGCTTGGGAAGAATATCGTACGCAAATGTGTCGTGATGAGACACTCCCGTGAGGATGAGAAGAAGATAGCGTCCATTCTTTCGGAAAAATCCATAGACGACTTTGTACTGGTACACCCGGTATCGAGATGGTTATTCAAATGCTGGAGAGATGAGAGTTTCGCCGAAGTGATAGATATACTCTACGAAAAGTACGGCAGGAGGGTGGTGGTGACCGCGGCTCCGGACCCCAAAGAGATGAGCAGAGTGGCGAATATCGTCTCGAAGTGCGAATCTCCGGTAGTCGATCTCTCAGGGAAACTCTCTCTCGGTGAACTCTCCGCTCTCATCTCCAAAGCCGAACTCTTCATCGGAGTCGATACCGCTCCCATGCATATGGCTTCGGCTCACGATATTCCGGTGATAGCTCTCTTCGGTCCATCCAATCCCGTCAGTTGGGGGCCATGGGAGAATGAATTGCAAAAGGGGTGTTACGAAAAGGTTTACAGAACCCAAAGATGCGGGAAACATACCGTCATACAGCATGGAGACGATGAGATAGTGGTTACCGACGAGGGCAAGATAAGTAAAGCGATGATGAAGATAGAGGTTTCCGAAGTGGTTGGTGAGCTGGAGAGATTCTACGGAGATGGAGTATGAACGGCTTGCTCGTGAGCGTGAAACCCGGTTCCATACTCTACTCGTACTTACTGAATCTCCTTATGGTGGTCTATGCTCTGCTGTTGCCGTTTTCCAACGCTTTCGCCGTACATACGGGACCGTTTCTCCTGACACTCTTCTGGATACTCGAGGGGAGAGTGGGGGAAAAGATCTCATCGATACGCAGTTGCAGACCGATTCAGCTGGCGGGGGCTCTCTTTTTGCTGATACTCCTTTCGGTACTGTGGAGCGACGATATATCCAGGGGATTGAAGATAGCCAAATACTACTTCGTCGTCTTTTCGGTATTGACCGTTTTCCGGACATCGGTCAAGCCGCGATTCGTAAAACCGATACTATACGCTTTTCTCCTCTCTATGTTCGTGAGCGAAATATTCACCTATGGTATCTATTTCGGATGGTGGGAGATAGCCGGCGCATCACCTCAGAGTCCGAATCCTCCATATATACACCATATCCTATACAGTATATTTCTCGCGGTGACCGTCATTCTGCTCATGGGGCAGATAGTCGATAGGGGTGTGGATAGGAGAGTCAGAGCGCTCGAACTCCTCTTTCTCTTCTCTACATCGGCGAATCTCTTCATAAATGGCGGAAGAACGGGACAGATAGCCCTAATAGTCTCTATCGTGACTTTCGTAATAGTCTATAGAGGTTTCAAGCCTCTATATCTCGCTGGAGTGTTTCTCTCTCTGGCGATTCTGTTCACCTCCGCATATCACCTCTCGCCGAATTTCAGACATAGGAGCGCGCAGGCGGTGGAAGATATGGAGAAGATGGTCGAGAGAGGAGATCTGAACAGTTCATGGGGGCAGAGAGTGGCGATGGCGATAGTATCGGTTCGTATGGTATCCGACCATCCTATTTTGGGATGCGGTGGCGGAGATTCGATGGATATCTACAAAGAGTATCTAAAAAAAGATGATTTGGAGAGATACTCGTATACGCATAGAGTCCCGCATGTGCACAATCAGTATCTTCAGGTGGCTATAGAGAGTGGATTGGCGGGTTTGATTCTACTTGTCGGATTTCTTCTCTCCATCATGGCGGCGCCTTCGGCGGATTCGTTGAACAGGGCTGTGTTGATGGGGGTGCTGAGTGTCTTTCTATTCGGATTTTTTACAGATGTTCTATGGCACAACTACACTTCGGGACTCTTCGGTTTTCTGATGGGATATCTACTCTTCAGAAGTGCGGGGGGTGGAGTGAATATGGATGATACTGGAGGTAAAACGGTATGAAAAAGACCATATCCTATTTTCTGCCATATCTGAAAAACTACAAAAAAGAGATCTTTTTCGCTCTGATAGGTATGGTGGTGATGGCGGGAGCCTCTACCGGAAGTGCCCATTTGATGAAGCCGACCATGGATAGGATGTTCATAGACAAAGATAGAGAGTTGATGCTCCTGATACCGTTGGCCATAGTGGTACTATTCACACTCAAGGCAATCGGCAACTTCGTACAGAGTTACTATATGGTCTATGTAGGAGAGGATATAGTCAGACAGTTGAGAGATAGGATGGTGATGCATCTGATGCGTCAGGATATGGAGTTTCTCCAGGATATGAGAAACGGTGAACTCATCAGCAGGGTCACATCGGATATAAACAGAATCAGGAGTCTCATATCGTCGATACTGCCTCGACTCGTCACCAATATCGTACTCGTCACGGCTTTGACGGGATATGTCTTCTATCAGAATGCCCATCTGGCGATATACTTTTTTTTCATCGTCCCATTGCTGGCGATACCTGTCAACTACCTCTCTACCAAAATGAAGAGGTACTCGCACCGTTCGCAGGAGAGCAACTCCGATATGACGGCGAGACTCTCCGAGATATTCAACAATATCGAAGTGATAAAATCCAGCCATGCTCAGGAGTATGAGCTGGGACGATTCAAGAGAGAGAGCGAAAAGGTATTCGGATATCTGATGAAACAGAATGCAGTCAGTATGATGTCGAGTCCGGTAGCCGAAATCATAGGCTCTTTCGCTCTGGCGCTGGTCGTATATATGGGCGCGGGGGAGGTGATGGAGTCCAATATGACCGTCGGGGATTTTTTCGCATTCATGGCGGCTCTCGCGATGCTGTACTCACCGGTCAAGATACTCTCACGGATACATACCAAGATTCAGGATGCCGTCGCGGCTTTCGAGAGGATAGATTCTCTTCTCTCCCGCGAGGCCGGAGTGGAAGAGGGAGATATGATGGCGGGAGATATGGAGAGAGTCGAATTCCGAGGAGTCTCCCTGAAATATGGAGACAAGACGGCACTCGAAGATATAGACCTCGTAGCGAAAAGGGGAGGAGTCTACGCACTCGTCGGAGACAGTGGAGCGGGCAAGAGCAGTCTTATCAATCTTCTCGTACGATTCTACGAACCGACCGAAGGGAGAATAGAGATAGACGGGATAGATATGCGTCGCTACTCTCTGGGTTCTCTCCTGTCGAAGATGGCGTATGTCACCCAGAGGATATTCATATTCAACGATACCATCGCCAACAATGTGGCATATTCCTCTCCTTTGGATAGAGAGAAGGTCGTCGAAGCTCTGAGAAAGGCACATGCGTGGGATTTCGTCAAAGAGCTTCCGGATGGGATAGATACTGTTCTGGATGAATTCGGAGTCAATCTCAGTGGCGGGCAGAGGCAGAGGATAGCGTTGGCGAGAGCCATATACAAAAATCCGGCGATATTGATACTCGATGAAGCCACTAGCGCTCTGGACAACAAGAGTGAAAGAGCGATTCAGGACGCTCTGGAGGCGTTGAAAGAGGATATGATCACTTTCGTCGTGGCTCACAGACTCTCTACCGTAGAGGGGGCGGATACGATATTCGTCTTCAAAGAGGGCAGGATAGTCGATATGGGAAGGTATGATGAGCTGCTCGAGAGTAGCGAAGAGTTCAGAAAACTGGCTCTCTCCGAAAAGGGGGACTCTCGCACCGGAGATGAAAATGCACAGGAGGAGGTGCAATGAGGTTGCTTGTCAGCGCTCTGGAACATTCGGCGAATATCCATCTCGAGTATCTCCTGCGCCATCTCGAAGATGATATCGTATTGGAGGGGATATTCTCTTCCGACTTGGGAGAGCCTCTGACCGATTTGCGTTCGGGAGCGATAATGGGGCTGAAAGACGCTCTGAAAAAGATTCTCTTTTTCCGCCATCTGGGAGAAGAGATGGTGAAACTGGCTTCGGATGTGGATGCCGTACTGTTGATGGATTCGTCGGGTTTCAATCTGCCTCTGGCGAAAAAGATCAAAAAGAGATATCCTCGAAAGAGAATAATCTACTATATACTTCCTCAGGCATGGGCATGGAGGAGGTCCCGTATTCCGAAACTGGTCGAATATACGGATAGATTGTGTTCCATCCTCCCCTTCGAGGCCGATTACTATCCCGAAGAGGCTCCCATAGAGTATGTCGGACATCCCCTGCTGGATGAAATAGAGGACTATCGTGACCATCCGGTGGAGGAGGTACGGAAGATACTGTTCATGCCCGGTAGCAGGAGGAGAGAGATAGAGGCCCTTATGCCATATTACAGAGAGGTGAGGAGAGCGCTGGGCGATAGAGAGGCCACGATTGCCGTTCCGCCGTTTTTCGATGATGGCTCTCTGGAGGAGATATATGGTCCGCTCGACGGTTTCGAAGTGGTCAGAGATGCCAGAGAGGCTTTGTTGAAGGCGGATTTCGCATTCATATGTAGCGGGACGGCTACGCTGGAAGCGGCTCTGATAGGGACCCCTTTCGTACTCTCGTACATAGCGGGAAAATTGGACTACTATATAGTGAAAAATATCCTCAAAATAGACAGAATAGGTCTTGCGAACATATTCGCTCCCCATTTTGGATGTGGTGACGATATACATCCCGAACTGGTTCAGGATAGTGTAAATGCCTCCACACTCCTGGAAGAGTACGAAAAGATGGATAGAAAAGCCTTTTTCGAAAACTCTCTCAGGCTGAGAGAGTATCTGGGGAGAGGGAGTGCACGGAGGGTCGCAGAGATTGTGCGGGAAGAGTGTCATGGCGTTATCGGATCGTAGAAAGTGGAACGAGAGATATGCCAGTGGTGAGTTTCCGATGGAGGCGGAGGCTTCCGAATTTGTTGTAGAGAGTGCTCCAAAGCCATATGGAAGATGTCCGAGAGCGCTCGATCTGGCGTGCGGTGTCGGGCGTAACACACTCTATCTGGCGAATATCGGATATATGGTGGATGCCGTGGATATATCGTCGGTGGGACTGGAAATCCTGCGAGAGAGAGTAGTGGAGCTCGGTCTGTCGGATAGAGTCTCTCCGATATGCGTCGATCTGGAAGAGTCCGTTCCATACGATGGACACTCTCTCGTGGTGATGTGTGATTTTTTGGATAGAGAGATCATATATGAAACCTCTTGCATTCTCGAAAAAGGGGCCCATTTCATAGTGGATACATTTCTCGGTGAAAATGGGAAGAGGGGCAGATATCTTCTGGGCAGGGGAGAGTTGCCGGGGCTCTTCTGCGAAGATTGTGAAACGATTCGTCATATCGAATATTTCGCGGGCGGCGAAAGGTCCATCTCCAGGATGAAAGCATCGATACTCGTAAGAAAGATGTAGTTCACTCTCTCCCGTCGCTATCTCCGTCCGCCTCTTTCAATACCGTCGTCTCTCCACGAATCTCTATCGACCCTTTCTCTATCAGATAGGTCAGAGCTCTCTTGAAACTTTTTCTGCTCATTCCGAGACTTTCGTTTATCTCTTCGGGAGAACTCTTGTAATACAGGGGTATGGAGCCGCCACTCTCATGTAGCAGATTGAGTACGGATTCCGCTCTCATCTCTATACTCTCTCTACGATTCGTCGGCTGAAGGGATATATCCAGCTTTCCATCTTTTCGTATCTTTTTGATATACCCCTCTTCCACGCTTCCGAGTTCGACAGGGTGGAAGATTTCGTTTTCGAATATCATACCCTCGTATTTTCCATCGACAATCACCTTCCATCCCATCGGAGTACGGGCTATGACCAGACACGAGACTCTCTCTCCGATATGGAGGGTACCGGTATCCCTGTCGAAATATCTTCCTATTCTCTGTGTGCCGTAGAGTCTGCCACTCCTCTCGTCGAGGCATATACGAACGAGCCTTTTGTCTCCGATTCTGAAGTGGCTTTTCTGCTGTGATATCGGAACCAGCAGATCTTTTGGCAATCCCCACTCCAGAAAGGCTCCATAGGGGGTGGTTCCCACTACTTCGAGAAATGCGAATTCACCCAGTAGCGCCTTCGGTCTGAGTGTCGTGGCTACGGGCCTGTCATCCGAATCGTGGTATAGAAAGACCTCTACACTCTCTCCGACCTTCATATCTTCGGTTACATAGATATTGGGGAGGAGGACTCTTCCGCCCTTGTCGTTTTCGAGATAGTGTCCGAATTCACTCTCCGTAGCTACACGCATGGAGGTCACCTCTCCTATGGAAAGGAGCGATTCGGCACTTTTCTCTTCCACTCTTTCGGAAGATTTTTCCCTTCTCTCTCTACCCTTTCCGCCTCTTCCTCTATTGCCGGATATCCTTCCCGAGTCTCTCTTCTCCCTCTTCTTTACGGCACTCTTCTTGACTATCTCCACTCTCGTTTCTCTCTCGACTCTCTTCACTCTCGTTCTCCTCTTTCTCTATCAGATCCACTCTCCTGCCTTCGGCATCGAATTTTCTCTGAAAATTTCCTCTGATGATCGCGAAAGTGATCCATGCGAATATCACGACCGCCACCATATAGACGATATCACCTATTTTCATCGATTCTCCCCCCACATTTTCGAAACAGTTTCGTAATTTTGCCTGAGCGCTTCGTACGCGACTATCCCTACACTCACCGACAGATTGAGACTGCGCCCCTGGGGAGCCATCGGTATATTGACAGTTCTTTCCGGATATCTCTCCAGTATGTCGGATGGCAATCCGCCACTTTCCGAGCCGAACATCAGATAGTCTCCGATACTGTAACGCGCCTCCCAATATGGATTTTGGCTCTTCGTCGTAGCGAGATGGAACCGATCTCCTATGGGTTGCGAATCGACAAACTCGTCCAGCGAATCCCATACCGTGAGATCGACACTTTTCCAGTAGTCCAGTCCAGCCCTTCTGAGAGCCTTTTCCGATATGTCGAATCCCAGAGGCGATATGAGATGCAGACGGGCCCCGATGTTGACACAAAGTCTGCCGATATTACCTGTATTCGGCGGTATCTGCGGGTTTACCAATACTATGTTCAACATATCTCAGAAGATCACCGTTTTGTTGCCGTTGACGAATACTCTGTCTCCGAGTACCAGACTCAAGGCTCTGGATAGCACTACCTTTTCCACATCTCTGCCCGCTCTTTGCATATCTTTCCAGTCGAAGCGGTGATCCACCGGTATCACATCCTGAGCGATAATCGGCCCTTCGTCGAGATCGTTGGTGACGAAATGGGCCGTGGCGCCTATGATCTTGACTCCTCTTTCGTATGCCTGTCTGTATGGGTTGGCTCCGATAAAGGCGGGTAGGAACGAGTGGTGTATATTGATGATTCTGCCACTATACGCCGATACGAACGATGGAGTCAGTATCCTCATATACTTCGCGAGCACGATATAGTCGAATCTGTGGCGGGAGAGCTCCTCCATCACGAGCTCTTCATGCTCCTCTCTGCTCATATCGTCTGCGGGGATATAGATGAATGGAATATCGAATCTCCTCACGAGATCTCTCAGGACATCTCTATTCCCTATCACAGCCACGATATCGGCTTCGAGTTCGCCATCGGCTTCACGAATGAGTATATCCCCGAGAGCGTGAGACTCTTTTGTGACCATGATGACGATCTTTTTTCTCCTGGGCGGTATCACTCTGATATTGGCATTTTCCGGAGAGGCCTCTTCGAGGGCTTCGGATAGACTCTGCATATCGAAATCACCCGTGACCACCGTTCTCATGAAAAATTTGCCGGAATCTCTGTCGACGAACTCTCTGTTGCTGTCTATGTTGAGACCGAAATCGTAAAATATTTTGGAAAATTTATATACGAGTCCTCTTTCATCTTCGCAATCTATCAAAACCCGCGCTCTATTGGCCATAGACCATCCTCCGAATCGTTTTTGACGATATGCCCGGATATCCGGACAATCGCTCAATTATAGTGGGAGATTATAGCCAAATTGAGCTTCCCGTATCCGTGTACGAGCTTCCATAATCCCCTTTTGGATATAATCGCCCGGATTCATAAACTTTTTTGACGGAATTTTTTCGTACCGATTGACCGTGACGATAGTGCGGTAGTGCGGAAATTTCCAGCCATTGCGTGAAAGGATAGATTTCAGATGAGTAGCGATAGAGAGTACTATATACCCCGTCCATCACCGACGGACCCCGATGCCGATGGCCACTTCGGAATATTCGGAGGAAGGTTCGTCCCCGAGACTCTGATGCCCGTTCTCGAAGATTTGGCCGAAGATTATGCCAAAGTCCGTTTCGATCCCGACTTCTGGGGTGAGGTGGATTACTATTACAAAAGATATGTCGGCAGACCGAGTCCGATATATTTCGCATCCAATATAAGTGAAGATATCGGAGCCAAAGTATATCTCAAAAGAGAAGACCTGAACCATACGGGTGCACACAAGATCAACCATACCGTGGCACAGGCGATATTGGCGAAGAGACTCGGAAAAAAGAAGATCATTGCTGAGACGGGAGCGGGCCAGCATGGTGTCGCCACCGCCACCGTAGCCGCGCTTTTCGGTCTGGAGTGCGAGATATTCATGGGTGCGAAAGATGTCGCGAGACAGGAGCTGAATGTCTTCAGGATGAAACTTCTCGGAGCGAAGGTCCATGCCGTGCAGAGTGGTTCGAAGACACTGAAGGATGCGATGAACGACGCTATCAGGCATTGGGTCACGAATGCGAGAGATACCTTCTATGTCATCGGGACGGTGGCGGGCCCTCATCCATACCCTATGATGATAAGAGATATCCAGTCCATCATCGGTTGGGAGGCGAGGAGACAGATTCTGGAGACGGAAGGTCGATTGCCCGATAAAGTGATAGCGTGTATAGGGGGAGGTTCGAATGCCATAGGTATCTTCAACAACTTTCTGGAGGATGAAGATACCGAATGTATAGGTATCGAAGCGGGAGGTCTCGGACTCGATTCCAAACATGGAGCGAGTCTGGCGAAAGGGAGTCCGGGGGTACTGCATGGCCAGATGAGTTATCTGCTTCAGGATGAAGATGGCCAGATTCTGGAAGCTCACTCCATATCGGCCGGTCTCGACTATCCCGGTATAGGACCCGAACACGCATATCTAAAAGAGAGCGGAATGGTCAGATACGATCATATTACGGACGAGGAGGCTCTGGACGCTTTCGTATGGCTCTCCAGAAGAGAGGGAATCATTCCCGCTTTTGAAAGCTCACATGCCGTCGCATATCTGAAAAAGTTAGATCGTGCCGAGATAGAGGGAAAAACGGTTCTGGTCAACCTCTCCGGAAGAGGGGACAAAGATATGATTCAGGCCAAAGAGCTGTTGGAATTTTGAGCCCAATCCGATATCTGTTGTCGCTCTTTAGGCTCGACCGTCCCGTTCGTATCCTGAGAGTATGGAGACGGTCTGACGGGCTATGAATCCCTCTTCGTCGGTAGGTATCACCCATAGAGAGCTTTCACTCTCGGGGGAGTGAAACGAAAATTCGCCCTTTTTCTCCGAGAGAGTCTCGTCGGATGCGTAGATACCCAGTATCCCGAGTCTGGAGCAGATGGCTTTTCTGACTCTATCGCTATGCTCCCCTATCCCTCCTGTAAATACGAGTGCATCCACTCGTTCCAGAAGCAGAGCGTAATATCCGATATACTTCACCACTCCGTTTATGAAGAGTTCGAAGGCGAGAGTCGCCTCTTCATCTCCTCTCTGCATTGCAGATTCGATTTCACGCATATCGTTGATTCCGCATATGCCTTTGAGCCCACTTCGTTTATTCAGGAGAGTATCTATCTCACCCATATCCATTTTCGCACTCTTTTCGAGATACAGAGGTATCGAAGGGTCTATATCTCCACACCTCGTACCCATCACCAGCCCTTCCAGAGGAGTGAATCCCATCGATGTGGCCAGACTTTTTCCATCTCTGACGGCACATAGACTCGCACCATTTCCCAAATGCAGTGTGATACATCTGAACTCTTCCGGACTCTTTCCCATCAGGCGGGATGCTCTGTGGGATACATAGGCGTGAGAAGTTCCATGAAACCCATATCTTCTGATGCCATACTTTTCATACAGCTCCTTAGGCAGTGCATAGAGATATGAAGATGGTGGCATATCGCTGTGAAAAGCCGTATCGAATACCGCTACCTGAGGTAGATTCGGGGCGACTCTCTTCATCATCTCTATACCTTCGAGATTGGCTGGATTGTGAAGAGGTGCCAGAGGTATGGTGTCTCTTATCGCCTCTATCACATCATCGTCTATCAGAATCGCATCTCTGAATCTTTCGGCTCCATGTACCACCCTATGTCCGACTCCGTCGAGTTCGGCGAAACTCTCCACCAGCCCCATCCGTGAGAGTATGGACGATATCGACTCCAGAGCCTTTTCGTGGTCTCTCACTTCACCGGAGAGGGTCATATCCCTCTCTCCCGAAACGATTTTCGTGACGGAAGAGTCCTCTCCTATCCTCTCCACGCTTCCATGTGCCTCTTCGATACCGCCCGGAAAACCGAACAGTTTGAATTTGATCGAAGAGCTTCCCGAGTTGATTACGAGTATCCGGCTCATTTGGATATCCTTTGCGCCTGTATTGCCGTGATGGCTACGGTATCGACGATATCGTCCACGAGACATCCGCGGCTGAGGTCGTTGACCGGTTTTCTCAACCCCTGCATGACAGGCCCTACAGCTGTGGCTCCGGAAGAGCGCTGTACGGCTTTGTAGGCTATATTTCCGGTATCGAGATCGGGAAAGATGAATATGGTCGCGTTGCCCGCCACGGGATTGTCCGGCATCTTTATATGGGCCACCTCGGGATCGATGGCGGCATCGTACTGTATGGGGCCCGCTACCGGTATATCCGGTCTCAGCTTCTCGACCAGTTCCGTGGCTCTACGGACTTTTTCCACATCCTCTCCCGTACCGGAAGTACCGGTGGAGTAGGATAGCATCGCGACTCTCGGAGCGATACCGAAGCTTTCGGCACTCTCGATGGTCTGTACGGCTATCTCGGCGAGCTCTTCGGCGGTTGGATCGGGATTTACCGCGCAGTCGGCATAGACGAGAGTTCTCGTCGGAAGTCCCATGAAGAAACAGCTCGATGCAAGTGTATATCCTTCGTCGAGTTTGATCACCTGAAGCGCCGGCAGTATCGTGTCTCTGGTAGAGTGTATCGCACCGCTGACCATCCCGTCCGCGTATCCTTCAGCGACCGCCATCGTGGCGAAGAGAGTTTTGTTCATCACCATATCTCTCGCGGTTTCGAGATTGACTCCTCTATGTTTTCTGGCTTCGTAGTATGCATGTGCGAATCTCTCCAGAATCTCGCCATCGGAGGGATCTAGAGTATCGGCTTTCGAGAGATTCAGCCCGAGAGAACGGCTTCGTCTGGCTATTTCGGCATCCGAGCCGACCAGTACGATTCGTGCCACATCCCGTCTGAGTAGTATATCGGCGGCTTTGAGTATGCGGTCATCTTCTATCTCCGGCATGACTATTCTCATCAGCTTCTCTCTCGCTCTTTCGAAGAGTCTCATTCTGAACATGGCCGGCGTGATGATGTCGTGGGGCATCGTATCCAGTCTATCGACCACTTTGTTTCTATCTATATATCTCGAAAAAGCTCCCAAAACGCTGGCTATCTTTCTGCTGTGGCCGGGTAGAATGGCAGGTCTGATATCCGATATCTCCTCTATCGTTTCGGCTTCGCTCTTATCGGTGTGCAGTATCGGTATGGCCACATCGTCGTCTCTCCCCTCCAGAAGCTCTATAAATCCGGAATCGACCTCTTCGCCACACAATACGATGCCGGCGCTCATGGGTGTGGTGATACTCTCCGCCGATAGCAGAAGCCCACTGACGAGGTCGAGTCTATCGGAAGATGTGACTATCAGTTCGTAAGGTTCTATCCTTCCGAGCATCGTAGAGAGAGATCCTGCGACAATCCTCACCGAATAGAGGCTCATCTCTCTATGTCTCGATTCTCCGGCGAGCCACTTCAGCGAGAGGGTATCGGCGACATTCCCGATATTTATGTAGTTCAATTCGGGAATCTCAGGCAGACAGCATACGGGATAGTCGAAAGAGTCGGGCAGCTCTCTATCCAGGATGAGTTCGTCGCACAACTCTTCGGAACATCTATTGGCGCATAGCAGGAATATTTCGCCTCCCTGTTTGGTGATGGAGTATCCCCAGAGTGTGAGAGCCTCTTTTACCCCTTCTCGATCCATTCCTGAAGCGGGAAACACTCCCGCTACGGGTGCGGAGAAGTTTTTTGCCAGTTCGACATTGATATCGAATCCCAGCATTTTGTTCAACTCTATGGCAGGCGAGCCGATACAGACGATGAAATCGTACTCTCTTTCGAGCTGTCTATATCTATCCAGAAGTATCTCGACGAGTCTCTCCAGACCATCTGAAGCGACTACCCTCTCGGCCTCCTCTTCATCGACTCCCATACTCTCTCGGATACTCTGTTCTATATGAAAATTTTTCGTGAGAGTCTCTATGTCGTCGTTCCTCTCCCGCGAAGAGAATAGAGGGGTGAAGAGGGCGACCCTCTTGTAGTGCTGTACGATTACGGACATCAGCCCCGTAGATAGAACCATACTGCCCGCTCCCTCTTCTCTGGAGAGTATATATATCGAATCGATTTTGTCGTTTTCCGCCATCTTTGTCATCTTTCCATCTTTGTCGTTCTGTAAATCATCGAAGAGAATCCGGATTCTATACAGTGGGAAATTATAGCCAATATGGCCGGTCGAGGTCCTTTTCGCCTGTCCGAGTCTCATTTCTCATGCCAGCTTGCAGTGACCGTTTCATCTCTGTTTCGTCGTGTTGCGGTGCGGATATGGTGAAATGGCGTTTCGGTTTTCGGTTTAAGAGCCGTTCAAGAAAAAGAGGGCTAAACTATCGAATGGAACCATTCGGCGACGGATGAGTGTGGCTTCGAGATTGGAGTTGTATCGACGGAGCCTGTGGAAAAAGGAGATTTTATATGAGAGACAGTTTGATATGGGGGTATCTGGGCAAGACTCCCGATGGGAAAAAGGATCGTATGTCCGCCAAACTCGACAGAATGCAGAGTCTGAGCGGGTTGATACTGGCTCTATTCATAGTGGGGCATATGTTTTTTACATCGTCTATACTTTTCGGTCCGAATGTCATGTATGCCGAAACGAAAATTTTCGAGGGTTCTCTATTTCTCGACGAACCGACTCCAGCCATCGTCTCCATCGCCGCGGGGATAATCTTCGCCATATTCATAATGCATGCGGCTTTGGCAATGAGAAAATTTCCCTATAGATGGAGAGAGTATAGAGTTTTGAAGACTCATGCCTCCTCCCTCGGTCATACGGATACCATACTGTGGATCGTGCAGGCCCTGACCGGATTCATCATGTTTTTCATCGGTTCGGTACACCTGTATATGATGATGACGATGCCGGACAAGATAGGGCCGTACGCCTCTTCGGACAGAATATATGCAGACAGAATGGTGATATTGTACTCCATCCTGATAATCTGTGTCGTACTGCATGCGATGGTGGGTCTCTACAGACTCTCCATGAAGTGGGGAATTCCATCCTCCGCCTCCACCCGTATGGGTAGAAAGAGAGCATCGAAGATGATGTGGGGGGCGATTCTGTTCTTCTGTATTTTGGGATATTCCGCACTATCCACCTACTGGAAGACGGGATTCGATCATAGAGATTCGTACGGTGGGAGATATGTACCTTCCGTTACGGTAAGTGAATGAAAAAGTCTATGGAGGCTATGCGCATATGAAGATAAACTATTGTGACGCTCTCGTCGTGGGTGGAGGCCTGGCAGGTCTTCGTGTGGCGGTAGCGGCTCAGGAGAAAGGGCTCAGTACCACCGTTTTGTCGCTTGTACCGCCAAAAAGATCACACTCCGCTGCCGCTCAGGGCGGTATGCAGGCGAGTCTCGCCAACGGTGTGATGGGATATGGAGACAACGAAGATGTCCATTTCGCAGATACGGTCAAAGGTAGCGATTGGGGATGCGATCAGGAGGTGGTGAGAATGTTCGTCACCACCGCTCCAAAAGCCATAAGGGAGTTGACCAACTGGGGTGTTCCCTGGACCAGAATCGACAGAGGTCCCAGAGAGGTGGTGATAAATACGGAGAGAACAACCATCGTGGAAGACGACGCGGCGCACGGTCTCATCAACGCCAGAGATTTCGGCGGAACCAAAAAGTGGAGGACATGCTATACGGCGGATGCCACCGGACATACCATGCTCTATGGTGTGGCGAACCGCGCTATCAGGGATAGAGTGGATATCAGAGATAGAAAAGAGATGCTCTCCCTGATACACAAAGACAGCAGATGTTATGGTGCCGTCGTCAGAGATCTCGTGACCGGTGAGATAGAGGCATATCTCGCCAAAGGCACCTGTATAGCGACCGGAGGATGGGGGCGTATCTACAGGACGACGACAAACGCCGTCATCTGCGAGGGTACGGGACAGGCGGCCGCGCTGGAGACCGGTATAGCGGCTTTGGGAAATCCCGAAGCGATACAGTTTCACCCCACACCTATAGTCCCTTCGGGTATTTTGCTGACGGAAGGGTGCAGGGGAGATGGTGGTGTACTGAGAGATGTGGATGGACATAGATTCATGCCCGATTACGAGCCTGAGAAGAAAGATCTCGCCTCCAGAGATGTCGTCAGCCGTCGTATGATGCAACATATCAGAGCCGGCAAAGGTGTGCCATCGCCGTTTGGAGATCACCTGTGGCTCGATATCTCCATACTCGGGAGAGAACATATCGAGAAAAATCTTCGTGATGTGCAGGAGATATCCAAAGTCTTCAACGGCATCGATCCCGCCGATGAAGGTCCGGCCGGATGGATGCCTGTACGCCCCGCCCAGCACTACTCTATGGGAGGAATCAGAGTCAAACCTACCGGAGAGTCTCCGACGCTGTTCGGACTTTTCGCCTGTGGTGAGGCCGCATGCTGGGACCTGCACGGTTTCAACAGACTGGGGGGCAATTCGGTAGCCGAAACTGTCGTCTCCGGTATGATAGTGGGGAGTTATTTCGCCGACTACTGCAAGAGTCACGAGATAGATATAGATACCGGTACGGTGGAAAAGTTCGTAGCCGCGCAGGAAGAGTATATAACGGAGATTCTATCGAGACCGGTAGGAGTGGAAAATATCTTCGCGATCAAAAAAGAGATGCAGACGATTATGGATGAAAAGGTGGGAATCTTCAGAAACGGAGAGACCCTCTATCATGCCGTAGAGGAGTTGAGAGAGCTTTTGAGGCGGAGTCGTCTGGCAGGTGTGAGAGTCAAGAGTCTTAGACTCAACAGAGAGTTGGAGGAGGCTTACCGGGTACCGAGGATGTTGAAGATCGCGATCAGCGTGGCATATGCCGCGATGCTCAGAACCGAATCCAGAGGGGCTCACTATAGAGAGGATCATCCAAATAGGGATGACCTGCACTGGCTCAAAAGGACTCTCGTCAGATGGCCCGATCCGGAGAGTACTCTTCCGCATATCGGTTCGGAGACGCTCGATATCATGAAGATGGAGATGCCTCCGGCGTTCAGGGGTTATGGACGGAAAGGGATGATAAGCGAACACCCCCTTTCGGCACGACGGCAGAAAGAGGTCGATGAGATCAGAAGCAGAATGGAGGCGGAGGGAAAAGACCGATTCGAAATACAGGACGCTCTTATGCATTTCGATCTTCCCGAAAACTACAAAGACAAAAACGAAAGATTCGGAGTCGGTTATGAGTGATATGAAAAATACGATGCGAAAGGGACGGATATTGACATTCGAGATACTGAGATACGATCCGTCCGATCTGGAATCCAAACCACATTTCGAGACCTTCCATATAGAAGAGACACCCGGTATGACACTCTTCATAGCTCTCAATATCATCAGAGAGGAGCACGATCCCGATCTCTCGTTCGACTTCGTATGCAGGGCCGGTATATGCGGTTCGTGCGGTATGATGATAAATGGGAAACCTCTTCTGGCATGCAGGACTCTGACCAAAGATTACGAGGATGGAGTGATAAGGCTCATGCCTCTACCCGCTTTCGAACTGCTGAAGGATCTATCGGTCAATACGGGTAAATGGATGCAGAGTATGAGTGAGAGAGTGGAGTCGTGGATTCACAGCGCCGAGGAGAGAGATATCACGATTCTCGAAAAACCCGTCGAGCCGGAAGTCGCTTCGGATACATTCGAACTGGATAGATGTATAGAGTGCGGAATATGTGTGGCTTCGTGTGCCACGGCTCTCATGAGACCCGATTTCATCGGTGCGGTAGGCGTAAACAGGATAGCCCGTTTCAGTGTGGACCCCGCCGACGAGAGAGGAGATGAAGAGTTTTTCGAATTGATAGGAAACGATAGTGGAATCTTCGGCTGTATGACTCTGCTCGCATGTGAAGACCACTGTCCGAAAAATCTGCCTCTACAGGAGAAATTGGCATATATGAGACGAAAGATGGCTTCGATGGGGTGAGCGGTTTTCGGCCGCTTTCGCGTCTCGTGTCGGGGTGAAGAGCTGTTTACTCTTCATTGATATAATTATTGTATAATCCTGCACTCGATTCACCATGACAAGTAGATGAATGGTAATAACGAAGATAGACTCATAACGAAATAGTCAGGATATAAGATGGGATTTTTCAAAAATTTGTTCGGGATATTCTCAAAAGATCTCGCCATAGATCTCGGTACGGCGAATACTCTCGTACTGGTCAAAGGGCAGGGAATCAGTATCAACGAGCCTTCGGTAGTGGCTGTACAGATAGATAGACATGGACAGGAGCAGATTCTCGCCGTCGGGCAGGAAGCCAAGAATATGGTCGGTAAGACTCCTGGAAACATCAAAGCTATCAGACCTATGAAAGATGGAGTCATCGCCGATTTCCATGTAACGGAGATGATGATAGAGTACTTTATCCGCAAGGTTCACGGCAGAAAGAGCTTCTCTTCGCCGAGGGTTGTCATCTGTGTACCATATGGATTGACTCAGGTCGAGAGAAAAGCCGTCAGGGAATCCGCCCTGAATGCGGGTGCGAGATATGTCCACCTGATAGAGGAGCCGATGGCCGCGGCGATAGGTGCCGGTCTTCCGGTCAGAGACCCCAACGGTAATCTCGTCGTGGATATAGGTGGAGGTACGACCGAAATAGGGGTGATATCTCTGGGCGGACTCGTTTTGAGTAAATCTATCAGGGTCGCGGGTGACAAACTCGATGCCGCTATATCCGACTATGTCAAAAAGAGATTCAATCTTCTCATAGGAGATAGAGTCGCCGAAGAGCTCAAGATAAAGATAGGTACGGCTGTCAAACTCGACGAAGATCTCGTCACCACGGTCAGGGGTAGGGATCAGGTCGAAGGTGTATTGACATCCGTGGAGATCACGAGCGAACATCTCAGAGAGGCTATGGCAGAGCCGTTGAGACAGATATCGGAAGCGCTGAAGAGTGTCCTCGAGGAGACTCCTCCCGACCTGGCTGGTGATATCGTACAAAACGGTATCGTTCTGACCGGAGGTGGAGCGTTGATTAGAGGATTGGACAAATACCTTTCCGATATCGTGAGACTTCCGGTATATATAGCCGAAGATCCCCTCCTGGCGGTGGCGAAAGGGACTGGTAGGGCACTCGAGGAGCTCGATCTGCTTCAGCAGACATCCTTTGAAAACTGATTTTCGGTTTCAGTGAATGAAATCGAGGATTGTCTTTTTTCTATTTCTGGTCACTCTGCTGTCCGTTCTATTGGCTCAAAACAGCAAGAGTGTCAGAAATGTCATCATCAGACTGATAAATCCTGTCAAGACCAACTACAACAGATTCAGTACCCATATAGAGAATATGGGGCAGAGTTATATCTTTCAGAAAGAGACTATCGAAAGACTCTCCAGAGAAAACAGAGTGTTGAGAAGATATCTTCTCGATCAAACCAACTACCTCAGACAGATATCGGCAATATACAAGAAACTTCCGACTCTCGAAAGACTACCCTACCGCAGTATCGTGCTGGTCGATACCATATCGTATGTCAAACTCAACAAATTCAATGAGATACTCCTGACCAAACCGTCAAAAAGAGAGTTGAAAGAGGGTGGAGTATATGGGCTCATTCAGGATGAGGTAGTGGCGGGAATCGCCCGTATGGATCATGGCAATCTATATGGATATCTGCTCTCCAACCCCGAATGCCGGTTTGGTGTCTATATAGGCAAAGAGAGAATACCGGGTATCGCTTTTGGACTGGATAGAGATGGGATGGAGGTGAGATTCATACCCAAGTGGGCGGAGATAGAGGTCGGTGACAGAGTCGAGACGAGCGGTCTCGACGATCTGTTTTTCGCCAATATACCGGTGGGAATAGTAGAGAAGGTGATTGTGGAGGAGAGTTATAAAAAGGCGTTTATCTCGACATATGCGGATACGATGCATCCCGGTCTCTTTTTTCTCATTACGGACCCGAGACCCTATCTGAGCTCTTTTTACGACCAGAATCTATCGTTTCCCGACGAAGAGTACGCATTCGAAGAGCAGAAACCTCTGAAGAGAGATAGAAATATCAGTAGTGTCCCCATGACGGTACAGACGAAAGAGTTGGAGATAGACCCGGGAGAGTTCGAGATACCGAAAGAACCGGTCAAACCGATCAAGCCACCCTCCGTCTATCGCAAAAAACCGAAAAACGGCTCCCGCCCGTCCAGTCCGAAACTCTCCGAAACGGTATCTGGACGCAAAAAGAGTGTCGAGAGAAAAAGTGTCACCGTATCGGCACCTAAACCGAAAAAGAGAGAAGAGAGGAGAGAGAGGCCAAAAGAGCATCCCTCTCCCTTCGACATACTCAATATCGACAGATACTGATTCTCCGCATAGAAAATGGGTCACTCTTTCCCCCCTTTCGGGGCTCCCATAAGATGGATTCGGATATAATATTGAACTAAAAATAAGAGGTAATATTCCATGCCAAAAAGAGAAGATATCAAGACTATACTGCTCGTCGGTTCCGGTCCGATAGTGATCGGACAGGCGTGTGAATTCGACTACTCCGGTACTCAGGCCGCAAAAACTCTCAAAGAACTCGGATACAGAGTCGTTCTGATCAACTCCAATCCGGCCACGATAATGACGGATCCCGAGTTTGCGGATCGTACATATATAGAGCCTATCGAAGAGAGCGTTATCGCCCGTATCATAGAGAAGGAGTCCGTAGATGCCATCCTTCCCACTATGGGAGGACAGACGGCTCTCAATGTCGCTATGAGTATGCATGAAAAAGGTATGCTCGATGGAGTGGAGTTTCTCGGGGCGAATCCCGAAGCGATAAAAAAGGGAGAGGATAGACAGGCCTTCAAAGAGGCTATGCAGAAGATAGGTATGGATCTACCCATATCGAAATACGCCTACACTCTCGATGAAGCTATAGAAGCGGCCAAAGAGATAGGGTTTCCTCTCATCATCAGAGCTTCGTATACGCTTGCTGGCGGAGGCTCCGGTGTGGCGTACAATATGGATGAGTTCAAAGAGATAGCCAAAGGGGGTCTGGAAGCGAGCCCGATAAGCGAAATTCTCATAGAGGAGTCTCTTCTCGGCTGGAAAGAGTATGAGATGGAGGTGATAAGAGATAGAGAGGACAACTGTATCATCGTCTGTTCTATCGAAAATCTCGATCCTATGGGAGTCCATACGGGAGACTCCATCACCATAGCTCCGGCCCTGACTCTGACCGATAAAGAGTATCAGCGTATGAGAGATGCGAGTTTCGCCATTCTCAGGGAGATAGGTGTCGATACGGGTGGTTCGAATGTGCAGTTTTCGGTCAATCCAGAAACAGGAAGAATGATCGTCATAGAGATGAACCCCCGTGTCAGTCGCTCTTCGGCTCTCGCATCCAAAGCTACCGGATATCCGATAGCGAAAGTGGCTACTCTTCTGGCTGTGGGATATACCCTCGACGAGATAAAGAACGATATCACTGGTACTCCCGCCAGTTTCGAACCCGTCATAGACTATATCGTCACGAAGATACCGAGATTCACTTTCGAAAAGTTCCCGATGGCGGATTCGACTCTCACGACTGCGATGAAATCCGTCGGAGAGGCTATGAGTATAGGCAGGACCTTCAAAGAGTCTTTCCAGAAGGCTCTCGTCTCTCTGGAGACGGGACTTATAGGCTTCGATCCGGTCGATTGCGACGACGAGACTCTCAAAAAGGAGATTCGCAGACCAAATGCCGAAAGGATACTCTATATCTTTCAGGCTCTGAGGAGAGGTATGGATGTCGAAGAGATATTTGAACTCTCCAAAATAGATAGATGGTTCCTCTATCAGTTCGAAGAGTTGTGCGAGATGGAGAAGAGTGTCGATATGGAGGTGCTTCATGACGCGACCAGGCTCCGCACTCTCAAGTGCGACGGTTTTTCGGATGCCATGATAGCTCGTCTGATCAATGAAAAAGAGGGTTTGAATCTGACGGAAAACGATATATACTCCGCCCGTATGAAACATGGCGTCGTACATCAATACAACGAAGTGGATACATGCGCCGCTGAATTTGCGGCTCTGACCCCATATCTCTACTCGACGACCAATGTAAATATCCTCGAAGGTGCCGGCAGAAAGGCGACGGAAGGTGAAAAGAAGGTACTGGTCATAGGAGGAGGCCCCAACAGGATAGGGCAGGGGATAGAGTTCGACTACTGTTGCGTACACGCCGCATTCGCTCTCAAAGAGATGGGAATCAAATCGATCATGTACAACTGCAACCCCGAAACCGTCTCGACAGATTACGATACGAGCGATATACTCTATTTCGAACCTATCGATTTCGAACATATCAGAAATGTGATAGAAGTGGAGAAACCGGATGGGGTAATCGTGCACTTCGGTGGACAGACACCTCTGAAACTGGCTAAAAATCTGACGGCCATAGGGGCTCGTATAGTCGGGACTCCCGCAAAAGTGATAGATTTGGCGGAAGATAGAGAGAAGTTTTCCGACTTCATAGTGAAACTTGGGTTGAAACAGCCCAGAAACGGAACGGCATTTACGAAAGAGGAGGCTATCACCATAGCCGAACGGATAGGATACCCCGTACTCGTGAGACCCAGTTTCGTACTCGGCGGGCGCGCGATGCGTACCGTCTACAACGATGCCGAACTCAAGGAGTATATGGATGAAGCGGTAGAGGTCTCCAACGACTCTCCCGTATTGATAGACAAGTTTCTCGACAATGCGGTGGAGTTGGATGTAGATGCCATATGTGACGGTAGTGATGTATATATCGGTTCCGTCATGCAACATATCGAAGAGGCCGGTATCCACTCGGGAGACAGTGCCTGCTCTCTGCCGACAGTATCGGTTTCACAGGAGTTGGTCGAATCCATCAAAAAGCAGACGATGGAGATAGCTCTGGGATTGGGAGTCGTAGGTCTGCTGAATATCCAGTATGCGATACATCAGGGTGAGATATATCTCATAGAGGTCAATCCGAGGGCTTCCAGGACTGTACCCTTCGTCTCGAAAGCTACCGGTGTGCCTCTGGCCAAAGTGGCTACGAGAGTCATGATAGAGGGCAATCTGAGAAAGGCGCTGGAGTATTACGATACATTCGGTGTGGTGGATTATCGCGCTACACCGATGGAGCCGATTCTCAAAAACCATATCGCCGTCAAAGAGGCTGTATTCCCGTTCAACAAACTGCCTGGATCGGATCTGATACTCGGGCCCGAGATGAAATCGACAGGTGAAGTGATGGGAATCAGCGACAATTTCGGAATGAGTTTCGCGAAAAGCCAGTTCGCCTCCAAAAACTTCATTCCTCTATCCGGAAAGGTGTTCATTTCGCTCACCGAACTCGACAAGCCACATGCCGGAGAGATAGGAAGAGCCTTCGTGGATCTCGGATTCGAAATCGTGGCTACGGGCGGAACGCACTCGGCTCTCGAAAAGGCGGGAGTACCGTCCGTAAAAGTACTCAAGATAAGCGAGGGACGGCCCAATATAGACGATATGATCAAAAATGAGGAGATCGTTTTGGCGATCAATACGAGTGACAACAAGGCATCGAAAGAGGATGCTAAAAAGATAAGGCAGTCGGTATTGGCTAACAATGTAGCGTATTTCACTACGATAGCCGCCGCACGAGCCACGATACTCGCGATAGAAGAGCTTCAGGCTGGTGAGGGTAGAGTGGAGCCCAAAGCGATACAGGACTATCTCTCCTGAGAGGAGACTCGATGTGCGGATTTCCGGAAAATCCCGTCGTTTTGAGTGAAACCGATACCGCTATCGGTTTTCTCTCACAGAACTCATCTTCGCTGGATAGGGTCAAACAGAGAGCCGAGGGGATGAGATATATCACCGCTCTTCCCTCTCTTCGTGCGTTGAACGATAGATGCAGAGTGCCCCTCGTACACAGAAAAAGAGTCCGCAGAGAGCGTGGAACGACTTTCATATTTCCGTGCGGAGATTCATATCGCGTCGTCGTCGACGATAGACATCTTCTCCTGATAAAGAGATTCGGATGGATGTTTACCACATCGGCCAACCTCAGTGGAGAGCCTTACGATAGAGATTATGCCATATCCGTAGCAGATATCGTAATCCACCCTGTAGAGCGAAACTCATCTCCATCGACCATATACCGTCTGGGGAGGAGAAGAGTCCGTAGATTGAGATAATATCTATCTATTTTTCCCATATATCACTTCGTTATCTTCATCTTGGAAATGTAAATACCGAGTTTTCTATGGTCGTTTGGCAGAGAAGCGGGTTTTGGCGGTATCAGAGATATCCTATCGGAATCTATATCGTCGAAAGCTATTCTGTACTCTTTGGATTCTCTCTCGTCTATCAGGATTCGTTTTGTCTTGCCACCGACTTTTACAGTCAGATATTTGCCAAAATTATCTCCAAAAGGTCTGAATCTGACAGATAGGGTGAACCTTTTTGGGAGTTTGTCGGCGAAAACGAACACCGCTTCCGGATGTAGATTGGCATCAGTCCATCTCCCCTGACTCTCCCAATCGGAAATACCGTATACTCTCAGCAGAAAAGATGGATAACCCTTTTTGGCGAAATCGATTCCTTCCGATAGTGTGGCTTCGTAATGTCTATCGAAGAGACGATCATACGATGGGGATGCGAAGGCGGATATTTTCGCACTTTTTAGCCGTCGTATCCTATTTTGTATCTCTTCTCCCGATATATCGTGGCTTTTGGGCATCTCATTCGTACTTATGACATTCGTTCCGTCACCGATATGTTTGACGGAGATATCCGAATCCAGTCTCCCCATGGCTACACATAGCCCTTGTGACCTCGTGCCGTTTTTCATATATTCGATCTTTTCACAGTGGTCTACCCAGATGAAGTTTCTCGACCTTTCGAGATTGGAGAGCTGAAAAGTGAGACTCTCTTCGGAGTCGAAATCGAAATGGGGCATCACTTCACCGCTTTCTGTAATCTCCATAAACATAGGATAGGTAAAATCGTGTCCTGGAATATGCACTTTTACCCTTTTCGTATCTATGATGAAAGATTTTCCCATCTCGCTGAATTCCCACAGGCCGAGAATCTTTTCTCTCCATGAGTCGAGTTTGTCGTTGAAGTTTTCGAATCGTCCGAATAGAGAGTCTCTTCTAAAGAGATTCCTGCCAAATCCCAAATCGGTATCCAGTCCGAGTTTCTCCAGTATCGTAGGAGTTACATCCAGCATGGATGCAGTTTTGGTGATGGCTCTATATCTTTTCTCATCTGGATCGACGATAACGAAGAGATCTCTACGCTGGGCCTTTTCGAGTCTCTTTATCGCACCGTTTCTCATGGCGAGATGGTCGGAGGTGAGAACGATAATCGTATTGTCGGCATATTTCGACTTCTCTATGCGATGGATGAAATCCGATATGAGATGGTCCGAACATCTGACGGCGTTGAGAATGGATACGGTACCATCGGCGTATCTGTCCGTTCCATCGATACGACACTTTTTGGATATGTGTCCATCCGGGTGGTGGGTGTCGAGAGTCATGACGAATAGTGCGAATGGCTTGCCTTTGGCGGATAGCTTCTCGAATTTTTCGAAAGCTATATCGAATGTAGTATCGTCGTATAGACCCCAGGCATTCAGATAGTTACTGCTTCCAAGTCTATCTTTCAGTTCGTTACGGCCATATATCTCGTCGAAACCGTGATCTCGGTAGAATTTGTCCTTGCCGGAAAATACGATCGAAGCTCCCTGCATGAAGAGGAGATGATAATCCGCCTCTTTGAGTATGTCGCCCAGACATTGGGCCCCCGGAAGAAATCTATCCATACCACTCATCGAATTTTTGCCCGAAGGTGTAAATAGGGGAATGGCACACTGACTCGCCACCATTCCGCCTATCGTCCACCCCGTACCGGTAACCTGCCGGATATCGGTAAACTCTGTAGATTGGGATATGATCGGTTTGAGTTCAGGTGTCAGATTCGGAAACTCCTGCTCGTCGAAATATCTTCTCTCCAGACTCTCGGCATATATATAGACTATGTTTTTACCGTTGGTCGTCTTTGTGCCGATAGTCGGAGCTCTATAGTATTCTCCTGCATCTATGGAGCTTTCGATGTGTCTGTGTCTGTAGATGCTGGCCAGGTCGTAGATGATGGGATGAGTCAAGAAAGCCAGCAGGAGAGTTGTATTGTGGATATATCTCTTTAGGATGGATCTTTTGGGATATATGGAGGAGCGTACGAATTTCAGATAGAGATACGACATGGCGAAGATGACGACGACAGCGACGACGACAGCCGAGATGAGAGCGATATAGTCTCTGAAGCCGGCATCCTGCAATCCATACTCTATGGTGTATATGACAGCCTCGTTTACCCCTTCGGCGGTGAAAAAATCCGCCGAAAGATATGCGACCGTCAAAAAGAGATATATCGCTGTGACGATAGTGGAGAAGATGGCGGATTTCACTCCCCTCTCACCGAATCTGGATGTGGTTATCGAAACTATCGCGAATATCGAAGATATAATCAGATAAGAGTTCATAAGCTCACTTTCATTTTTTTTCTATTTTCACTCTATGGGAAAAATCGTATCTTTTCGCTTTTGTAAAAATATCGTCACAAAGTCATGCTCGAAGTGTATGATTATACTATATGTACCATTTCAAAGGAGGTTGAAAACGAGAAACGCTTTTTCAATCATGCCTTTGATATTGGTGTTTCGATAGAGAAACCGAGAGTGAACTATTTGAGAGAAAAGTCGATGAGTACCTCGGATATTCGGGATGTGAAATATAGTTTATTGTGACAGGTATATGAGTATCCAGTATCTGGAAAATTTGGCGAATGTAACTATGGATACGAAGCGGAGGAGTGGATAGTGGAGGGCTCCCGCTATGAAAGTGAGAGGGTCTCCCACTATCGGCAACCAGCTTAACAGGAGAGACCAGCCGCCCCATTTGGCGAATCTATCTTCCGCCTTTTCCATAGATACGGGAGAGAGTCTTTCACTCCTTATGAGGTAATCCACTCCTTTTTTCCCTACGATATAGTTGATGATGGAACCGAGGCTGTTACCACTACCTGCCGAGATAAGGAGAAGAGTTGTATCGGCACCGGAGGAGAGTAGGTACAGAAGAGCCGCTTCGCTTGAAAAAGGTATGATAGTGGCGGATAGTAGAGAAGAAGCAAATAGTGTCAGATACTCCATCATCCGCCTCCTGAGGCCAATATATGATTTTCGTGATCGTTCTATATGGTATTTTGTCGTATCGTCTGGTCGGATTACTCCGTATCATACCATCGGGAAGGTATCGATAAATATGGATATATCGATTGTCTTCGATTCGATACGCACTATTCCTTCATACGGGTCGGAGGATCGAATATCCGTATCGTCCAGCCACTCGGGTTCTATTATCCCGAGTGTAAAGGACTACATGTCTATC
>Ga0256913_10000227_pt1 | contig 27999 bp, 21 predicted proteins | sample Axial_MatmetaG_FD_185970 | JGI IMG/M metagenome (GOLD analysis project Ga0256913, IMG submission 185970) | Deep-sea worm associated microbial mat communities from Axial Seamount, Juan de Fuca Ridge, Pacific Ocean - Axial_Mat | ecosystem: Environmental > Aquatic > Marine > Oceanic > Microbial... | reverse complement strand
CAATTAATGTCCAATCAGCTACTCCCTTATAAAGTTGCGATCGAGTACGGCCATGCACTGTTATGGCTTGTATACCCACATCTTGCAGTTGTTCTGCCAATTCCACAATGATTTTATTGTTATCGTCCCAGCCCAAACGTGTTTTAACCGTAACGGGCAAATGCGTGGCATCCACCACTGCTTTGCTAATTCGCAATAAGCGGGGGATATCCTGGAGAGCTCCGGCCCCGGCACATTTCGACACTACTTTTTTTACCGGACAACCAAAATTAATATCAATTATATCTGGTTTGGCTTGGGTGGCTATTTCTGCTGCCTGAATCATCGACTCCTCATTATGGCCAAAAATCTGAATCCCAATGGGTCGTTCATCTTCGCTCAGATCTAATTTTTCAATACTTTTTTGGGCATCACGGATAAGTCCCTCCGACGAAATAAATTCTGTATACATTAAGTCGGCACCCATCCTTTTACAAATATTGCGAAAAGGGGGGTCGGTGATATCCTCCATGGGCGCCAGGGCTAATGGGAAGTCGTTTATATTTATATTTCCTATTTTCAAAACTTTAAATTTGGCGTAAAAATGATCGTTCTCACTATTCTGTTTTCAACACAGAATCCTGAAGTAGGAGTGCCCTTTAAAAAGGCAAGAGAAACAATGCGACAAAAATACTATTTTTGCTAAAAAAACATGGGTTTACAATTATTAAAGAATGCAGGCATAGGAAGGCAGCTTTTTGCACTCCTATTAATCATTTTTGGGGTGGGGCTTTTTATCAGTCTTTTTGGCATCTTAGTTAGTGCAGCTTTTGTTGATGGATCAATATTTAGTAGGGTTGAGTCCATGGGGCAGTTACAGCAGCCGGGGGATTTAAGTTTGATGAAGTTCCTTCAGATTTCAACACAATTTGGTTTTTTCATACTCCCGGCCATGGTATTCGGTTTTTTAATGGATAACAGCATCATGAATTTTTTCAAACTGAAGAACTTTCCTCCCATTCTTATCAGTTTAGTTGCTATTCTCTTGATATATATCTCTAATCCTTTAAATGACTGGTTGGTTTACCAAAACAACCTCATCAAACTGCCGACAGCACTATCAGGCATAGAGGAATGGATGCGTCAAGCAGAGAGTCAAGCAGCTGAGATGACCAATATCTTTCTGAAGATGGATAACTGGAGCGATTATGTGGTTAATTTATTGATGATTGGTGTGTTTGCAGCTGTGGGTGAGGAGCTATTACTCCGAGGTGTACTTCAACCACTTTTTATCAAAGTTTTCAAGAATTCACACCTAGGTATTTGGCTCACTGCCTTTGTATTTAGCTTTATTCACTTTCAGTTTTATGGTTTTTTCGCTCGCCTTTTTCTTGGTGCTGTATTGGGGTATTTCTTTTACTATACCAACAATCTATGGATTCCCATACTAAGTCATTTTTTCAATAATGCTGCTGCTGTCACTTATGTTTTTATCTCCGGCACACCATTATACTCCACTAATTTGGATGGCTCTAATGCTGAAACACCTAATAGTTTGTATGCCTTGATCAGTTTTCTCTTAGTCGTCCTAGGTATTTGGTGGTTAAGCAGATATCATAAAAAAAGCCATCTATCATCAAGATAAATGGCTCTTATTGTTTGTTATACTATTATTAATCTTCTTTTGCTTCGGTAACTGTATAATTGATTTTAAAAGCACCCACTTTTCTTAACTTTTGCTTCACATCGGTAACAATACCCATTTTGGTATCTTTATCAACTTTCAGCGATGTTGTTAAAAATTTTCTATCTGCTTCGTCACGTGATTCTCTTTCAGCAGCAATGAACTCGGGAATATCATCCACAGTTGCAAATGCATCATTCAATTGAATACGTGTATTGGAACCCAATTTTGCTTGTACGGGTTCTCCAATATATATAAAGCTAACAAGGCTTTTCTTTTCCAGTTTTTGCACTTCTTTGGCCGATGTTGGATTAATTTTCACCAACAGTTCCGTCTCACGCATCACTGTAGTTACCATAAAGAAAAACAATAGCATAAATATAATATCGGGCAGCGAAGCCGTCGAAATACCTGGAGTTTCTTTATCTCCTTTTTTCTTAAATCTAGACATATTGTTTTTTCTTTTTAATTATCACCAACATTCTCTGGTTCAGCTTCTGAAACAGGAACCGGAATAGCTTTACCTACTGCTTTTGCACGGTCTTCATCCAGTTCTTTATAGTTCTTATGAAATTTCTTTTGCGAAAATTCATCTCTTAATTCATTAAAAGCTTGAGCCAATTTGTCTTGAACTTGAATATACATATCATAAGAGGTACCGCGGTCATTTTTCAATGAGATAATACCCTTACTTTTATAAACATGTCCAATTAAATCAATAGTTTCTTCCTTCACCTCGGGGAAATTAGGATCATCAGGATAATGTGGAGTCATAAAATCTTTCACATCCTGTTTGAGTGTTCCTAAATCACCAATCTTTCCGTTTACCAAGAGACGATCACTTCTACTGATCAGAATATTCATAATGTTTCTATCCTTGATGTCGGGGATATCTTGGTTTTTTTCTGGAGGAGGAGGTAGCTTTCTATTAATACCTGTAGTAACATCCATAGTCGTTGTTACCAAAAAGAAGATCAATAGCAAGAAGGCAATATCTGCCATTGAACTTGCATTTATTTCTGTTGTTGCCTTTGCCATGATTCTTTATTTTTATTATTTAAACATACTTGCTACACTTGCATAAAGGATGGACAAAATGGCCAAAGCAAATGTAAAATAAGTGAAAATCAAAGCTGTTCCTACTAATGTAGATGTTTCAGCAGTAGTTTTCATGACTTCCATCTCTTTTGGGGAAAACTCATTTCCTGAGAAAGCAGAAGCTACAAACCAAAGTACTACAACTATTCCTATTCCTATTAAAGAACGAACGGCAGCTTTTGGATTTGAAATCATTTGTATGATAGGGAAGAGTATGGCAAGTACTAGAGATATCCCAAAAGCTACATAAGCTGTGTAGAAATATCCGTCTAATACGCCTTCTGTTACTGACTTATCTCCCTGATATAAAATCGCAATTTGATAGGCTGCTGCAATTACAATCAGGATAATAGAGATAACGTAGAAAACTTTCTTTAAAATATTATCCATAATTAATAATTATTTACCTGATTTATATTTGGTTAAGATATCGATAAAATCAATAGTACTATCTTCCATATCATTTACAATTGAGTCAACTTTGGCAACACAATAATTGTAAAAGATTTGAAGGATAATAGCAACGATCAAACCAAATACTGTTGTTAAAAGGGCTACTTGAATACCGGAGGCTACAACTGTAGCAGAAATATTACCGGCAGCAGCAATGTCTTTAAAGGCACCAATCATACCAATTACTGTTCCCATGAAACCAAGCATAGGGGCTAGAGCGATGAATAAAGCAATCCAGCTAAATCCTTTTTCTAAACGACCCATCAGAACACCACCAAGAGCTACGATAGATTTCTCAACGATATCAATTCCTTCGTCGTATTTGTTTAAGCCTTCCCAGAAAATAGAGGCAACGGGTCCACTAGCGTTATGACATACATCTTTGGCAGCATCAACACCACCATTTTGAAGAGCAGACTCTACTTTATTTAATAATTTCTTGGTATTAGTAGAAGAGAGATTCAAATAAATGATTCTTTCAATGGAGATGGCTAACCCAAAGATAAGGGTAAGCAATACAATACCCATAAATCCGGCACCACCGGCAATGAACTCTTCTTTTAATACTTGGTGGAATCCTTTGTCCACGTCAGCAACTTCTTCCAGAGTGGCTGTTTCTTCAGCAGCTGGTTGTTCAGCGACTTGTGTAGCGGCAGACGTGTCGGTTGTTACTACTTCTTGTGCAGTTGTATCATCTTGTGCAAAAGCAGAGGTAAATAGACCAAAGCTTAACATTCCTGCTACTGTTAATAATGCAATTAGTTTTTTCATAATTTAACAAAATTTATTTACAGAACTTCAATATTTATTTTACTTCATTTTCTCATTTCAATCAGCGGAGAGAGGGGGATTCGAACCCCCGGTACGCTTGTGGCGTACACACGCTTTCCAGGCGTGCACCTTCAGCCACTCGGTCACCTCTCCTTTTCCTACAAATGTAGGTAACGGCGGCTAAATTACAAAAATTTATTTCCAAATCTATAAATCATTTTAAATTTATGTCAGCTTTCACAATATAAGAGCGTTTTTATATCCTGATTAAGATCATCTATCAACAAAGAAAGAAACATGCCAAAAAACAAAAGCTGAAAAAATTACTGGTCTTAAACAATTTCAATCAACATTTTCATGTATATTTGTTCAAGACTATATACAAATAATATATTTACATAAAAAATTAATAATGAAGACTATAGATGATATTTCATTTGCCGGAAAACGGGCTTTGATAAGAGTGGATTTCAACGTCCCTCTCAACGATCAATTCGAGATAACAGATGAAACCAGAATTAACGCTGCCATTCCCAGTATCAAAAAAATTATGAGCGATGGTGGCTCTGTGGTGCTGATGTCGCATCTGGGAAGACCAAAAAATGGACCCGAAGATAAGTTTTCTTTGAGGTATTTGGTTCCTAATCTAAGCCAAAAGTTGGGAGTAGAAGTAAAATTTGCTGATGACTGCATCGGGAAGAAGTCTGTAGAACTCAGTAATTCATTAAAAGGAGGCGAAGTTTTACTATTAGAAAATCTGCGCTTTTATAAAGAGGAGACTAAAGGAGACCGTGAATTTGCAGAACAACTTTCCAAACATGGAAATGTATATGTGAATGACGCCTTTGGCACAGCACATAGAGCCCATGCCAGCACCGCTATTATTGCAGAGTTTTTCCCAAAAAGCAAAATGTTTGGCTATGTGATGGCCAATGAAATAGCGAGTATTAACAAGGTGCTAAATGATTCTGAAAAGCCTTTTACAGCTATTTTGGGTGGTGCTAAGGTGTCGGATAAAATCGGTATCATAGAAAATTTGATGCAAAAAGCCGACCATATCATCATTGGTGGTGGCATGATGTTTACATTTATTAAAGCTAAAGGTGGCAAAATTGGAAATTCTCTGGTAGAAAGTGATTTACTGGATACTGCTATCCAGCTTTTTGAAAAAGCAAAGAAAATGGGAGTGGAAATACATATTCCTACTGATGCCGTAGTGGCTGATAATTTTGCTAATGATGCCAACAGGAAAGTTGTTGCAGCAGACGCCATTGATGATGGTTGGATGGGCTTAGACGTGGGAGAAAAAACCAGAGATAGCTTTAAAGACATCTTAATGAAGAGCAAAACCATACTTTGGAATGGCCCAATGGGTGTTTTTGAAATGGAAAACTTTGCTCATGGAACCAAAGCTATCGCGCTCACAGTGGCCGAAGCAACCAAACAAGGTGCTTACAGCTTGATTGGAGGTGGCGATTCTGTTGCTGCAATTAATAAATACCAACTCGCGGATCAAGTTAGCTATGTTTCTACAGGTGGTGGAGCCATGCTGGAATATATGGAAGGCAAGGTGTTGCCGGGAATTCAAGCTATTTTGGATTAAAAACAACATATACCTTAGTTAAATACTTCAGAATAATAGACAGGATGAACAGGATTGTGAGTGTTTATTCGATATAAGGTAATATGTAAATTGAAAAAGGGATAACGATAATTATCGTTATCCCTTTTTATTAATTCAGTTCATCTGTTACCAGATTACAGCTCTATCTTCCGGAGCACGGTAGCGTTTTGCATCTTTACCAATACCAAAGGCTTGATAAAAAGCATCAATATTATAAAGAGGTACATTAACGCGAGCATCACCGGGAGAGTGCACATCTTCTTTTATTCTTCTAGCCAATTCTTTGTCTAAGATATTTTGACGCCAAACGCCAGAATAAGCCAGATAAAACCGTTGTTGAGGAGTAAAACCATCGATCTTTGTGTTTGTCTTAGCTTCCTCTGTTTGTTGAAAAGCATCCCATGAGATATTTAATCCGCCAAAGTCGGCAATATTCTCACCAATAGTCAGTTCCCCATTTACATGAAGGCTGTCCAATTCGGTATAAGCGCTATATTGGTCAATCAACATTTGGGCTTTTTCTTTAAAAGCAACCGCATCACTTTCTTTCCACCAGTTATTGAGGTTGCCCTCTTTATCGTAGTTTCTCCCTTGATCGTCGAAACCATGAGTCATTTCGTGGCCAATAACTACACCAATAGCACCATAATTTACTGCATCATCTTGATCCATAAAGAAGAATGGAGGTTGCAGTATGGCAGCAGGGAATACAATTTCATTTGAATTAGGGCTATAATAAGCATTCACTGTTTGTGGAGTCATCCCCCATTCTGTTTTGTCATAAGGCTTGCCAATTTTTGCTAAATCCTCATTGAAAGAAAATTTACGAGCATTGCTGATATTTTCATAATATCTTCCTTCCTCAATATCCAGATCGTCGTAGTTTTTCCATTTGTCGGGATATCCTACTTTTACGGTAATGGCATCGAGTTTTTCATGAGCCAATTGTTTAGTAGTATCACTCATCCAATTGAGCTTATCTATTCTATGGCCTAAAGAAACTCTTAGGTTTTCCACCAAATGAATCATACGTTCTTTAGCTTCAGGAGGAAAATATTTCTCCACATATAGTTTTCCAATAGCCTCGCCCATGGATCCACTTGTATTAGAAAGTACTCTTTTCCATCTAGGCATTTGTTCTTTTTGCCCACTCATAACAGTACCATAAAAGTCGAAATCTGCTTTCTCAAAGTCTTTGCTTAGATAACTGGCAGCACCATTGATAATATTCCAACTAAGATAATTCTTCCAATCGTTTAATGATTCATCTTGAAGCATCTTGGCAGCTTCTTTGATAAAGTCTGTTTGACGAACATTGATATCGCCGGGATTAGCTAATCCTAGAGTTGTAAAATACTCTTGCCATTGTGCTTCGGGGGCCATTTTTTGTAATTCAGCTAAGCTCATTTTATTATAAGTGCGGAAAGGATCTCGGTTTTCAAGACGTGTGAGGGAAACTTTAGCCAAGCGGGTTTCAAACTTCATAATAGAAGCAGCAATGGCTTTGGCATCATTTTCATCTTGTCCGGCTAGTTGAAACATTCTTTGAATATGTGCTACATATTCTTTGCGCATCTCTTTAGAACGAGCATCATTACTAGTATAATAGTCTCTATCCGGCAAGCCCAAACCACCTTGATACAAATTGGCAATCACCATGGAGCTATTTTGGTCGTCTTGTGAGCCAAAGAAATAGAAAAATGGATGTTGTCCTTGTTGGTGCATTTTAGCTATTTGAGGTAAGATCTCTTTATTAGATTTTAAGGCCTGAATCTCAGCAAGAGGTCCTAATATAGGCTCCATCCCTCTCTTGTCAATGGCTAATGTATCCATGCCACTATTGTAAAAATCACCAATTTTTTGTGCAATACTACCTTTGGGGGCAGACTCTTTGGCAGCCTCCAATACTAGTTTTTGAAGTTTGATTTGGTTAGCATCATATAACACAGTAAAAGATCCATATTGTGTTTTGTCGCTAGGAACCGGATTATTTTTAATCCAACCGCCATTGGCATATTCATAAAAATCTGCACCGGGATCGGCTTTTAAGTCCATGTTTGCGGTGTCAATAGCTTTTACAGTTTCTTGATCCGTCTTTTTTGTTTCTGTCTTACAGGATATCATGAGAATGAGTATCAAAGCTCCTCCTGTGATTAATTTATAATTCATCTTTTTATTTTTTATTTATGGTTTTTTTTCATGATTATTAAATTTTAAAACTCTATTTCCAAATTTAATTGCTCTTTTAGCTTTTTTAAATTCGGATTTTGTTTCACCATTTTTTCATATTTTTCCTTGGGTCCAGAGGCTCTATAGTTTTTCGTCCCTAATTTTTTCAAGGTCATTTTAATCTGATAATTATTCAGCTGTGTTCTGAGTTTCATTAACCATGCTTCTCCATGATCTTTTAAATCTTTGGCTTGTGCATCATTATATATTTTAAACTCTAATTCTTTTTCGTTGACAAGTTGTGGCCGCTCTTCGCGTAAAACAGACTGTAAGCTGGGTTGGCTATCCAGACTGGCGATAAATTCATCAATAATATCATTTAATTTTTTTTGGTCTATTTTATCAGTAATATTTTCTTTTCCTATCATATAGGACAAAGGATCGTCTTCTTGTTTTTCCTCTTCTTTGCTGTTAAGCGAAAATCCGAGTCCCAAACTACTAGTGAAGCCCATGTTTTTTCTGGCTGTATTTTTATTAGCGGGAGGAGGAGACGGCTTGGGTTTTTCTGTTGCTGTTTCTTGGGGTTTCCTTGTTACTTCTGCTACGGGTCTAGTCTCAGGAATTATAGTAGTATTAGGCGAAGGCTTTGGAGTTTGTTGAGATTGAATAGATGGTGCATTATCTGTAATTATTTGTCCATCAGGTATTAAGGATTCATCAACTTTGTTTTTTTTTAAGTCAAGTCTTTTTTTTTCAAGGTCTTGGCTTCCCATTGCAGCGTTGGCAAGTCCACACATTTGCATCAGGCAAAGTTCAATAAGCAATCTTTTATTATTGCTACTTCGGTAATTAATATCTGTTTGATTATTTAATTCCAATGCCTTTACGAGAAAGGGAACACTATATTTGGGAGCTTCCTGACGGTATTTCTCTTTGATATTTGCTGAGCTATCCATCAGATCGATGGTTGCAGCATCGCGGCTAATCATCAAACTACGCATATGCTCACCCAAACCCACGATAAAATGTTGCCCATCAAAGCCTTTTTCAGTAATATTATTTAGCAATAGCAATGCATTAGATATGTTTCCTTGCAATATTTCATCAGACATTCTGAAAAAGAAATCCTGATCTAACACATGCAAATTTTCTACCACTTGATTGTAGGTAAGATTACCAGAAGTAAAACTAACCAATTGATCGAAAATAGAGAGCGCATCACGCAGGGCTCCGTCAGCCTTCTCTGCTATCAAATGGAGTGCATCATCATCGGCCACCACATTTTCTTCTTTAGCCACATATCGCAAATGCTTTGCCATATCTTGAATGGTGATTCTGCTAAAATTAAAAACCTGACAACGAGATAAAATAGTTGGAATAATTTTATGCCGTTCGGTGGTAGCAAGTATAAATTTCACATAGGCGGGAGGCTCTTCCAATGTCTTCAAAAAGGCATTAAAAGCCTGAGATGAAAGCATATGAACCTCGTCGATGATATAGACTTTATATTTTCCTACTTGTGGCGGGATTCTTACTTGATCTACCAGCTGACGAATATCATCCACACTGTTATTGGAAGCGGCATCTAATTCATAGATATTAAAAGATGAGTTGGTAGAAAAAGAGCGGCAAGACTCGCATTCATTACAAGGCTCAATATCGTTGGGATTTTTTTCCAAATCAATATTAAGACAATTAATTGTTTTGGCAAAAATACGTGCTGTGGTGGTTTTTCCAACGCCTCTAGGACCGGTAAAAAGATAGGCCTGAGCAAGATGATTACTTTTAATGGCGTTTTTCAGCGTATTGGTAATAGCACTTTGGCCTACTACCGTATCAAAAGTAGCAGGTCGATATTTTCGAGCCGAAACAACAAAATTCTCCATAGTTATTATTGAGGCAACAAAAATAGAAAAATTATACGGACTGCTCTCAATTTTTTTATAAGTGTATTAATCAAATTTATCATTATCAATACTTCAAGTTTGTATCCTGTGTCATTTTACAAAACAAGCATAGCATCACCATAAGTAAAGAAATTGTATTTTTCTTTGATGGCTTCCTGATAGGCCTCTCTTACAAAATCGTAGCCTGCAAATGCAGAAACCAGCATGAGCATGGATGAATAGGGTAAGTGAAAGTTGGTAATCATGGAGTTGGCAATTTTAAAATCATAGTGAGGGAAGATGAATTTATTGGTCCATCCAGCGAAAGGTTTTAAATGACCACTGATGCTGGTAGAAGTCTCCATCCCTTTCATGACAGTGGTGCCAATTCCACAGATTCTCTTTTTTGCATTAATGGATTTGTTAACCGTAAGAGCAGTATCTTCCGGAATATACAGCTGCTCACTATCCATTTTATGTTTGGTTAAATCCTCCACTTCTATATCACGGAAGTTTCCCAAACCGGCATGAAGTGTTAATTCAGCAAAATTCACCCCTTGCAACTCTAATCTTTTCAGTATTTCGCGACTAAAATGCAGACCCGCAGTGGGAGCAGCTACAGCACCTTCATGTTTGGCATAAATAGTCTGGTATCTCTCGTGGTCTTGCGGTTCTATAGGTCTCTCATGAACTTTTGGCAAGGGAGTTTCCCCTAATCTTTTGATAGTCTTTTTAAATTCATCATAAGGGCCATCGAATAAAAATCGGAGAGTACGTCCTCTGCTAGTGGTATTATCAATAACCTCAGCTACCAACTCATCATTACCAAAATAGAGTTTGTTGCCTATTCTGATTTTACGGGCAGGGTCAACTAAAACGTCCCATAAACGCGACTCTTTGTTGAGCTCGCGAAGCAGAAAGACTTCTATTTTTGCACCTGTTTTCTCTTTTTCGCCATGGAGACGAGCGGGAAAAACTTTGGTATTATTTAAGACAAAGACATCACCTGACCCAAAATAACTTAAGACATCTTTAAAGCTTTTATGCTCTATTGTTTGTGTATCTCTATGGAGTACCATCAATCGAGATTCGTCACGATTTTCAATAGGATAGTTGGCTATGAGTTCTGTGGGTAGGTTAAACTTGAACTTTGATAATTTCATTCTATGGATTTATTTTTTCAAAAAAAAACGATTTCCTTTGATGGCAAACTAAGTTATTTTCATTAACTTATAGGCTCTTCAAACGGCCTGCAAAGATAATACAAAAATATGCGTTTGTCAAGAGGTATATTCTTTTGTTTTTTTTCCTAAAATAATTCATCCAATCCATTCGTTAACTTTGTGATTTCTTTATCCTTTATGTATTTAGTGGCAAAGCTAAATTGTTGTAAAAATTCTTCAAGATAGGTGAACTTATTTTTATTGTGCTGCATCCGAAAAACACTGAATTTACAGAAGTTAACAGAGTATCTTGTTTAAGGCAAGCGTTTTTTTTTCACTTTTGCGCTGGGGTAAATAGTCGCATGCAGCGTCTTCCCTTTAACTTCCTCAAAGGAAGTTGAAAATGGAGTATTATAAAGGTTGTTCAGCTTATTGTTCAACCTAATCTAAAACAACAACTATGTCGCAAACAAATATTAAAAGTCCAAATCCTTTGGTTCAATACCTCCAAAAGGAACCCAAATATTTTACTAAGTCAGATATTATCAGATATATCCTTGAAAATGAAATAGAGATGTTGAACTTTCGTTATGCCGGGGGCGACGGAAGATTGAAAACATTAAACTTTATTGTCTATGATGAGGAGCAATTAGAAGAGGTTTTAAGCTCTGGCGAACGAGTAGATGGCTCTAGTTTGTTTCCATATATTGAGGCAGGAAATAGCGATTTGTATGTAGTTCCTCGTTTTAAATCTGCCTTTTTAAATCCATTCAACGAAATTCCTACATTGGATATTTTGTGCAGCTTCTACGATAAAAATGGCGATCCCTTTGATGGTTCTCCTGCTTATACTTTGCATAAAGCTCATGAGCTTTTAAAGGAAAAAACCGGTTTGGAGTTTGAAGTCATGGGAGAGTTGGAATATTATGTTATCAGCGAAAAGGAGCCTTATTTTGTAACCGACGACCAAAAAGGATATCATGAGAGCACACCTTTTACCAAATGGGAAGAACTACGCAGAGAAGCTATGTTAGCCATGGCATCAGTGGGAGGAAACATTAAATACGGTCACTCGGAGGTAGGAAACTTCACAGTAGGAAACCTTGAGTATGAGCAAAATGAAATAGAATTTAAACCCAGCCCTATTGAGGACGCTGCCGACCAGTTGGTCATAGGAAAGTGGGTGCTGCGGACATTAGCTCATCGTTATGGTGTCACTATTACTTTCTCTCCTAAAATCACAGTGGGTAAAGCCGGAAGTGGACTACATATCCATACACGCCTGATGAAGGAAGGTAAAAACATCATGATAAAAGATGGTGTCATTAGCGATTTGGCTCGCAAAGCTATAGCCGGATATTTAAAACTTGCACCTTCTTTGACGGCCTTTGGCAATACCAATCCTACTAGTTATTTTCGTTTGGTTCCTCACCAAGAAGCGCCTACCAATATTTGCTGGGGTGACAGAAACCGCTCAGTCTTGGTAAGAGTGCCATTAGGATGGTCAGGACAGAAAAACATGCTGATAAGCGCAAACCCTCTGGAAAAAGATGATCATAAAGACTATTCAAGCAAGCAAACTGTGGAGTTTCGTTGTCCCGATGGTAGCGCCGATATCTATCTCCTCTTGGCAGGCCTAACAGTGGCAGCTAGGCATGGCTTGGAGAGCAAAGACAGCCTGGCATTTGCAAGCGATACTTATGTAGACGTAAATATTTTTGACGATAAGAATAAAGACAAAGCTGATAAATTAGCTCAACTACCGGTTAGCTGTTGGGATTCGGCTAAGCAGTTAGATAGACAACGTGACATTTATCTGCAATATGACGTCTTTAACGAAATGACCATCAACGGAATCATCCAACAGTTGAAAGATTATAATGATGAGCATATCCGGGAAGAAATTAGTCATGATGAAGAGAAAGTCTTAGCATTGGTTGACCGTTTCTTCCACTGTGGATAATAATAATCTTAAGCGGATTAACTTTTTTTTTGAGGAACTTAAAAAACTAAATTCCTTGAATTGTTAAACGATTCTAAATATTTATTTTGGTTTATGGAAGAAAAACTATCTTTGCGGAAAATAAAAAACTAAAAACATACATTATGAAAAAATTATTTCTAGCAGTAGCAGCATTATTTATCATGACTTTTGCTGTACAAGCGCAACATGTTTTCGACAAAGGAAGCTTTGGATTGAATGCAGGTATTGGTATTGGTTCTTATGGTGGTTACATTCCATCTATTGAAGTATCTGCTGAGTTTGGTGTAATTCCTACTGGTGATGTGGGACTTGTTTCTTTTGGTGGTTTAGTAGGTTATAAATACTCTACTTACGACTTTTATTACGTAACAGGTGATTATAACTATAATTATAATCAATTTGAATTTGGTGGAAGAGCTGCATGGCATTTACATACTTTTACCAGCGACAAATGGGATGTATACGCAGGTATTGGATTTGGCTTACATGTTGATTCAGAATATGCCAGTTGGGATATTGAGAATGATAAAGCTGTAAGAACATCAGCTTTAGGAGCTTACGAAGAAGTATTTGTTGGTGGCCGTATGATGATGAGTTCCGGTTTTGGTTTATTTGCTGAATTGGGATATAGTAAATTATCTTCTGCTCGTTTCGGTTTAACATTTATGATGTAATACCTAACATCTAAATAAATAGAAAAGCTCCATCTTTTTAAGGTGGAGCTTTTTTTAAAACCCTTCCAGCCGTACATACATCTTTCAGGTAAGGCTGGAAGGTTTATCGTTAATGCCTTGGTATAATCCCCATTTTCTTCATCAAGAAAGTGGCATTTAGGTTTTGCGAAATGCCTTCTCTTAGTTTATAATCAAAATGTAACTGTTCATGGTGAATATCCACCTCAAAACAACGGTTTTGTACTGATTGGGGGAAGGTCTTGGCCAAAGCACCCAATTGTAAGTCGTGGGTGGCAATAATTCCAGCAGCCTTTAGCTCAATAAGTTGAGCAACCAAAGCCTTGCTTCCCATTTCTTTATCTTTACTATTGGTACCTTTTAGTATTTCATCAAGGATGATAAATAGTCGTTGGCCACTTTTGAGCTCATCTATCATTTCTTGAAGTCGTTTGAGCTCCGCATAAAAATATGATTCGTTTTTAGCCAAGCTATCCTTGGTTCTGATGCTGGTGAAAAGCTGAATAGGTGCAATGGTCATGGACTCAGCACAAACAGGAGCTCCGGCCAAAGCTAATACCATATTCATACCCACGGTTCGTAAATAGGTGCTTTTCCCGGCCATATTGGCTCCGGTAACAATGGTAAATATACTATCATGATCAAAGTCGATATCATTGGCCACTCTACCCTGCTTAGGCATTAAAAGATGTGCGGCATTTTTGGCCGTATACACAAAATGTCCTTTTGATATTTCCGGGAAGGTCATGGAGGCATCATTAAATTTCAGATGGGCAAAAGAGACCAAAGCCTCCAAAGAAGCAATGGCATCGAACCATTCTTGAATATGTTCTCCATTCTTTTTTCTCCAGATATCTAAACGAATACTTTGATAGATATCCCAAGAAAAGAGATAATTGAGGATAAACCATCCGATGATATTGTATCGCGTATCGAAGGCTTGCGATAGAGAAGCCAGTTTTTTTATTGCTTCATGAGCTGACTGTTCTTGCTGTTTTAATATTTTCCTGAGTTTGATTAATTCAGCCGATTGAAAGTCTTTTTTTTCCACAAAGGCAAAGACTTGTTTCCATTTCTGAAGGATGGATGCTTGTTTACCCAACTCATGATGCTGAGCATTTATTTTCTTGGCAAAGAAGCCTGAAAAGCCAATGGGAGTCAAAAGATAAACTAAAAAGTTAGAGGAGGTGATCGCTCCGGCTATTAAAAAATAAAGCATCAGCCAGCTGAGTAAAGGCAATATGACGATGGCTATTTTAAAAGCCAATCTATTAAAAAAACTTTGGCGCATAGCCCAAGCCGTTAGTTCTTTTACAGAAAATGCTTTTTCTTCTTGACCCGCTTTTGTCTGGAGACCCAAGACCCTAAAATCTTGCATCCACTCGTTTTGCTCTGCTAATTCTTGTACAGCCTTTTGTGTATTTTGTATATCTGCTGCTTTATCAAAACCATGCTGCAAACGTTGGGCAATATTTTTTTTACCTGAAAGAGAAAAACTACGATTGAGATATTGAAAGAGAGAAAAAGAACCGAAAATATCTATATCGTAGCTATACTGATGGCTCTCATTCACGTATTCTTTTCCATCATCCAAATCACTGTATTTATGATTGAGCACCGCGAGTTCTCGCCTATTTATTTCAAGATAGAGTAGAAAAGCTGTTTTTTTAGAGATCATCTTATTGTGATAAATAATAAGACCAATAAAAACGCCTAATCCAAGAAATATCACGAGGTTTAGCATCAATAAATTGAAGCGAGTGGCATACCAGATAGCAACAAACCATAATGTAAACCAAAGAACACGAAGCATGGAAAGCTGCTTGCTTAAATGAATATATTTCTCTGCAAGTTGCTGATAATATACATCTTGTTTTGTGTAAAAATCTTTTGCGACAGACATAGAATTAGAAAAGGTATTAATGGATATGGTTAAAACCCACAGAGGAAATTTTGAATGGAGTTTCCTCTGTGGTGTGATAATTTATTTTTTCATTTCGGCAAAATAACCATAGAACCCAATGATGGCTTCAATACCGTGGAAAAACTGTTCCAAAGGGTAGTTTTCGTTGGGAGAGTGGATGGCATCGGATTCCAAACCGAAACCCATCAGGACAGATTTAATGCCTAATATTTTCTCAAAGTCAGAGATAATAGGGATGCTACCTCCGCTGCGAACAGGGATGGGGCGTTGACCAAATAAATCTTCCAAAGCTTTTTCAGCTGCCTGATAAGCCACAAAGTTGATGGGGCAAACATAGCCATAGCCACCATGTAGGGGGGTAACTTTCACCTTCACACTTTTGGGGGCAATGCTTTCAAAGTGATTTTTAAATAGCTGGGATATCTTATGGTGATCTTGGTTGGGCACCAATCTGGTAGAGATCTTAGCATAGGCTTTTGAAGGCAATACTGTTTTAGCTCCTTCGCCGGTATAGCCTCCCCAGATACCACATACATCAAAGCTGGGCCTGATGCCCGTTCTTTCGTTGGTGGAGAATCCGGATTCCCCTTCCACCTCATCCACATCTATGGCTTTTTTATAGCTATCCTCATCATAGGGTGCACGAGCCAATAATTCTCTTTCTTCTTTGGATACTTCCTCCACATCATCATAAAAACCGGGGATGGTAATATGATTGTTTTCATCTTGCATTTGGGCAATCATCTTTGCCAAAATATTAATGGGGTTAGCCACAGCGCCACCAAAAATACCACTATGAAGGTCATGATTGGGGCCGGTGATCTCCACTTCCCAATAGGCCAATCCTCTAAGGCCGGTAGTGATAGTTGGCGTTTGTGGATCTATCATACCTGTGTCAGAAACCAAGATAACGTCTGCTTTCAGCATGTCTACATGTTCTTGACACCATTTGGGCAGATTGGGGGAGCCTATTTCTTCTTCGCCTTCTATCATAAACTTCACATTTACTTTTAGGAGGTCATTATTTACTAAATATTCAAAGGCTTTGGCATGCATAAAGCTCTGTCCTTTATCGTCGTCAGCTCCTCTGGCCCAAATCTTGCCATCGCGTATCTCAGGTTCAAAAGGAGGCGAATCCCAAAGTTCTACAGGATCAACGGGCATTACGTCCATATGAGCATAAACGAGAACGGTGGGTAATTGGGGATCGATAATTTTTTCGGCATAGGCTACAGGATTGCCATCGGTTTCAAAAATCTCTGCCTTGTCAGCACCCGCTTTTAGAAAAAGTTGCTTCCAATATTCAGCAGCTTTATACATATCGGGTTTATGCTCGGCAATAGAGCTGATAGAAGGAATTTTGATTAAGCCAAAAAGCTCATCTAAGAAACGATCTTTATTGGACTGGATATAATCTTTTACTTGAGTCATAGGTGTTATTTTTTTATTGTTTTGTTTTCCATTCTCTATATTGTTTAAGAATCAACCCATCAGATAGGCCTTTTCTGGGGACGAAGATAGTCTTTGCATCCATATTATTCATGACAAAAAGATAAATAGAGGCAGCAGGGACAATGACATCTGCACGATCGGGACGAAAACCATATTGTAAGATGCGATCATTCATATCCATGCTTTTCAACTGTTGATATCCGAACTCCAGATTCTCAATATTTAGTTCTTTGATTTCATTATTCCCAAAAAGCTTGCAAAGGCGGTTGATATTTCCTCCGGTGCCAACGATATGAAACTTATGAAAATCAGATTTATATTCTGACAGCCAATGCTCTATATTATTCCAAACATTTGGTTTTACTTTTCCCCCAAGAATCCTAAGCGTACCTACTTTAAAGGATTTCTGCTTAAGCAGCACTCCTCCTTTTTCTATGGATAATTCAGTACTACCTCCACCTACATCCATAAATAAAGTATAGGGTTTGATTGTTGGCAAGATGACTCTATTGGTATTTCTGATGATTTCAGCCTCTTCTTTTCCATCAATAATTTTAATTTTAAGGCCGATATCCTTTTTAATCTTTTTCAGAATCTCCGCGCTATTAGCGGCTTCGCGCATAGCAGATGTGGCACAAGCCAGATAACTTTGGGGTTGATAAACATCGATAAGGAGTTTAAAAGCTTTCATGGTTTTCAGAAAGTCATTCGTTTTTTCTTTGCTGATGGAGTTGCTTTTGTATACATCTTCACCCAAACGGGTAGGAATCCTAATTAAGGAAGCCTTGTCTAATTTTACATTGCCATTTTTATCATAGGCATTGGCAAATAATAATCGGGCTGCATTAGACCCAATATCAATGGCAGCAAACAGCATTTTAAATATTTTGGTTTTTAAAGCATCAAAAGTACTTATTTTATGAAAATGGGATGGATTATCAGTATATATTTTCTGTAGATATAGAATTCATCCATGACAGCCCTTTCTAGTCAAATAATATTCAAATAAAATAGGGGATTCTCTGAAAAGCATCCGCATTATACTTAATTAGCAATTGGAGCCTTAATCAGAACCCAAAATATTTGTAACATTGAAGTGATTTTTGTAATCAAAACCTCAAAAAAATAAAATATTATGGCTAATGTAATGGAACAAAAAGTTCAAGATTTTATGGCAAAAGTAATTGCCAAGAACCCTGGTGAGGTTGAATTTCACCAAGCAGTTTTGGAAGTGGTTGAGTCTTTAATCCCTTTCGTAGAAGAAAATCCTCAGTATAAGGAAGCAAAAATTCTTGATAGAATGGTAGAGCCGGAAAGAGTGATCTTATTCCGTGTTCCGTGGTTGGATGACAATGGCGAAGTACAGCTAAATAAAGGTTATCGTATTGAGATGAATTCAGCTATTGGCCCTTATAAAGGTGGTTTGCGTTTTCACCCTACAGTAAACTTGGGTATTTTAAAATTCTTAGCTTTTGAGCAAGTTTTGAAAAACAGTTTGACAACACTTCCAATGGGTGGTGGTAAAGGTGGAACCGATTTCGATCCTAAAGGAAAAACTGATAATGAAGTGATGCGTTTTTGCCAAAGTTTTATGACAGAGCTTCAGCGTCATATTGGACCTAATACCGATGTGCCTGCCGGTGATATTGGAGTTGGTGGCCGTGAGATAGGCTTCTTATTTGGTCAATATAAGAGACTACGTAATGAGTTTACAGGTGTACTTACCGGAAAAGGTTTAGGATGGGGTGGATCATTGATTCGTCCTGAGGCTACAGGTTATGGTGCTGTATATTTTGCAAAAGAAATGTTGGCTACTCGCCAAGAGACATTCGAAGGCAAAACAGTATGTGTCAGTGGATCGGGTAATGTGGCTCAATATGCTACTGAAAAAGTTACTCAATTGGGTGGTAAAGTAGTTACTCTTTCTGATTCTTCAGGATTTATCTACGATGCCAATGGAATAGATGCTGAGAAATTGGCCTTTGTTATGGAGTTGAAAAACGTAAAACGTGGACGTATAAAAGAATATGCTGAGAAATTTGGTTGCGAATATCACGAAGGAGCTCGCCCTTGGGGAATAAAATGTGATGTGGCTCTGCCATGTGCTACTCAAAACGAAATAAATGCTGAAGAAGCTGAGACATTGGTTGCTAATGGTTGTTTCTGTATTTCAGAAGGTGCCAATATGCCCTCAACACCGGATGCTATTCATGTTTATATTAAGAATAAGATTCTTTATGGCCCAGGTAAAGCCGCTAATGCAGGTGGGGTTGCTGTTTCCGGTTTGGAGATGTCACAAAACTCACAGCGTTTTGCTTGGACAAGAGAAGAAGTGGATAACAAACTACATTCCATTATGGTTGACATCCACGAAAACTGCGTGAAGTGGGGAAAAGATGGTAACTTTGTCAATTATGTAAACGGTGCAAATATTGCCGGTTTCGTAAAAGTTGCCGATGCCATGTTAGCTCAAGGATTGGTATAATTAGCGTTTGTCGATAAACTTTAATTTTAGTAATAATAATATGAAAGCCCTACCTGATGGTTGGGCTTTTTTTGTGCCAATGAGTAAATGTGATGATTTTTTTCAACGGGTTTTAATTATAAGCAAGCAAGGTGTATATTAGGAATATGGGGTTTTGCCAAAAAACACATATAATACTTAATATTAAGGGTATACGTATATTTACCTGTTTTTGCTTAAGAAATGGGAATGTCGTGTTTTGTGATATTGGTGAGCTAAGAATATTTAGAAATTAGGTTGGTGTGAATCAGTCTGGAACTTTAAAAATCAGTATCTAATACATATTCTGCCGCCATTATATTAAAGCCCTAACAAGAGTAAAAGAGTGCTCATTTTTTACTTGCTTTGAATTATCTAAAACATACAAGCAACCATCTACAACAAATCATCAAAACACCACAACTGCAAATCTTCAAACTTTTTTTGCTAAAAAACCAATAAATACCTTTCAAAGTGCCGCTTGATTTCAACTTAACAAAACAAATTTTTGGTCTAATGATTCGAAGGTATCTTGGTGATCCAGCCAATTTATTTAGCTTTGTTGGAAATATTAAAACTACTACATCGGATGAAACACCCAATGGAAAATCTACCTTCAACTAAAGGCCTTGCCATACTCGGTTCCACAGGAAACATTGGTGTTCAGGCCTTGGAAGTGATGGCAATGCATAGCGAATACTTTCATCTTATAATACTTACAGCAGGATCCGATGTGAATCTATTGATAGAGCAATCCAAGAAGTATCAACCGGAAATGGTGTTTATCTACGATGAGACCAAACGAAAAACGTTGAAAGAAAAACTTCATTTAGAAAATTGCATTGTCCTTTCTTCGGAGAAAGAGCTCTTTCAGGCATTTAAGCAAGATGATTTACATATCGTTTTGATGGCCATGTTGGGGTTTTCCGGATTGTTACCTACTTTGGCTGCAGTAGAGGCCGGAAAAGATATTGCCATTGCAAATAAAGAAAGTCTGGTGGTGGGTGGCTCTTTAATTATGCCACAAGTTCGAGAGAAAAACATCCACTTTATTCCTGTCGACTCAGAACACTCGGCTATCTTTCAAAGCTTATTGGGTGAGAAAACTAGCGAGATAGAGAAAATAATACTAACGGCTAGCGGAGGCCCTTTTTTAAACCGGGAGACCAAAGACATTGAAAAGATACAATTACATGAGGCTCTTCAACACCCTACTTGGCAAATGGGTAAGAAAATTAGCATAGACTCTGCCAGTATGATGAATAAAGGCTTGGAGGTGATAGAGGCCAAATGGCTTTTTCATTTAATGCCCCACCAAATAGAGGTGGTCATCCATCCTCAATCCGTTATTCATAGCATGGTTCAATTTATAGATGGTTCCATAAAAGCCCAGATGGGAAATCCTGATATGCGAGGTCCTATCCATTTTGCTTTATTTTATCCCCATAGAATACACTCTCCTTTAACACGTTTTAATTTTTTAGGCTATCCCAGTCTCAGTTTTCAAGCAATTACTATGAAAAAATTTCGTAATCTTGCACTCGCTTTTGAGGCTTTGGAAAAAGGAGGTAATATGCCTGCTATATTAAATGCTGCCAATGAGGTAGCTGTAGATGCAGTATTAAAAGAAAAGCTTTCTTTTAATAGAATCTCAGAAGTGATAGCAACAATGATGACGCAAATGGATTTTATAAGCAATCCCGCATTAAATGATTTACAAGCCTCACATTGGGAAACAATACAAAAAACGAAAGAATTAATTAGCAGAAAATACTAATATGGAAATCCTAATAAAAGTAATTCAACTTATTTTAAGCTTGTCGGTACTCGTTGTGATTCATGAGTTTGGACATTTTGCTGCCGCCAAAATTTTTAAAACTAAAGTTGAAAAGTTTTACCTCTTCTTTAACCCCTGGTTCTCACTTTTTAAGTTTAAATATGGAGAGACAGAATATGGCATTGGCTGGCTACCGCTGGGCGGCTATGTGAAAATTGCCGGAATGATAGACGAGAGCATGGACAAAGAACAAATGGCTAAACCTATGGAGCCATGGGAGTTTAGAGCAAAACCTGCTTGGCAACGTTTAATTATTATGCTGGGAGGAGTAATCATGAATGTGGTTTTGGCTATGGTGATTTATATTACCATGGTTGCTTCTTATGGAGAAGAATATTTACCCAACTCCGCAGTAAAATATGGTATTCAGGTAGATTCTATTGGACAAACATTAGGGCTTCAGAATGGAGATAAGATACTAAATTTGGATGGTAAGGAGATAGAAGACTTTATGAAGATACCGTCAGCAATTATTTTAGATGGTATCAAAGATATACAAATAGATAGAGGCGGAAAAATTCTAGACATCCCTGTCTCGGAAAAATTTAAAGGTGACTTGATAGCCAGTGGAAAACCGGGTTTTATCATGCCTCGTATGCCTGTTCGTGTGAGTGGCTTTGCCAAAGACTCTCAAGCCGAACAAGCCGGCATTGCTAAAGGCGACTGGATACAGTCTATCAATGGTCAAAAAGTAACTTTCTTCGACCAATTTGATATTTTTAGAGATAGCGTAAAAGCCAATATTGGTGAACAAGTACAAGTGTCTGTTTTAAGAGATCAACAAGAATACAGCTATCAAATACCCGTGCCTAAAGATGGTTTGATAGGTATTTCTGTTGCCGGAGATTTAAATATGGATTTTGTACTAGAATCGCACAAATACAGTTTTTTTGAAGCTGTTCCTGTTGGGATAAACAAAGCTATAAATACCATTGACAGCTATCTAAAACAGCTAAAGATACTCTTTAATCCAGAGATGAAGGCATATAAATCAGTGGGTGGTTTTGGTACCATTGCCAATATATTCCCGGCTACTTGGGACTGGGTTAAATTCTGGAGTCTCACAGCATTTTTATCTATTATGCTGGCTGTACTAAATATTTTACCTATTCCTGCTTTAGATGGTGGCCATGTGATGTTCCTTTTATATGAAATCATTGCCCGTCGCGCTCCTAGTGAGAAATTTATGGAATACGCCCAAATGGTCGGTATGTTTCTACTCTTAGCCTTGCTTGTCTTTGCAAATGGTAACGATGTTTATAAATATTTCTTTCAATAAATAAGTCTGCTTTTGAGTACAGAAGACCATAAAAGAGTGTATTTTGTTTCCGATTGTCACCTCGGAATTCCCGATGCTATCAGCAGTCGTAAGAGAGAAATATTATTGGTGAAATGGTTGGATGAGATTAAACAAGATGCTCTAGAATTATATATTATGGGCGATCTTTTCGATTTTTGGTTTGAATATAAAACTACTATTCCTAAAGGTTTTACACGCTTATTTGGGAAACTGGCAGAGCTTTCTGATGCTGACATTCCTATTCATTTTTTTAGAGGCAACCACGACATTTGGGCTTTCGATTATTTTCAAGAAGAGCTACAAATAAAGATGCATCGCAAACCGGAAATCAAAGAGATTCTTGGGAAGCGTTTTTATTTGGCTCATGGCGATGGATTGGGAAGAGGCGATCGTGGCTATAAGTTTATCAAATGGGTATTTGAGCGTAAAATCAACCAATACTTATTCCGCTGGATTCATCCAGACTGGGGGTTGGCTTTGGGATTATATTTTTCGCGTAGAAGTCGTTATGCTAATGAGGCTCGAGAAGAGAGGGAAAGACAAGAACTCAAAAAAGGAGATATTACAGAGTCTCGCTTGCCTGTTTTTGCCAAATCGGTACTGGGAAGTGGCGAAAAAATAGACTATTTCGTTATGGGGCATTGGCATATCATTCGCAATGTAAAACTTCAAGGAGAGAGTCGTTTTATCTTTTTAGGCGATTGGATCAGCCGTTTTTCCTATGGTGTCTTCGATGGAGAAAGCTTTGAAGTAAAACAATTCAAGACTCAATAGTTATCCTTTAAATATTTTTTTCAAGGGTGTTCCTTTTTGTTGAACAGGTAGGGTAGATGATCATATTACACTTTCAGGGCGAAAAAAATCAGGCCTCATAAACAAACCTAGCCTATTGTTCTTCAGGCATCATCACTACACCTTTATTATGCTTTCCATCAATTAAAATATTTAATGAGCTATCGCATCTGATATGTCGGATAAAATCATTCTCAAAAATAGCTTTTTGCTTATTGAGGAAATCCAAATGGAAATAGCCATCATTAGCAAAAGGATTGATAGTGAAATAACCCACCCTAAAAGATGTCAGATTTTGGAAAAAGTGCGTCCCCTGACTCGGGTCTATTCTATAATTTTCTAATCCCGATTCTACAATTAAACGCGCCATGGAGATATTAGACCATTTAACGGGTATGCCTAACCATGGGTCGCTGCTACCCCATCGGCCAGGGCCTACTAACATATAATTTCTGTTTTCTTCAATCATTTTAGCATTTAGCTCACCCACCATCTCAGCAATATTCTTTGTTTGTGCAGGATCGAAGTTCTCCGGCTTCACGTAAATGATATCTTGGATATTTTCAATCTTGCCATTGCCCAGAGCAGAATTGGAATAAATGAGTGTTTCCTCTTCTTTGATATACAATATATCCACATCTTGATCGTCTTCATTGGCCACAATAGGTCTAATCTGAAGGATAAAGAAAGTGCCGGGAGTCCCTTTGGCATTGTCCAGTTCGGCGGCAAACTCTATTTCCACAGGCCTACTCATTTCTCGCTCCCCAATTTCCAAGATGTCTTTTAATATCTCGGCAAGAGGAAAGGTTTGATATTTGAGTACATTGGCGAAGGTGATGATTTTCTTTCCTTGGGTATGGCTTCCGTCGCGAATCACATGATTTTGTAAATCGTAAGTGGAAGATATTTGAGCAAGAGAACCATCTTTCTCAGCATCTTTAACGCGTATTTTTATCAGATTACAAGCATCATCAGTTTCGGGTGTAAACAGGCTTTTTGTTAAGTCCAATGCAAAGAAATGTTTCTGCGTTTCTCGTAAGGCCAGTTCGGGAGAAGAGAGCTGTAAAATCTTTTTTGGATGATGAGGAGAGAAACGCAAAGTCATCCCACCTTCAACAATGATCTTTCCCAAACCTAAACCAATATTAACTATCCCTTCTTCCGATTTCTCCGGATCGATGGGATAAAAATTAAGTGAGCGCCCCACACCGGAGAGGGTTGGATAAAACCGCTCGCCATATCTACGGCCTGCAGCCTCTTGTACCACTATAGCCATTTTTTCCTCATCTATTACATTACTGGTAGCCTCCATATATGCCTTAGAAGCCTTATAATACACCGAGGCATATACCGCTTTAATGGCATTACTCATCACTTTCATTCTGTCTTTTTCGTCATGAGCTGTACAAGGAATCATATAAGTTGAATATATTCCTGCAAAAGGTTGATAATGTGAGTCTTCTAAAAGGCTACTGGAACGGACAGCCACCGGATTACGGATAATTTTTACAAAGGTAAGCAAGTCTTCCTGTATTCTATTGGGTATTTGAGCTGCTAAGAAATGCGTTAATATCACCTCATCAGGACGATCGGATAAAGCAATTTTATAAAGGTCGTTTTCCTCCATAAACTCATCGAAAATTTCCGTGGTCAGTACCAATGTCTTTGGGATTCGTATTTGTATTCCGGGATATTTATGCGTCAGGTGGTTGCGATTGATTAAGCTATCCAAAAAAGCCAGACCCCGAGCTTTGCCACCCAATGAACCAGAGCCAATCCTTGTAAAAGTAAGATATTCATCAAAATTATCTCTGTTAAACTGGGCAATAACGCCTCTTCCTTTGCTAATACGATAGGCAGCAATATTTTCAAAAAGAAAACGGCGCATTTCATCTAAATTGTCAAAATCATCGATATGATAGCTTCTAAGCAAGGATGCCAATGGAAAAATGGCCCGGCTATTTAACCACTTACTTAGGTGATGACGAGAAATATGGTAACGTAAAGATTCGTCAGGAATTTGAAATATCTTAGTTTGAAGCGACTTTAAATCACTAGCGCGGTCGACTTCTTTTTGAGTCTTGGGGTCGACGAAAATAAAATCTCCAAAAGCAAAATAATTGGTGATGAATTTACGTAACTCACGAGATAGTGTTTTGGAGTTTTTATTGATGAAGCCTACTTTAATCTCTTTAGCATATACTTTATTGTTGGCATCGGAAGATTGAATTAATATAGGTGTGTATTTATTGTCTTTTTTAATTCGTTTAGACAAGTTTAAGCCGGCAAACTTTTCACTAACGCCATGGTGATTATAAGTCATATCGGTAATGACTCCATGGAGGTGATTTTTATATTTTTCGTAAAATCCAATGGCTTCTTCGTAGGTAGTTGCTAATAATATTTTTGCTCGTCCTCTCATCCTCATCATCTTCTGATGATCATTTAATCCTTCTTGCATAAAGCGCATGGATTGTCGCATAATGATTTTATAAATATTGGGCAGATAGGCAGAGTAAAACCTAACGGAGTTTTCAACCAGAATAATTGCTTGAACGCCTATCTCACAAATATCCATCTCTGCGTTCATTTTATCTTCAATAAGCTTGATTATAGCCATTAATAAATCCGCATTTCCCAACCAAGCAAATACATAATCATAAGGCTCAGTTCCTTCATTTTCAAAACGAATAGAGACTTCACGACTAAAAGGGGTAAGTGCCACAATTGGTTTCTCGGGGTGTTCTGCTTTCATTATTTTAGCAAACTCCAAAGATTCTCGTGTTTCAATGGACAACATATTTATGATTAAATCGATATTTTGCTGTTCCAACACTTGCATGGCCTCTTCTTCAGTATTGGCGATGATAAACTGAGGAGGATATCTCAAGTTCAGCGAAACATATTCCATAAATATTTGTTCATCAATACGACCATCATCTTCCAACATAAAAGCGTCATATGCGCTGGCAATTAATAAAACATGATAGATTCTTTTATTCATTAAACTACTGAACATGGTATCAGTAAAGTTTTGGCGAGTAGGATGTTGCTTGATTTTTTGTATGTTTATCATAGGGCTCTAAAATGAAAAGCAAAGGTAGGGATAAATAAAATTTCATGAACCCTTATTTTTTTATTAATTTTACCCATCGAAAGTTAAGCTGGATTTTTCTTGCCTGCTCTTTCTTATTTTTATCAATCAAAAAACAAACAAATGAAGAAAACGATTCTAATGTATTGGCCTACTGGGGGCAATGTTGAATATAGTGCCAAACTTATTAAAGAAAAAATTGAAGATTTAGAAATAAAATCAATAGATCAAGTTAGCGTTGAAGATTTAAAATCTCACGACCAATATATCATAGGTTGTTCAACAGTAGGAAGTGCTACTTGGGACAGCACTGACAATAATGACCCATGGCTACAATTTTTAAAAGAATTGGATGAAGTAGGCATCACCCATAAAACCGTGGCTATTTTTGGCTTAGGTGACCAAATAAGATGGCCCAAACATTATGTTGATGGTATGGCTATTATTTATGAAGAAGTTAAAAAACGTGGCGCTAAATTAATTGGTCGCTGGCCTATTGAAGGTTATGATCACGAAGAGTCTGAAGCCCAAGAAGGAGATTTCTTTATTGGATTAGCATTAGACCAGGATCAACAACCGGAACTAAGCGAAGGACGCATAGAAAAATGGGTTGCCCAGATTAAAAAAGAATGGTAATTGGCATTTGTGAAAAAACATTATTTTTTTAAATACTAAGGCTATCAAGCATGTACTGCCGTGCTTATTCATCATATTAAGAGTTTGAACTTATCGATTCAAATTCAAAACATATAAAAAATTAAATCGCAGCATGCTAATTTTGATTATTAATAGACTGAAATTCTTGATTTTGAGCAAGAACGAAAGAGCCGGACGTGCCGGAAAATACTAATTAGAATATTCTTAACAAATGAACATCAGAGGCAAGCTTGAAAATGATTATTTTTGCTAAAAACCTAAATTATATGAGAAACACTAAAATTTTAATCAGTTTAATGTTAATTATTGGCCTGAGCTTTACTGCTCTCGCAGGAAAAAAGAAAGTCTTAATCAGCTGCTCCGAGCCAGATGCTGCCATTTATTCCAATGGAATTAAAGTTGGCACCGGACAGGCAGAAATTATTGTGCTTAGCAGATCTTGTGTCACTGTCAATATTAAAAAAATTGGCTATTTGGATGTGGAAGAAACCATTTGTAATAAGAAGGGCTTTCCTCATCCTCCCAAAACCAAATATTTTGAGATGGTAACCGACCCTGCCTATGACGCCTCTATTCAGACCGATATGGCCAATACTGATATTGAAGTTCAGCTCAATCCCGATAGATCAGAAATAGATAGTTGGAAGATATTAAATCAAATTATCACTAATTATTTTGATGTGATTGAGATTTCTGATAGAGAAACCGGCTATTTAAGAACTGCTTGGAGCTTGCATTCTTTTGATAATGCATCCATCAGAACGAGAATTATCATCAAGATTGGAACGCTTGATCCTCTCAGTTATAAAGTAAAGCTAGTAAGCGAGATTGCCGGACCCGGCACCAGCGTTAAGAGCGATAATAAGTTTACCGAATGGGATCGTGTTTTGAGAACTTATGAAACTGTGATAGATCAAATTACTTCGCGTTTAAAATA
>Ga0256913_10000226_pt1 | contig 28001 bp, 19 predicted proteins | sample Axial_MatmetaG_FD_185970 | JGI IMG/M metagenome (GOLD analysis project Ga0256913, IMG submission 185970) | Deep-sea worm associated microbial mat communities from Axial Seamount, Juan de Fuca Ridge, Pacific Ocean - Axial_Mat | ecosystem: Environmental > Aquatic > Marine > Oceanic > Microbial... | reverse complement strand
CATCTCCACCTGCAGCAAGATACGAGTTAGTAGTAATAACATATGTCCTTTCAGGATCAATAGGCTCACCATTAATTGTGATATCCTTTGCTTCACCCGTAATAAAATCAATCGTTACTTGTACTCCTTCCGAAAACTGCGGAAAGGCTCCCTTGCCTCGTTTAATACTTGGGAAAAAATCAAATAACTCTTGAAGTTGACTACCTGTTAAATGTAGTACCATCACGCTGTTATCAAATGGAAGCGTTTCGTAAATCGCTTTCTTGCTAATATCACCTGGCGAGATGCTGTTCCTAATTCCTCCTCCATTTTGAATAGCAAAATCGGGATTTAAATTCTCCGTGTACCACAGCATAGAGTCAGCCACAAGATCTCCCAAAGCAGTTTCTTTTAATCTTACTTCTTCATTGGGAAATAATGCAGTAGCGGTACCTATCACTTCGGCAAGCATTGTTTCCACATTGGCCGCATAAGGAGTTAAGAGTTTAAGAAGATTCTCATCCTCTGGAATTTCTTCTGCTTCATATGTAAAAGTACTGCTACCATCGGCTTGCTTAGTTTTCTTTTTCAAATTAACTGGAATTGTCTCCCAACTAAAATCTGTTATTTTTCCATCCTCGATGGTAAATACACCTTTACCCATACACAATCCCCACATCCATGATTGCACAATAGGAGTATTGTTAACGTACAATGCCTCATCTAGCTTGGTATGACTGTGTCCATCAACAATAAGATCTATACCGGATACCTGTGCAGCCAAACGGCGAGATCCCATTTCATCGTTATCATAGATTCCCATATGTACAAGAGCAATAATGATATCTACTTTTGGCTCAAGTTGTGTAACAATCTTTTTAGCTGCTGTTACTTCATCTTCAAAAATCAATCCTTCTATGTTAGTTGGATTCCCTATCACTTCAGTCTCTTTGGTTGTTAAGCCAAAAATACCAACTCGCAGTCCATTAAAATTTTTAATAACATAAGGATCTACAAGATAATTTCCATCCAGATCATATACATTTGCAGAAAGAAACGGAAAACTTGCTATCTGCTCTTGCATTTTCAATACTTCAGGAAGAACATCAAACTCATGATTCCCCAACGTCATCGCATCCAACCCAATATAATTCAATCCAATAATATCAGGAATCGCTTTATAATAATTTGACTCAGGGCGTCCTGTATTAAGGTCGCCTGCGTCCAACACCAATACATTCTCACACTCTGCGCGTACTTGCTGAACCAAAGTAGCACGTGCAGGCATTCCTCCCACATCCGGCATAGGATAATGGAAAAACTTGAGTGGATGCCCATGTGTATCATTTGTATGCAGAACAACCAATCTTGTCGTACCTTGATACGCATCTTCCTCTCCTATTCCTCTTGCAAAAGACAAAAAGGGAACACTTAGTATGAATAATAAAACAGTAAAAATAACATATATTTTTTTCATGTATATCCTCCTTTTTAAGAATATCATGATCAAGAAAGAAAGCATATAGTGATAATTTATCTTTAAATGTATTCGCCAAGAGTATGTATAGATATATCTCAACCTGTAAAAGAGTCTTGACAAAAGATATATTTAGACACATCCTGTAATAAGATATTATGATCAACCTAAAAAAGATTATTCGAGAAGATTCCATTCTTTTACATGTTGCTCATTGTGAGAAAACAGAGCTCATCAAGAAGATGCTTGACATACTCACACGCACAAAAAGAGTTAAAAATTCAGAATTAGCTTTGTTTGATCTTTTAGAACGGGAAAAGAAAATGTCTACTGGTATGGAGCATGGAATTGCCTTTCCCCATGCCAAGACCGATGCAGTAGATAAACTTGTATCATCTGTAGCCTTGGTTCCTGATGGTGTTAATTTTAAAGCATTAGATGGCTACCCCTCTTATATCTTTATTATGGTTCTTTCACCTCGAAACAAAACAGGTCCCCATATCGAGTTTATTGCTTCTGTTGCTTCTCTATTAAAAACAGAACAAGTACGGGAGTCTCTATTACATGCACGCACAAAAAAAGATGTAATAACAACATTGACAGCAGCGCATGGCAGAAAATAATACACAGTTTATTATTCAGTTGGCAATCATTATCATAGTTGCCAAAATATGCGGCTATATATCAGTCCGTATTTTTAGGCTCCCTGCTGTATTAGGAGAGCTTGCTGCGGGTATTATTATTAGTCCATACGCACTAGGAGGACTTCCCTTATTTTTTGGACATTCCCTTTTTCCTCTTCCTGCAGGCACTTCAGTTCTTTCTCCTCAGTTATATGGTATTACTTCTCTTGCAGTCATTGTTCTACTTTTTATTACTGGGCTGGAAACAGACGCAGTACAATTTCTAAAGTTTTCAGGTGTGGCAACCCTTGTGGCAGTAGGTGGGTTCTTTCTTTCGTTCTTCTTAGGTGCACTCAGTGCTGTGTATTTTATTCAAGGTGTGAATAGTATTACTCATCCTTCGGCTATGTTTTTTGGTGCCATGGGTGTTACTTCGGTGAGTATCACCGCACGAATTCTCACTGAACGGAGAAAGATGAATAGCAGCGAAGCCTCGACCATTCTTGCTGCAGCCATGCTTGATGATGTATTAGGCATTATTCTATTATCCGTAGTTATTGGTGCAGCCACTGCTCAGCAGATTACTTTTGATTGGTATGCTTTGGCAATTATTGCAGGGAAAGCTTTTGGATTTTGGGTTATTTGTTTATCAGTTGGATTTCTTCTAGCGCCTCGACTCATACGAGGCCTCAAACAACTACGATCATTCGAAGTACTGGCAGGAATTACATTTGGAATTGCGTTACTTCTAGCTGGAATCGCTGAGTCGGTGGGACTAGCTACTATTGTGGGAGCATATCTTACGGGATTGGCCTTAAGCCAAACAGATATTGTCAATGAACTAAGAGAACAAATCCGTGGGTTAAACCTGTTTTTAGTGCCAGTGTTTTTTGTTTCGATGGGAATGTTACTTGATTTGACACAACTGCATCGAAGCATGCTGATGTTCACTATTGTATTTACTGTAGTATCTTTGTTGAGCAAAGTCATAGGGTGTAGCATACCCTCCCTGTTTTTTGGTTTTAATCTCAGGGGCGCTTTACGCATAGGTGTAGGTATGATTCCACGTGGAGAAGTAACATTGATCATCGCAGGTGCAGGGTTGACTAGTTCTTTTCTCACCAAAGAAATGTTCGGTTCTGCTTTGTTGTTAGTGTTAGCTTCGAGCATAATAACACCCCTCTTTTTAAATCATCTCTTCAATGATAAGCCGGGACAAAGAAAACCTATTTCTCCTGCCGAAAAACTTACTACTGTTGAACTTGTTTTGCAATCCCCTCGCCTTATACGATTTTTGGTAAGCAGAATCGTTGACACATTCAGGGCAGAGGAGTTTTTTGTCAACCGTCTGAATCGTCATGCATCACTGTATCAGATACGAAAAGATAATACTCATATTACTTTGGAATGGAATAAAAAAAGCATTCGGCTCATAACCAATCAACATAGTAGACAACTAGTGCGTCTCATATTGCTTGAAGATATTCTTGATTTGAAAGAGACTATTGGAGAGATAGAAAAAATGCAAACACAACAGTATGAATCACTCTTGGGGAACATACTCAAAGACTAATTTACCTTTTCTTTTTTCTATCTTTTTGATACACTGCTGTATATCAAAAAGGAGCATATATGGCAACTGCAAGCAATTTAGGATTTCCTCGTATTGGTGCAAATCGTGAGTTAAAAACATATCTAGAAAATTATTGGAACGGACACGCCAATGATGAGACATTTTACGAACACACTTCTAAATTACGAATAAAGCACTGGAAACTACAGAAATCTGCGGGAATTCAGCATATTCCTTCCTATGATGCCCCTTACTACGATCATGTGCTTGATGTACTTGAGCTTTTTTCGCTGATTCCTTTTCGATTTCGCCATCTTGATGGATTAACACAATACTTTGCCATGGCCCGAGGCCTTAGTACTTCGGTTGAACAAATTCCTGCAATGGAAATGACAAAATGGTTCGATACAAACTATCACCATATTACTCCAGAGTTTGAGAAAGATATGCATCCACAATTAAACCACAACAAGGTAAAAGAAAGATATCTGGAAGCCTTACAATATGACATCCAAACCCGTCCTGTGATAGTAGGGCCTCTGACTCTTTTTCAATTGGGAAAATCATATGAATCCATTGACCACTCTCTATTTCTCCAGCAATTAATTGAAGCATACCATGAACTTTTAAACGAACTTGCTGCCATACATATTCCTTGGATCCAGATAGATGAACCTATTTTTCCCCTTAATCAGCAAGATGATTTTTATGACATGGCTGAAAAGACATATACTTTACTGAGCAAAAACAGTCCAAAAATACTTTTTACTACTTATTTCTCTCAATTAAACAAAAATGCTCTTGCATGCTTAAAATCATTGCCTTGCCATGGAATACACCTTGATTGTGTTAGAGGTGATTATACCCCTGACACTATTGCATCTCTGGCAAAAGAAAAAGAAGCTATCTCTCTTGGAGTTGTCAATGGAAGAAATATCTGGCGTGCGGATCTCAAGCACATTCTTTCTTATCTTACCATATGCAGCGAAAAACTAGATCATGAAAAACTAATGATTGCTCCTTCCTGCTCTCTCTTACACGTACCAGTAGATGCTTCATTAGAAGAAAAAATCGATCCACATTTACACACCTGGCTTGCATATGCGGTAGAAAAGCTGGGTGAAGTACGCATCCTTACAAAAGCTCTTAGCGAAGGGTCTGCATCGGTAAACACAGCACTTTCAGAAAATCAACACATTTTACAAGACAAGCGTCAACATCCTGATCTGCATAAAAAAGAATTGCGTGCGCGTATGGCTAACATAAAAAAAGAAGATACTATCCGACAAACTTCTTTTCGGGAAAGAAGGACTCTTCAACAAAAAAAGTTAAAGCTTCCTCTCTTTCCTTGTACCACTATAGGGTCTTTTCCACAAACAAAAGAAATTAGAAGAGTTCGTTCAGATTTTAGAAAAAGAAAAATCCCCGCACATGAATACGAACAAATCATTCAAAAAGAAACAACAAAAGTAATAAACTTTCAAGAAGACTTAGGCATGAACGTGCTAGTCCATGGCGAATCAGAACGCAACGATATGGTAGAATATTTTGGTGAGCAATTGGAAGGATTCTTTTCCACTCAGCATGGTTGGGTGCAGAGCTACGGGTCACGTTGCGTAAAACCTCCTGTTATTTTTGCCGATATCATGCGCCCCACACCCATGACTGTTAAATGGATAAGCTATGCACAATCGCTGACTGAGTTGCCAGTTAAAGGAATGCTCACTGGGCCTACTACTATCATGCAATGGTCATTTGTACGTGATGACATTCCTCGCAGTGAAGTTGCCCGACAGCTCGCACTAGCCATTCGAGATGAAATTTATGATCTTGAAAAAGCTGGCATTTCTATCATCCAAGTAGACGAACCTGCGTTCCGTGAAGCACTGCCATTGCAAAGATCTCAGTGGAACGAGTATATTCAATGGTCCACTGAGTGCTTTCGTTTAGCAACCTCAGGTGTAGCAGACGACACACAGATACATACGCACATGTGTTACTCAGAGTTTAACGATTTTATAGAAGCGATTACTAAGTTGGATGCGGATGTTATTTCGATTGAAAGCTCGCGAAGCGGAATGGAACTACTCAAAGCTTTTACTACAGTAGCCTATCCTAACGCAATCGGTCCTGGAATTTATGATATTCATTCTCCCAATATACCAGACCAGGAACATATGTATCGCTTGCTTAAAGATGCACTGCGCGTACTCGATAAAGAACAATTATGGGTTAATCCTGACTGCGGATTAAAAACAAGAAAGTGGAAGGAAGTACGACCATCCTTGCAAAACATGGTAGCAGCTGCCCAACAACTGCGGGAAGAATATATGTAATATCTTCTTTATATACAATGGATTATCAAATCAGCGAAGCATCTCCACAAAAAAATCTGTCTGAAAAACAATTCCTATTTCAAGAAACACCTTTTTTGAAAATGATGGGTTGATAATATAATAACCAAATTTACTTTTGAATAGAATAGAAAACTGAGGATTGACATAAAAGTGATATTGCAGCAATCCACTAATTAACTCACTATACATGCTACTGCCTATCACATAGAAAAAAGTATTTTCTATTCCTATTCTTATTTTATCGGTAATATTGTAAAAGACAAAAGTATTGTTTAATAAACTCATATCAAAAAGACGTGCAACAGCCCCATAAGGGGGTAGATAAAAAAAGGGAGCCGCATCATCTGGCGCACATAATTTCGCATCGTATAAATTAAAGCGAAGCAACGTGCTTATCCCTATCGGGCCTATCATACCACCTAGTTGCACGCTTGATCGAGATACAAACATAATACGTGTTGTTTCCGATTGTCGCAATGTGTCGCGTGCAGGCATTGAGGCATCAAATGTATTTGTTTGTAGAAATCCAAAAGCAAAGATATTATATCCCATACGAAATGTAAAATCCTCTTCAATACGAAGATATGGTAGATTTAATCCTGCACGAATGGCAAAATCTGTGTATCCTAAAAAAAACGAATGGCCAAATAATAAATCTGCGCCCGATCGAGATGCGCCTTTTGGCACATTCCAAGAAAAGGCTCGCCAAAGACGAAGCTCATTAATTATTCCTATATTGGTATCATTCAGTCTTCCTTGTAATATGCCTTCATAATGAAGAAGTCCAGGCTGAACATCGAAAAAGGGATCCGCATAAACAACTGCAACAGCCGCAATGCATAGCACAACCCATATTGTACGCACAATCCATTCAATTGTATTAAATATAATGTTTAGTGTAAACTACAAGAGGATGTATGCGTATGAAATACCAGGTACATGAAGATCTTCAGATGCTTTTACAGAGCTGTGCTATTGTCACCATAGAATCAAGAGAAGATCTGCTGCACTTACTGTTCAAAGACAACACACAAGACGTTTCTGAGGTATATTCCACAATCAATAACCGCAAAATATTAGAAGCTACTGTAACACGTTGCAAAAATGGAATAGTAGTCAACTACACAGAAACCTATATGCGGCGCAGGGATCCGCATGCTTTGGTAGTGGCTGATGATCTTCCCTCCGATAAGACGCGCTTTTCTGAACGTTTTTCCTCGTCATTCTCGGAACTTCGTAAGAAAACATATCAATGGTTAAAAGAGCAGAAAGAACTCATTGCTCTTCCTTTTTATGCAGGCGGTCCTCAGCTACCATATCCCTCCCTTCTCATAGCTCCTCTGAATACCGCTTTTTTTGTACTCATTCTTGCAGATTTACAAGGATTCATTCCCGAATCAAAAGTACCAAATGTATTTAATCCGCGTTCGGTTATTCTTCTTGCTCCTCATTTCCGCCACTCATTTTTTAAAGGCAAACAGGTAGTAGTTCATAACCGTCTTGACGATATTCATGAAGTATTTTCCTACAACCTATATCCTGGTCCCAGTGCAAAAAAAGGCGTTTATGGCATTCTTTTAGACATCGGTGAAAAAGAAGGATGGTGTACATTGCACAGCGCATCTGTACGGTTACTTACTCCCTATGACAACGATTTCGTTATCTTGCACGAAGGAGCTTCGGGCGGAGGAAAAAGTGAAATGACTCAGCTTATCCAGCGCGGGAGTGATGGAAAAATCTGTTTAGGACAGAACATCATATCAAGTCATGAATATCTGATAACCTTGCAGGATACCTGTCAATTATATCCCATCACCGACGACATGTCCCTCACCCATCCTACATTACAGTCCTGCGGCAATAGCCGCAAGTTAGCTATTAAAGATGCAGAAGAAGGCTGGTTTTTGCGTGTTAATCACATTGACAAATATGGTATAGAAACACAAGTAGAAAAACTCAGCATCCATCCCCCCAAACCATTAGTTTTTTTGAACATCGAAGCACATCCACGCGCAACAGCTTTAATTTGGGAACCTATCGAAGATGAACCTGGAACTCCTTGTCCAAACCCTCGTGTAATTATACCTCGGAACATTGTTCCTCATGTGATTAATGAAGTAGTATCTGTTGATGTACGAAGTTTCGGTGTGCGCACTCCTCCCTGCACAAGAGAAAACCCGAACTATGGCATTATTGGTATGTTTCATATTTTACCTCCCGCTCTTGCCTGGCTATGGCGATTAGCTGCTCCGCGAGGACATGACAATCCAAGCATCATAGGCTCAGAGGGACTTACCAGTGAAGGTGTGGGAACATTTTGGCCCTTTGCAGTGGGAAAAAAAGCACAACTAGCAAATATACTGCTACAGCAGATACAAGACACCCCTGAGACGGGATATGTACTTATTCCCAACCAATATATAGGTGCATATAAAGTTGGATTCATGCCCGAATGGATTGTTAGAGAATACTTGGCACGAAGAGGTTCCATACACTTTCGGCCCGAGCAGCTCAATAACTGTGTGTGTCCTCTTTTAGGATACATGCTTCCATCTTTAAAAATAAACGGCCAAAAAATTCCTTTGGTGTTGCTTGATGTAGAAAAGCAAATGGAAGTAGGACAAGAAGCCTATCAAATCGGTGCAACCATGATTACAAATTTTTTCAAGCAAGAATTAAGTCAGTACAAAGCAAAGGAACTTTCTCATTTAGGGAAAGAAATAATTGATGTCTGCCTTGATGATGGGACTCTGCACGATTACGCATCCCTCATTCCTGAACGTTCCTAAGTTTTTGTTCAAATCCTGTTAAAAAGTTTTTAATATCTTTTCTTTTTTTTGCAATTACTATAATGTAGTAAGGTTCTAGAAGAATTCAATCAAAATGATTGATACAGCAAGGAGAGAAAATGCAAGAACTAAAAAAAAAGAAGATTATTGCAGCAGGCATTGACTTTGGTGCAATTAATACCGGTGTATCATACTTTTCATTCAGTAAGGATGACGCTCCTCATCAAACCCTTCCCGAGGCAGAGCTTATTATTACTGATAAAAATATAAAGTGGCTATTAGTAGATCGAAGAGAAAAGCGCCATACAAAACGTAATTTATTACGTAGGGAAAAAAGTAAGAAATTGTTATGGGAACTCCTGTTGAGTCGTGATATCTACAAAGAAACCCTTCCCTTTGCTTTACAGGAAGAACTCATGGGATTAATGAACAGAAGGGGGTTTACATTTCAAGAAAATGAGCTATCAACAGAAGACTGGAGCGAAGATCTATGTGAATTTCTAGACGATTATTTAGAAGATAGCAACATAGGAAATGCCCGTGGCACTACCATAGTTGAAAAAATTAAGAATTATACTAATGAGTATGATGAAAAATTGAAAACTTTATTAAAAGCTAAGCCCAAAAAGACGAGCTCAGAAGAGCCTCCTCAATGGGTCAAAAAGTATAAATGGATTAAAGATCATGATTCCAAAAAATATTCATTTTCAGAGAAACTTCTCGCGTCTGCAATCAAAGCGATCCGTGAGTCGCTGGAAACACGAGAGAGAGAATCATTAGGAAATTATCCGCGGGAAGAATATTTAAAGCTTATAAAAAGCGATATTGCCCATTATTATACACAAGATCACTGGAAACCCCTTCGGGATAAATTTTCGAAAGATGAATTTTCTTGTCTTGTAGGCAACATAGCAAACCTCCAGCTTCGTTTCTTAAGAAAATACTTCCATGACGAGCAACGGAAAAACAATCCAGATCGGGGATTTCAGGCATCACGTTTTGCCTGGTTATACCTGCGTACTATACGTAATTTTCATGCAAAAGAAACTGACGAAGTGGATCGCAAAAGACAAACAATCAAAGCCCTATCCGAACATAATCTTGCTTCACGACAAACAGCACTCACCGCAAGTAGCACACAAATCCTAAAATTTCTTTGCAGCCTGGATCCTCATAACAGCATCCCCCCTTATGAAGATCAAAACAACCGCAACATAGAACGATGCCCCAGTCTTTATTTAAATCCAAGATATTTAGATAAACACTATCCTTCCTGGAAAACCCATTGGATAGGATCCTCAATTGAAAAGTATTTTGGCAACCTCCCCCTTTCCAAAGATCTCAATCTCTCGATTGAAAAAGATGCTCTAATTTTTCTGCACCGTGTTCTTGATGTCAGGAATGTTAGCAATCCATTCAAGTTCATTGACGTACAGAAGAAAAAGAAAGAAATAGATATCATTCTTAATGAAGCCCCCTTTGCTGAATTAAATGAAGAAAAAAGAATTGCGTTTAAGGAACTTTATGAGTTTTATAGAAAATATACCGGCACCATAAGCCAAGCAAAAAAAGGACTATCCAACGACACTGATCTTAGGAATATTTTAAAGCGCTGTAACCATCAAGTTCCTCATAAAAACAAAGTAGTAGAAATAAGCCTTGGACGTATTATAGGAAAGCAGATTTCACCAGAAGATGTAAAAAACTTCCGCGAAGGTCCCTGGGCAGTTCCACGCAGTATAAAAAGTGTTTGCAGAAGATGTGCTGAACTTCAAAAACAACATGGGTATGAGACTAAGAAATGTTTTACAGAACAGCTTAAATTTTCTACAGAAATAAAAAAACTATGTACTGATATTACGAACGCAAGTAAGAAAATTGCTGAACATTTTGAATCGCCTCCAACAAAGGAACGTACTTGTGATGAAGATCTTTTCATCCTCACGCAAATATTCAACATTCTTGAGAGTGATCTGCACGGTTTTGCTTCCAGTTGTTTACAGTGTGCAAAAGAAAATCTCTGGCGCAATCAGCAATACGGTGAAAAAGGTGTACATGCTATTTCATTACGTATTGATTCCGTCGCTCCTATAGATGGAGTTATCAACAAGCTTGTAAGCTTTGTCGCAGGCAGAATAAGCTCTCATATTCTAAAAATAGCACAAAAACTGGAACTCACGCCTGATGAAGAATTGCATATCTATCTTTTTCCTGAAGAAAATAAATTCTCACAAGTAGAAGAACTAAGCTCTCTAAAAGGAAAAAGACTAAAAGAATCTATTAAAAAAGCAGTACAACAAAAAGAATACAATTTCCAAGAAAAAGACGGTCGTATTCAAAACGATAGTCCCTGTTGCCCATATACAGGAGAAACGATTCAAAGTGGGGGAGAAATAGATCATATTATCCCTCGATCATTTTCTAAAAAACGGTATGGTACTGTTATCAATCATGAAATAAATCTCATATATGCGAGTCGCATGGGCAATCAAAAGAAAAAGAATAAAACACCAGAATTTGAGGATCTCCATCCAAACTATCTAAAGAATGTATTCAACACCACAGATAAATCCACTATCACTCATTCCATACGAGCAGTGATAGAAATGCTCGATAAGAATCCGCACATTGATCTTTCATTATTTGAACCAAAAAAACGTAATTATCTACGTGTGGGTCTATTTATTAGTGAATTACAACAAGAAATTGCGAACCTTCTTTTACGAAATAGTACCAGGGCGCGAGTCAATGGTTCGCAACGCTATCTTGCTAAACAAATCGTCAAGAAGGTTCGTCGTAACTACCCCTATGCACAATCTTCGCTCTTTCTACAGGAAACCGAAGAAATAAGAAAAATCCGTAAAGATCTTGAAGAACGTGGAATAGTAGAAAAGAAAAAAACTCCTCAGCCTGCTTTCAGTCATATCATCGACGCAAATATTAGTCTTTTTCTCGGACTTAACCAGGAAGGTTATGCAACATTTATTAGCCAGGGACCTGAGGAGTTCTTACCAAAGCAATTTCACATCATTCGCGCGCAAAAGAAAAAAATATCTGAACGGACACGCCCTTCTGACATTGCGCGGTTGTCATTAATGCACGCAGGTATGTATGAAAATCATTTTCTCAATTGCATAATAACTAAAGATTCTTGGGGATTTGGATTCTCACCCCGTCCCCACGCATATATCCCAATAGGCAAAAAGTATTCTGAACATTCTGAAACCTATGATGCGATTAAACCCTTTTTTTCCTTGAAAGAAATATTCAAGAATAAAACACTGAGCGAACTACAAGATCACGTACAAGAGACAAGAAATCCTTTGATCTTTAAATTTAATAACAGAAAAACTGTCGAATATCTCTTTAATACCCATCAGCAATACGGACAAACACTTTCCTACGAAGCTAAGATCTTAGAAAATTGTCATTATTTTACTCAGCGAAAAGATATTACAGATCAGTTTTTCAAAGATAAAAACAATAAGCGAACTTTTACTGCACCAATCTTTGAGAAGAGATTTTCTTTTCGTATCCGAAAAGAAGAACACTCAGATAAGTACAAGACTTTCGAAAAAAAGCTCTCCATGCCTTTTAATGTATTGTGGGAAAAACTCAATCAAGATATTACAACTCAGAATCGTGAAGAATTTAGTCGTAATCTTGCACAACACACCCTATTCAAGAACAGAAAACAAGAAACTGGCAAAAAAAAACATCGATACCATAAACGCGCTTACGCTCTCCCTATTGTTCCTACTCTTCCTGGTACACCTCTTTGGCAAAGATCATATAATCCTATCAAAAGAGAATTTGTATATCAACTTATTTGCAGCGATGAATCAGTCTGCGTAGGATTCGATGCAAAAGGAAATGAACAACTTCATCCCCATTTCCAAAAAAGTAAGAATCTTGCACCCTATAAAGGTAATATGACAGAAATATATAGCGGGAACGTATCCCACTCGTTTACAATGCCTATTCCTATTCCAATAAACCATATTTTTGAATCATTAGGAATTCGAAAACTTTCCTATAAAATCTTCACGAAAGCAAGAGGTGAATATTCTATGGAAATAACAAGTAATAATTTCCTTCCTTTAATGAGAAACAAAGAAAACAATATAACATCCTGGCAGCTTTGCCTGCATAGTTTTAAGATTGATCTAAGCACACCTGCATATAATAAGTTCTTCTCCCTCTTCTCAAAAGGAATGCAGGAATTCTTCAATTCACAAAATAAACAAGTACTCAATAATAATATAAACAAACTTCATGATTCTGCAAAACAAAAAATTCCTATTAAGTTTCTACCACTTGGGATTATATCTTTAAACTCTATCAGCTCTGAATATATTAATCTAAGTTTTACCGCACAGGGGCAATTTACTGCTAGGGAATTGGAATTAGCAAAACATATTAAAAAATAGAAATGAACATTTGCTTTATTATAACCTTTACAAATCTCCTGGAGAAATCATCATGGCAATGAATGTATATTTAAACGAATACGGCTGCAGCCTCCAACAACGTAATGGGTGTCTTGTTATCAAGAAACAACAAAAGGAGGAGCAACGGATTGCGCTTAGTCATTTAAAAGTTCTGCACATTCACACGCCTGCCTGTACAATAACTTCATCTCTTATCCTTGAATGTGCTTTGCGTGGCATCCCTATATTTATACATAATAGTTTTCAAAAAAATATTTGCTCTCTTATGGGCGCGCATCAAATATCATTGGTTCGCGTGCGTGAGCTTCAATTTCGATTTGTCAGCAGCCCTCGTGCATATAAAGTAGCTTCCATGATTATATATGGTAAACTTCGCAACCAGCGTAACCTCATACTTTATCGAAACAAAAACAGCGTACGTATTCCACAAGTGCAAGAATTTATTGCAGACGTCGACACACAATGTAATCGAATTAAAGCTGGTGTACACGACACGCCTGAGTTGATGGGCATCGAAGGGTCTATCGCGCAGCACTATTGGACATTATTACGGGTATTAAATCTTGTCCCCCCCTCTTTCTTAAAAAGGGAGAAACGTGGAGCTAAAGAATTAATGAACAGCGCGCTTAACTATGGATATGCGATCCTCCAGAGCAGAATATTTCAAGCTATACACAACGCAGGACTTGAACCTTATCTTGGCATTCTTCACGCGCCGCGTCCTGGCAGACCATCCTTAGTACTCGACCTTATGGAAGAATATCGTTCTTTCGTTGTAGATTTAAATGTACTAAAGGCAACAAAAACCTATCATCATTTCACCAATACATGCAAAAAAGCACTTATTAATAACATAGAAAATACTCTTGGAAAAAGCTATCCCTATCGTAAAAAGCGAGTCAAACTTGAAGCTATTATCCAACGGCAAGTATATCAGCTTCTCCGTGTTATGGATTCTAAGAAAGAACAGTATCGACCATACATTTTCAAATGGTAACCCGAAGTCAAACTCTTGTTGCATATGATATAAGCAATAATAAGGTATCTCGGAAAACCAGAGAATTACTTGAACGCCTTGGGTTACGTGCATTGCAAAAGTCAATCTATTGGGGACTCTTATATCCGGCAGAAAGTCGATACCTTTTGCAAAAAGTCCAAGAACTCTTAGAAAAGACAGATAAGTTTTTTCTTATTAAGGGTACTTGGGAAGGACAACTTAAAGAACACTCATTTGGCTATCAAGAAGAAGATTTAATTATAGATACTACACATTATGTCCTATAGTGAAGAAGAACTTATTAATATATCCATTATTAAAGAGTTTTTCTTTTGCCCGCGGATCACCTATTGGCAACAGATACTTCCATACAAAGCAAAACAACCAGAATGGGTACAGTTTGGGAAAACAATACACACCAATATAGAAAAGAAAATGAATCGTAGGTCGCTACGATACTTCAGATTGGAGGAAGCAATACTATATCAAGATTTCCATATGAGTTCTTCCTTATTAGGAATTGTGGGTATTGCTGATTGTATTATGGAAACACAGACCAAAATATATCCAATAGAATATAAGAATTCCCCACACATATCTATACATCATATCATGCAATTAATAGGATATGGGCTACTGGCAAAAGAACATTTTGGAAAGCTTCTGCAAGGAGGCTTTATCCTGTTAGGAAAAAAGGGGAAACCTCATAGGATAGAAATAAATAATTCTTTAATTAAAAAATTCTGGGATACCGTTGAAGAAATAAGAAGAATATTAGAAAATAATATAATGCCTCCCTCTTCTTCTACTACAAGCACCCAATGTGCTACATGTCACTTCTTATCCCTATGCAATGACCGCTAAAGTAACGTAGCATATAGCTCGTTGTATAAAGAGAAAATTAATAATAAAATAAAAAGCATAGGGCATGCAATGCAAAAGCCCTACTCATCATCTTTTAAATGATTTCAATGATAAGGTATTCTGTAATAACATTGTACCATGTCTTTCTCAAAAACGCAAGCACTTTATGCAAAAAATACTTTGAGAATATTATCTACACTCATCGCCTTCTTCTTTTCTTCTTTTTCCAAATATATTTACTAAAGAAAAAAACCTATTGGTTTCATAAATCACTTTCCTTCAATAAATTACAGAAAACTTCCTGCCACGTTTTTAATAATTATAAAGAACATACCCCCACAACTACTAGGGGGGTCACAAACTATACCACAGAATACCCTCAATTGAAACTTATTTATTATATCGGACGTAAACACTAATTCCGGTCACAAACTATACCACAGAATACCCTCAATTGAAACTTAAACCCTTTATGAGCTAATGTTAATATTTTTTGTCACAAACTATACCACAGAATACCCTCAATTGAAACTTACAATATTTACGCGAAATGAACACGGTTTCGGTTGTCACAAACTACACCACAGAATACCCCCAATTGAAACTGACCAATTCGAGAAAAAAGTATTTTTGTATATTGTCACAAACTATACCACAGAATACCCTCAATTGAAATAATACTCCTCGAACTTCTAAAATAAAAAGAAATACGTCATGAAATGTACTGCGCAACCTATTCTCAATTGGTACCGAAAAACCATCTTTGTTTACATGTTTACCATGCTGTTGCGAATCTATATTACAGAATACCCTCAAGTGAAACAAAACCCTTAAAATAAATATGGAAATTCTAAATCATACCTCCAGAACACCTTCAATTGAAATAATGGTATATAATTTTCTCCTCTCGCTTTGATATGTCATAAGTCATGCCCCAGAATACTCTCAATTGAAACTAACCTATACTAAAACTTAGTCGTCCAACGAAGTGGTTTCAAAATATATCTCCGTTAAAATATCATTATTGAACAACAATTAAGAAGAAAGGTTACACTCTTTCAATCATCTTAAAACAATCTTTGGTATATTCTCACGCATCACAAGGACTTTAGATATTCAGGATAATCTGGTATACATCAATATCCTTGCGATAGCCTGAGGCTAGATTTTATGGGTTGCAAGAAAAGCAGAGAAACTAAAATAAACAATCTTCTTCAGGGAAATGACAATCTGATGCGCTGTGACTGATACGAGAAGGATCTACTGTATCAGAAATACTATGACTAAGAATGCTCCTTTATTTAATGAAAATTGAGGTCTCTATTAGCAATGCTAGAATCTTCCCTGAAATATCCGCTTCTGTAGCTGAGAGCTTAGTAGAATGCTTAACACTAAGCATAACCTATCAGAACATTACATAAAAACAGCGGGCATGCGCCCGCTAAGAGTATTATAAAAAGAGTAAATCTAAAACTCCAGAAGGCCTAAGCCTCCTAAAACAAGATCTTCCCTTAATCTTAAGTATACACAACAACAACTATTTGCACAATCCACAGACATAATTAATTTAAAAACCTTTCTTATTAATAAAAATATATAAGAAATATGCACTAAGATGCTTTATAGTTTACTATTTATAGACTAAATCTATAGTACAAAAAAACTGCATATGCTAAAATATCGTTTTTACTGGAGGTATCATGCATGATACTAGATAAAGTTTTTAAACTTTATCAAAACAATACTGACATAAAACGGAACTTTGTGCAGGATTAACTACTTTCTTGGCAATGGTATTATTGTCCCAGTCAATACGGCTCTTATGAGCCTTGCAGACATGCCATACGATGCGGTTATTACTGCAACTGCGGTTGTAACTATGGTTGCTACTCTGCTCAATGCATTTATATCAAACACACCTGTTGCTATGAGCGTTGGTATGAGTTTAAATGCTTATTTTGTTTTCGGCCTAGTGAAAAAAATAGGCTTATCTTGGCAAGAGTCTCTTTATTAGGATTCTTTATCGTTTTTATAGGACTCCGAGGTATGGGTTTCGTAGTAGGTAATAATGCTACTCTTGTAGAATTAGGATAGAATTAGGAAATCTAAAATCTCCTTCAACATTATTAGGTGTTTTTGCTTTCTTTAGTGCTGCATTTCTTTATGCCAAGAAAATAAAAGGGGCATTTTTGCTGTCTATAATTCTTACCAGCATTATTGCGTGGACTTTGGAAATCGTAGAATTACCAACCACTTTTATCACGCCCCTGCCTCCATGACTCCTATAGCATTTAAACTTAATTTATCCAGCATGCTTGTATTTTCGTTGATTCCTGTTATTATCACACTCTTAATAACAGATATGTTCGATTCAGTAGGAACACTGGCTGGCATGGGAATAAGAGCAAAGCTTTTTACAAATGATACAAAAAAACTTCAGAAAACACTTACTGCTGATGCTTTTGCCACAATTGCCGGAGCTTTTCTCGGCACATCTACCACTACTTCATTTATAGAATCCGCAGCCGGTGTGGAAGAACAGGACTTACTAGCTTAACTACCGGCTTACTCTTTATTACCACTATATTCTTTCTACCAATTTTTAAGGCAATTCCATCGAGTGCAATATACGCCATACTTATTATGGTAGGTCTGTTGATGTTTATTGAGGTGCAACATATCAATTTTAAAGATTCTACGCTAACTGTCAGTAGCTTTTTAATTATCCTACTCATCCCCTTTGCTTACTCTATTACAGTTGGTTTAAGTAGTGGCTTTGTCGCATATTTTATACTTGCTCTTTTGCAAAGAGATAAGGAAAAAATAAACATGGAAACTTTCTTGTTTTTCCTCATAGGACTTATGGAATTTATATTTCATTTAGATATATAGTACAAAGCATCATAAAACCATATGTACTATTGTTTAACAATAACTAAAAAGGAAGGTTACACGCTATTGAAGTGCTTTTCTGACTTTTATCAAAAGTGTTCAGAGATTAATTTCTCTATTATTTAAAGCAAACAGATAAATTGATACTTACGTTTATATTCCTATTTAGGGCAAGAAATTCACCCTGCTTTGGATAAAAGCGCAGCAGTCACTGGGGGCGCCTCTGCAGATTTTGTACTTGTATTCTTACTGTGAATCAGTACTATCAGCCCAGCTCTCATAGGGATGATAGCTCTTCTGTAAGGGGCAGTTACCACCGGAAAACTCAGCATGAGGAAAAGTTTCGGCTATTTTACCTTTCCAGGAAGATATATCCTGATTAAAAGATGCCGCTCCATAAAACATACGCCACATCATATTCACATTACTTACATCCCATCTGGATAGATCACCATTAAAGTTTACCGCATTATAAAACAATGCCGACATATGAGTCACTTTACTCACATCCCATCTGGATAGATCACCATTAAAGACTTTGGCGTTATAAAACATACTATCCATATGAGTCACATTACTTACATCCCACCTGGATAGATCACCATTAAAGACTTTGGCGTTATAAAACATCTGGGACATACGAGTCACTTTACTCACATCCCATCTGGATAGATCACCATTAAAGACTTTGGCGTTATAAAACATCTGGGACATATCAGTCACTTTGCTGACATCCCATCTAGAGATATCTTGATTAAAGTGACTACCCTGAAAAAGGTTTTTCATATCGGTAATAGTGGATGTATTAAGCATGGTTAGATCACCTCCTTTATTAAGGTGTTTTACCAATTCTGCCCTGGTTATAGGCTTGTTTATGACTTTTAGTGTATATTCTTCAGTACTACCGTCATCTCCTTTTTGTATATATTTTACGGGATCTCTAAAATCAGGGATTGCTGTTTCACATATTAAAGGGATTGTGTCGTAGTTTAAATCCACAGCTAACTGAGCATATTCTGTTACTCCATAGGTACTCCTGGACAATACCAGTGTAATGACCTTATCGACTATATAGCCGGTTCTCGTTATATCCCCATCAGTGTTGTGTTTAGCCTTAACCTTAAAGGCTGGAACTTTTTCTCCTTCTGAGGCATTAATTGCGGTTACAGTATAAACTACAGTACTACCGTCTTCTGCTTCGACCGTGTAAGCTACAGAGCTTATAAAATTCTGCGCTACTCCAGATGCAGGAGTTATACTCGTGCCTGTATGTGCAAGTGTGGGTACTAATTTGTTAAGATCCTGACCAAATGGAAGAATAATTGTAACATTTTTTGCTGATTCTGAGATGGTGCTGAGATAGATGCTTAGACCAGATTGATTAGAGACACTAATAGCAAAGGATGTAAGAGTTTTCAGAGCGCTTGGAGGATCTGGGTGTTCAGTAGCTGAATTTGGACATGATGTTATTACCATTGCGAAGATAATAACCATTATTTGTATAATATTACTTAGTTGTAATTTTACTATCATAAATACTCCTTAAGTTTGACATTATATATGTCACACAGTCAAAACATCATTATTTAACAACAATTAAAAAGAAAGGTTACACGCTATTGAAGTGTTTTTCTGACTTTTAGCAGAAAGTATTCAGAGATTAATTTCTCTATCATTTAAAGCAAACGGATAAATGGATTGTATATATTCCTATTTCGGGCAAGAGATTCTTATCCTATTTTGGATAAACCCGTAGCTGCCACTGGCTGCTGCAGATTTTGTATTTGTGTTCTTACTGTGAATCAGTACTATAAGCCCAGCTCTCATAGGAATGATAGCTCTTCCGTAAGGGGCAGTTATTACCGGAAAACTCAGCATGAGGAACAGTTTCGGCTATTTTACCTTTCCAGGAGATATATCCTGATTAAAAGATACCGCTCCATAAAACATAGACTCCGTATTACTTACATCCCTGCCGGATATATCCTGAATGTTTGAAAGGTTTCTTTTTTATGTTATAATGGGGTAGATGCAAAAAAACTACTTCTATTGCACAACTTACTCCTTCCTGGCTGTCACACTTCCAACCCTCTTTTTTTTTATAGGGTTTATGCTTGCTGCTTGCCTTACTGGATATCAGGCTGAACCAGATTCCATAAATCTCTTGGAGAATATAACTATTCCGTATGAAGATTTAGATGGTAATTTTGTTGTCATGGACAAGAATGGAAATTTTGAAGGCAATCATTTATACTTCAATACCCATTACTACGCATGTGCTGACTTTAATACTGATACTCGTATTGACATGATAACAATAGCCTCAGAAAATTATGGAGGTTCTGGTACGTTTTATGATCTTATCCTCTTCATGAACAATGATGGGGCGTTACATTACAGCGATAATTGGGGGGGTGGTGATCGTATCAATCCTCAAGGTCTATATATTAACCGTAAAAAAGAGATCGAATTTCGATTCCTTGCCCGCGCTTCTCACGACACCTTTGCTGTCACGCCTTATATCTTGCATATCGTAAAGTTGATTGTAAGAAACAAAAAATTATATGTTATTTCGCACCAGATAATTCCTCCCCCATAAATACTTAAATACTTCAGTCCTGGTCCTTAGGTTGGTATTATCATTCTTATTTTAGTACGTTAGTGTTTCTATTAGTTGCCTAAAGGTATATATGATTATACTATATGTGAAGGAGGTATACGTTGTGCAAAGCGCAATGAGTAGAAAAAAATGAGATTCAGTAGTTTCTTGCGAAACAATACTGTGTTTTGTGATGTAGAAATCGCAACTTATGATGAATTGCTAGCATATATTTCCAAGCAATTTTGCGATGTCACACGCGTAAGTTACACTGATGTTCTTCGGGCTTTAAAAAATAGAGAGTCTGCAGGATCAACATACCTGGAAAATGGTGTTGCCTATCCCCATGGGCGCTTAAAAAACTTCGATGATCTTGTAATTCTTTTTGTCAGAAGTCAGAAACCTATTATAGTACCCCATAGTATTAGTGAATTCTCCCCACAGGCAAGTTGTTTCTTTTCAATGTTGGCTAGCTCCGAAGATGTCTCTCTATATTTAAAAATGATACAATCTGTAGCAAAGTTAGTACAAGCACACAGTAAAGAGCTTCATACATTAAAATCAAAAGATGAGTTGTTGGAACTGTTTGCAACTATAGAATTGGAAGAAGATTACACAATAAGTGCAAAAGATCTTATGAGTACCGTATTGACCATATCACAGGAGAGTTCAATGGCACAAGCTTTAGACTGTCTAAGCCAACAAAGTGCCAGTCGCATACTAGTACTCAATGCCCGCAATAAACGTATTGTGGGGCATCTGACCTTTGATACACTATTACGCTATAGCATGCCAGAATATATTTCACATATGAAAAGTCTTTCTTTTTCTTCTACATTTGATCCTCTTCGGGAAATATGGCAAAAAGAGCACACTACGAAAATAAAATATGTCATGGATGATTGTCAGTCACTTATTGTACACGAAAATACCAAGTACTTTGAAATACTCCACACCATGTTACAGCATCATTCCCATGCTGTGTATGTAGTTAACCACAAACAAGCAGCAGTGGGGGTTGTTACCGAGAAGGAGATTTTGCATAAGTTGTTTCGTTCATAAGACATTCTTTGATGCAATTTAAACAATAGTGAATATAATACCAACTACCATTATGCAAAATACAATTATAAAATTTATCGCATCGCATGGAGCTGCAACAATAGCTGTTCTGGTTTTCATTATCACATATGTCTTTATTGTCTCGGAACGAATATCTAAAGTGTTAGTTGCTTTTGCTGGCGCCGGTGTGCTTATAGTATTAAAAATAATTCCCCAAGAATATGCTTATACCCATATTAATCTTACGGTTATTTCACTTTTATTCAGTATGATGCTCATCGTCAAAACTGCAGTGCATAGCGGTATGTTTGAGTATCTTGCTATTTGGAGTGCTCAAAAAGCAAAGGGAGATCCCAAAACAATACTGTTTGCATTCATTGTACTTACTGCACTAATGTCAGCCTTTCTCGATAACGTCACAACGGTGTTGCTCGTAGGCCCTGTCTCCATTTTTATTGCACGACAGTTGCAGATATCACCTATGCCTTTTATTATATCCGAGATATTTGCATCTAACATTGGTGGAACCGCAACCCTTATTGGCGACCCTCCCAATCTTATGATAGGATCTGCAGCTCATCTAACATTCTCAGATTTTCTTGTGCATTTAGGTCCTATTGTATTGTTACAATTGCTTTTATTAATCGTATTTCTTATGGTTTCCTTTCAGAAACAACTGATCAGCACCAATAAGGCACGGGCACTTATTATAGAAATGAATCCAAAACAAGTAATCAAAAACCCCATTCTTCTTCACAAATCTATTGTTGTACTATGTGTTGTTATTTTTGGATTTCTTATGCATGGCTATCTTGACATTGAATCCGATACCATTGCTCTCTTTGGTGCAGTAGCTTTGCTGATATGGGCTCGAAGTGATGTGGATGCTATCTTAAAGGAAATCGAGTGGTCGACATTACTCTTCTTCGCTGCATTATTTATCCTGGTTAGTGGATTGGAATATACAGGGGTTTTGCAAAAGATAGCCGATATGTTGATGAAGAACATTACAGAACCGGACGGAATTCAAAAAACTAGCATCCTGCTTATTTGGACCTCTGGGATACTTTCAGGAATTTTAGACAATATTCCGCTGGTAGCAACGCTCATTCCTATTATCAAGATTACGGGTGTGAGTATTGGCGTACAAAGCGTATATCCCCTTTGGTGGAGCCTATCATTAGGAGCATGTCTTGGTGGTAATGGAACAATTATTGGAGCATCCGCAAATGTCATCATGGTGGATATGGCAAGAAAAAACAATATTCCTCTCACGTTTCGTTCCTTCTTAAAATATTCTATTCCAGTTACACTGATATCTTTGGGAGTCTCATCATTGTATGTATATACCCGTTACTTCTTATTCTAATAATACGGAGATAAAAAATAGCTAAGATCCCTATAATATGTTATGTTTATTTAAATTATACTGAACAGTATTAGCCAGTGCATAAAGAACTTTCTTCGATTAATTTCTTTTGTTCTTAGCAGGTCTTCCTGATGGTCGTATGCTCTCAGCCATTCTTATCACAGTTTCCAAGTTAAGCTTTTGGCGCCTCCCAATAGGTGCGTTGATCCTTCGTCTTAATCCATAGATCACCTGTCTACTTCTCTTGAAGATAGCAGGAAGCTCCGAAAGCGAAAACTTATCCCTCCCTAAGGCTCGTAGTTCAGCAATAATTTTATTTTTATCTTTGTAAACCATTCCTTCTCCTTCATTTTATCATCTATTCTATGGTCCCCATTCTTCGATAGGTAAACCCTTTCGAAGAACATATTGTATCTACCTTACAAGTAGGTGTGGCACACTCCCATAACTTAAATACATCCTCACCAGAAAATGAATAGAAATAATATTTTTTTTCTCCTTTTTTGTAATTCGTAAACGTAAGAATCGATGCATTTGCTTCCCATTCCCATTTCACTGAGGGTTCTTGTATCAGCTTCATAGAACCGTTCTTGTATAAAACAACGCTCCCTCTGTTCTCATCATCTATGACATCCCATGATCCTATTAAGCTTTTTTGCTCTGCAAGCTGTTGATAAGGATTTTCTCTTAGTGCACAAACTGTTAACCCACTAGGATTACGCCCTCCCCCTCTGTCCACACAAATATCTTCTATATTAAATCTTTGCATCCATGCACCCAATGCAATAGTAGATACTAGAAGTATAATATAACTGATTATTTGAATAAATTTATTTGTTCTCTTTTTCATTACCTACTTTGCATTCTTTATCGATATTCAACTATTTTCTAAAACTCAAACAAGGAGCAAGCTTGTTACAACCTTTATGTGAATTAGCAAAGCTCCTATACAAAACCATATCTTATAACATACAACAAGTCTATAGGTTGCACACATTTTCTCATATTTCTATAACGTTTTACTGCTTACTAAAGTAGTATATCGTATGTCGCCATAGCCCGCAAGAAGTCTATACACACATATATAGGCGTACGTATGAGGCCAGTCGTTAAGAAAAATATTTCTTTAAAAAGAAAAAACAACTATAGCAAAGTTTTGACTCCTTTTGCTTGTTATTTATCTATTTGAAATCCCATCCTCTGATAAATATACTTTTTTGAAAAAGAGAAAATAGTATGATCATCTATTTGGCACTCTTGCGTCTTTCCCTGGGGCTCTCGCAATACTAAAAGATCATTTTGGGAAAACGAATATAAATAACATTTTTTTATATTCCCATTTATAAAAAAGAGCAGTCTATTTGTTGCTTTCCATTCATGATACATAAATTCTAGATTTCCAATTGCCTTTATTTGACCACTTTCATATAAAATAAAACCTTTTTCTTTTTTACTATCTACAAGAATCCATGAACCAACCAGACGGTAATCACTTATCATTTTGACTTGTCCTTCTATACGTGACACAACACATATATTTTCTTGCGGGTAAAACACCCCTTGATTATCTATACAACGGTTTCTAAATCGAGATATTTCTATCCAGTTTCCTACCTTATACGCACATATAAAAAGAACAAGACTCCCAATTACCCAAATAATCTTTCGTATAACTTTTTTCATTGATACCCTCTATAATTTCATATTCTAAAGTAAAATATATAGTCTATACACTTTAAAACTCTTAAAGTTTCAATTCTATACAAAGAAGGTAAGAAAGTACAAAGATACCCAGGCACATATAACCTGCCTAGGTTATGCTTTTCAAGGTTGTATGTTTCAACCGCAACGCATTACCTACCACAGAAACAGAAGAAAATGCCATAGCTGCAGCTGCCCAGATAGGAGACAACAAAACACCCCAAAACGGATAGAGTAAACCACCTGCTACAGGAACACCAATTGTGTTATATCCAAAAGCCCATATAAGATTTTGTCTGATATTTCGCATAGTAGCTTCACTTAACAATCGGGCCTTGGTTACATCTTGAGGATCATTGCGCATCAAAATAATATCAGCTGCTTCTATGGCAACATCAGTTCCCGCACCAATTGCTATTCCTATGTCAGCTTGTGTCAGTGCTGGCGCATCATTAATACCATCCCCAACCATAACCACTCGATATCCTTTTATCTGCAATTTCTTGATCTCGTTTGCTTTATCACCCGGCAAAATCTCTGCAAGCACTGTATCAATTCCTGTGATGTGCGCAATTGCTTCGGCTGTTTTTTGATGATCGCCCGTAATCATAAGTACTTTCAGACCCATATGCTGTAATGATTGCACTACCTTGCTACTGCCTGGTTTTAAAACATCAGCAACTGCAATAATTCCTATCAACGTAAAATTCTTTGCAATAAAAACTGGTGTTTTCCCCGCATGCGCTAAGTCTTGCACATAAGATTCTGCGGCAGAAAAATCTACATTTATATCCTTCATTAATGTTTGGTTGCCTATATGAACCTTACTCTTTTTCCAATACATCTCTATACCTTTACCTGGGATTGCCAGAAATTGCTCTGGGGCATACAATGCAATATTTTGTTGTGTTGCTTCCTCCACAATTGCTTCTCCTAATGGATGTTCCGAATTCTTTTCAGCACTTGCCGTTAAAGACAAAAGCTCTTCGTTGCTATACGAACTCAATGTTATAATGTCGGTCACATGAGGTTTGCCTTCCGTTAAAGTCCCCGTTTTATCAAAAACTACACAAGTCATATTGCGAAGTTCCTCTAAAGCCGCCGCTTTTTTAATTAAAATACCATCTTCTGCTCCACGCCCCATTGCCACCATAATAGAAACCGGTGTCGCTAACCCTAACGCACACGGGCACGCAATAATCAAAATAGTAATTACTATACCCAGAATGAATAAAAAAGGAGTAGTAGGTATAGCGACCGAAAATAATGCAAGCACCAGCACCCATGTAATAACAGCCACAATGGCTGCTCCGATCACCATCCATGTAAAGTATCCAGATACAGTGTCAGCAACTCTTGCAATAGGTGCTTTTGTACCTTGTGCTTCTTCTACTAATTTGATAATTTGTGCAAATGCGGTATCACTACCTACTCGCTCCGCACAGATTCTTAGTGAACCTGCTTTATTAAGTGTCGCACTTGATACTTTATCGCCTGGAATTTTCTCAACGGGAATACTTTCACCTGTAAGCATGGACTCATCAACACTACTGTGCCCCTTAACAACTTCACCATCGACAGGTATCTTTTCGCCTGGTTTGATAATAACGATATCCCCTACCAATACTTCTGCTACGGGAAGTACATGTTCCTTGCCTTCAATTTCTATTGTGGCAGTTTTAGCAGACAAATTCATCAGCTTCTTAATAGTTTGTGCAGCTTTCCCTTTGCTTATTACTTCAAGATAATTTCCTAAAAGAATAAAAGTAATAATAGTTGTTGCCGTCTCAAAATAAAGACTATGTACGTATTTCCCCTGTAGATCGTACCCTAATACAATCATAACAGTCGCATAAAAACTATAAAGATATGCAGTAGCAGTACTTAATGCAACTAATGAATCCATATTGGGCGTTCCTTTCAACAAATTTGGTATTCCATATTGATAAAAATGTCGTCCCACAATAAGAACCGGAATGGAAAAAAGCAATTGAAAAACACTAAAAGAATTTGGCGAAACATCCGATTGTAAAAAGATCGGTAATGCTTCTTTCCAGAACATCTCACCCATTACCACAAGGAGCAATGGAAAAGAAAAGCAAGTAGCAAGAATAAATTTTTGTTTCCTGCTACCGACTTCTTGATCTCGTTGTTCTTGCACAAAATCCTCTTGCGCATCCCTACCTGTTTTTAATATCGCCTCATATCCAATACTAGAAATGTTTTTTATAATTGCTCTAATACTTATACGCTGTACATCATAGGTGATTACTGCATGTGCCTGAAAAAAAGAAACCTCGCTATGCTCCACCCCCTCTATAGATTTTAAAACATATGCTATATCAGAAGCAGCTTGAGCTGTTTTCATCCCCTCTATATCGAGTTCAACGGTAAGTTTACGTGTAACATGGATAACCTCATATCCTACGTCTTTAACACATTGGTAAAGTTCTTCTGTATTTGTTAGATAAGCATTGTAAACTACAACGGCTTTTTGAGCAGCAAAATTAACATTGGCTTGTTTTACGCCTTTTTGATTTGTAAGAGCTTTTTCTATTGTAATCGCACAAGATGCACAACTCATCCCTTTAATAGGTATGTTGAGTTTATGCTGCAAGCTTTTCTCTTGCTTCTGAACAGGGTTCATAATATAGCCTTTCCTTCAAGAATATATATACTCAGTTTACCTTATAGAAAACACCCTGAAAAGATACTCTAATAAATAATACTCTTACATTTTAATACCAACTCTATTTTTTCTTGTTTGGCATGATATTTTACAAGAAGTTCATCCGATTACAGGTCAAACAAAAAGGACTTCTACCCCATAAAATTTATTAACCCTTTGACCTCGTAAGATAAACCAAGAGTCAATCCAGATTGATTTTTTATTGTAAAACTATAAAAATCTAAACATTTTCTCTTGGTTGTAAAAAAGAGACTTCTCTCTTCCTCAGGTGAAAGATCACCTATATCTTATATCTCTCCTTCCTTTCCTTTACTCTCCACCGAATTAAAAAGTTTCGGGAGCATCTCTGGATACTAAATCCTAAAGATGCGCCCTATACTCTAAGCTAGTTTATGATTGACTAGGTGCTCCACTCGAACTACTCCCGGGTTGTCCTCCGGGAAATCCGCTTGGAAAACTCCCCGGTTGGCCAGGTCCACTTCCCGGTTGGCCAGGTCCACTTCCCGGTTGGCCAGGTCCACTTCCCGGTTGGTCAGATCCACTCCCTGGTTGCGTGGTTTGTGTTATAAACTGTTTAAA
>Ga0256913_10000225_pt1 | contig 28020 bp, 16 predicted proteins | sample Axial_MatmetaG_FD_185970 | JGI IMG/M metagenome (GOLD analysis project Ga0256913, IMG submission 185970) | Deep-sea worm associated microbial mat communities from Axial Seamount, Juan de Fuca Ridge, Pacific Ocean - Axial_Mat | ecosystem: Environmental > Aquatic > Marine > Oceanic > Microbial... | reverse complement strand
ATCAAACCCCAAGAAAACAGCAAGGAAAAAATAATTATATAGCATTAACTATAAAGATATTACAAATTTAACATATTTTATTACAAAAATATTTTTTAACCTTAATTAATTCTATTAAAAGTAAACAAAACATTAGCTGATTTTAAATCGTTTTTCTCCTTTTTCTAACGGAAAATTCAAAACATACCTAATTGAAATTGGAGAATAGAGCAAAAAAACTACAAATAATAACAATAAGAGCAATTCTTGCCCAAATAGAACTTGATTATTGCTCACATTTCATATTCTTTTTTATTCAAAATGCTGAAGAATATAAAACCTTAATTTCTTGCATACTATCCTATCTCCTGTTACACTCTTTTAATATAAACTGTTTGTATTTTCTTTTTTTCAACTTGTATATCGCCATAAGATTTTTATCACCTGGCAATCAATTAGAAGACATGAATTGAGCGTTTGACTTGAATGTGTTATTTATATTTTTTCTGTTTTTCCGTTTGTTTATGATTGAATTATGAAAGCTATGCAGTAATTTTAGTCAAAATAATCAGGAAAGTTCTAATAAGAAAATAATAGAGGAGAAAAAAGATGAAATCTTTTAAAAGCATGCTAATTACTGTTGCATTCGTATTTATTTTATGTTCTTTAACTGCTGGAGATTTGAAAATTGGAGTTATTCTGCCTTTATCAGGATCTCTTGTTTCCTATGGGAAATCCACTTTAGACGGGATACAGGCAAGTGTTGATAAAATCAATTCAACTGGTGGAATAAATGGAGAGAAAATTAAATTAATAATTGAAGACAATAAAGGGAATCCGATAGATTCAAAAACTGCGTATACCCGCCTTGCTGCATCCGAAAAGGTATCTGCAATAATAGGACCGATAACAAGCACAAATGCGAAAGCAGTTAGAAGAACAGCTAAACAACTGAAAGTTCCAATGATTTCCCCAACAGCAACCAACGACAAAATTACTTTAAAAAACCCTTATGTTTTCAGAGCCTGTTTCAACGACTCTTTTCAAGGAAGAATAGTAGCAACTTATGCAGCTAAAAATCTAAAATCAAAAACTGCTGCGATTATGACTGATATGAATAGTGATTATTCAAAAGGGCTTGCCAAAAATTTTAAAAAATACTTCCAGGAAGCAGGCGGGAAAATTATAGCAGAAGAAGGATATCGTCAAAAAGACACTGAATTTGGAGTTCAGCTTAAAAATATCAAAAAAAGCGGAGCTGAAATTCTATTTATCCCGGGCTATCCACCTGAGTTACCGCTTATAATCAAACAGGCTAAAGTGATTGGCTATAAGGGCAAATTATGCGGAGCTGACGGTTGGGACAGCAGTGATGTAATCAAAGGCTCTGGAGACAATATTACCGGAAGCTTTATAGTCAGCGGATTTTCAAAAGCAGAAAAGAGAGATGCTGTCAAACATTTTCTAAAAGAATTTAAAACAAAGACGAATAAGATACCAGGAACATTTGAAGCTCTAGGTTATGACTCAGTATCTTTACTTGCGGAAGCTGCAAAAAACGGAACAACTCCGGAAGATATAAAAAATGCTCTTTCTCAGATTAAAAATTTTGAAGCGGTAACGGGTAAAATTACTATTACCAAAGATGGGGATGCTGAAAAAAGTGCAGTTATACTTGAGATTGTAAAGGACGGGGATTCTTTTGCAAAAAAATATATAACAACTGTTAATCCATAGTAGTAACAAAAAGTGCAGCATACAAAAATATAAACTATGAACGAATTCTGTTTTTATCTGTTGACAGGTATATGTATAGGAGCAATATACGCTCTTATTGCACTGGGTTACACTCTGGTATACGGAATTATTAAGCTGATAAATTTTGCACATGGTGAATTTTATATGCTTGGGGCTTATGCGGGATTTGGTGTTTACTGTATGCTGCCGGAAAATATGTCTCCATGGGTCTCAATTCCTGTTATTCTTTTAGCGTCAGGCATAGCAGGTGCACTTATAGCTGTCTTCACAGAAGTTATTGCTTACAAACCTATTCGAAAAAACGGTAGACTTGCTGCACTTCTAACGGCAATAGGAGTTTCATTTCTTCTTCAAAATACGGCATCGTTTGTCAACAATGCGAGTCCGTTACAATATGATACTTCAAAAACCGGCTCCATTGGAGAAATATGCCAGCATCCTTTAGGTGATACAGGAATAAAATTAATACAGTTTCATTTTATATGGTTTTCTGCTCTTTTAACTTTGATACTATGGGCAATTGTCAAATATACAAATTTTGGTCGTGCTATGCGCGCGGTAAGTCAGGATCCTGATGCTGCTGCACTAATGGGAATTAATATTAATTCTATAATTCGTAAAACCTTTGCTCTTGGCGGATTTATGGCCGGAGTTGCTGGTTCTCTTATTGCTTTTCAAAGTATAATAACTCCAATTATGGGATTTATGCCGGGATTAAAAGCTTTTATTGCTGCTGTAATAGGTGGAATAGGTTCAATACCAGGAGCATTTCTCGGCGGATTCATTATTGGAATTATTGAAAATATTGTTGTATGGTTCGGGATACCTTCAGGATATAAAGATATCGCTTCTTTTATTGTGCTTATTTTAGCATTAATTATAAGACCTCAGGGAATTCTTGGGAAAAAAATAAAGGAAAAAGTCTGATATGTCATGGATTGAACTTGAAGGAATTTTTTCTCTAATCGGGATTTATGCAATTCTTGCAGTATCTCTGAATATGATATGCGGAGTGACAGGTCTTCTCCAACTTGGACATGCTGGTTTTTTTGCTCTTGGAGCTTATGCTGCAGGTTTAATTTCAATTTACTGGACAATTCCTGAATTGGGCTTTTTTAATCTTTTTATCTCTATGGCTGCTGCTATGATTGTTGCGGCAATAGCTGCTTTCCTGATAGGAATACCGTGCTTGCGCCTGAAAGGTGATTACTTGGCAATCGCAACTCTGGGGTTTGGAGAAATCATTCGATTATCTCTTCTTAATATAACATTCCCAGGCGGTAAAATGTTTCCTGAAGAAGAAATTGGAGGTTCGCTCGGAATAAATTTTACAGAATTCCCGGAAGATTTGTGGCCTAAATTCCCTGACTATTCAGCTCAGTACGCTTCTCTGCCTGTTATTTTAATAGTTTTACTTGTTACTTATGTAATAATGAGAAACATTAAATTCTCTTCAATAGGTCGGGCGTTTATGTGTATCAAAGAAGATGAAATAGCAGCTCAGGCTATGGGAATAAATATTTCCAGATTTAAAATACTGTCATTTATGATAAGTGCGGCGTTCGGTGGTCTTGCAGGTGCATTGTTTTTTCATAAAGAACTGGCAGTCAGTCCGGGATCATTTACCTTAATGTGCAGTATTGAAATTCTTTTAATGGTTGTGCTTGGTGGTCTGGGCTCCTTTACCGGGTCAATCATAGGAGCGGTTATTTTAGGTGTTCTTCCTACCGTTTTCAGTTACTTTCATGCAGGAGAATACAAACAGATTTTCTACGCGTTTATGCTGATCATACTCATAAGAATAGCACCTGACGGTATACTGGGAATGAATGAGCTTCCGGTTTTTCTGAAGAAAAGGAGAAAAACCAATGAATAAATCAGTTACCGACATAAAAAAAGAGTTCAAACATTTTTTTGCAGAAAAAATATCGAAAAGCTTCGGTGGTCTAAAAGCTGTTCAAAATTTTGAATTAGAACTTGATTCTGGAGAAATTGTCGGGTTAATAGGACCGAACGGAGCGGGAAAAACAACGATATTTAATCTTATTACAGGGATGGAGACACCTGATACCGGATCTATATATTTCAATCGTGAATATATCACAAATTTACCTCCGCATAAAATTTCGCATTGCGGAATTGCAAGAACATTTCAGAACATCCGACTACTTGAACACCTTACAGTTCTTGATAATATCAAAGTAGCATATCATAATCATATAAAATATAACCTACTTCACGCTTCATTCAGATTACCTGCATTTTTCAGAACAGAAAGAGAAATAACAGAAAAGTCGATGCAGTTTATTGAACTTTTCAATCTCAATAAAAATGCGGCAGAACTTGCATCAGCGTTACCATACGGAAAAAGAAGAATGCTTGAAATTGCCCGTGCTTTGGCAACAGAGGCAACTTTAATTCTACTTGATGAACCAGCAGCAGGCTTGAATCCTAATGAAACAGAAGAACTTGTCAAACTTATAAAACTTATAAGGGACAAATTTCATGTAACAATTCTATTGATAGAACACGACATGAAACTTGTTATGAATCTATGTGAACGGATAATTGTGCTTAATTTTGGGAAAATGATTGCCCAGGGAACTCCCTTGGAGATAAAAAATAATCCAGCTGTAATAGAAGCTTACCTAGGTACAGAGAACAGGAAATATAAGAATGCTGAAAATTAATAATATTACAATGAGTTACGGTCCGGTAACTGCTCTGAAAAATATATCAATGGATATTAAGGAAGGAGAAATTGTTGCAATCTTAGGAGCAAACGGAGCTGGAAAAACTTCTCTATTACGAACAATCTCGGGACTTGAAATAGCCTCTGAAGGTTCAATAATTTTTAAAGGCAGCACTATTCAGAAAGTTCCATCTGACAAAATAGTCAAAATGGGAATAGCTCATTCTCCAGAAGGTCGAAGAATTTTCCCTGAAATGACAGTACTGGAGAACCTTAATCTAGGAGCATTTTTTATTAAAGACAAAACAAAAATTCAAAATAACCTGGAAACAGCTTTCAAATATTTTCCTGTTTTAAAAGAGCGTCTGAACCAACTCGGCGGAACTCTTTCAGGTGGCGAACAGCAGATGCTTGCACTTGCAAGGGCTCTTATGAGTTCCCCTGCCCTTTTAATGCTTGATGAGCCAAGTCTCGGGCTTGCTCCTAAAATTATAGAGAAAATATTTGAAATAATCACAGCAATAAACAAAGAACAAAATGTTTCAATTCTTCTGGTCGAACAAAACGCAAATGAAGCATTGTATCACTCGCACCGCGCATATGTACTAGAAAATGGGGAAATAACGATTTCAGGTTCTGCTAAAGAACTCAAATCTGATCCGAGAGTAATTGAAGCATACCTTGGTAGCTAAGCAAAGAAGGTTAAAATGGATTTCTGGACCAGGCAAAAAGAAGTTGAAAAGAACAGTAAAATTCTTTTCATAATATTTATACTGTCAATCTTTTTTTGTATGTGTTTTCCATTTATAGTTTTTGAATCATTAATTTTAATTTTAAAATACAGAAATCCAACAACTGGTAATTATGAAAAAGAGATATTGAATTTTTTAGAAACTTACAAAATCAAAATAATCCTAATTTCTTCCTTTCTAGGATCCCTGCCTGTTTTAGCAGGAGCTCTAATTCAATACTTCAGAATGCAGAGAGACAGTGGTAAATATATAGCAAAACTATTGTTTGCCACAGAAGTTATCCCTAATGCAAAAAGTTTCTACAAAAAAAGATTAATGAATATTGTAGCTGAAATTTCAATCGCGTCAGGCGTCCCCAGCCCACGGGTTTTCATTCTGACTAAAGAAGCCGGAATCAATGCTCTAACCGCCGGAACAAACTCTCATGATGCTGTACTATGTGTTACTCGGGGAGCGTGTGAACTCTTAAAACGAGATGAGCTTCAATCACTTATCGCACACGAATTTAGTCACCTTATAAATGGAGATATGAAATTTAATACTTTTTCAATGCAATTACTGCACGGTTTTTATCTATCACTTCAAACTGTGGATAAAATTGATGTTTCAAATGGAAGTTCAGGAAGCGTATTAAGAGATATGCTTATACTGCCATTTCAGATTTTTATGCTTCTGTTACTTATTCCTCTCTGGTTATGGCTATACGGTAAATTTTTTGGCACTCTAGGAAATATTATAAAATCTGCATTCTGCAGAAAACGCGAATATCTTGCAGATGCGTATGCTGTTCAGTATACAAGATATCCTGAAGCTTTGGCAAACACATTAAATATTATTCAGAATGCGTCAGCATGGCAGACTATATCTCATACAGCCGGCTTTGAAATGAGTTCATTTTTCTTTTCATCACCTACTTACTATAACGCAGTTCCCCGTTTTATCTCATTTTTATCTGCGACTCACCCGGAACCCGTTCAACGCATTAGAAAAATCATGCCGAATTTTAAATTTATCCTAAAAAAAATAGATAGAAAAAGTCTGAAAAAAAGGATTTTCAAACTTAGAAATGGTATCTCAAAATATGATGAAGATAACTTAGCCGAACCAATTGCTCACATGACTTTTCTGCAGAATTTATCAGAACCATTAAATAACGAGCCTTCTTTTACATCATCTGTATCATTCAAGTCATCCTCTGAAATTCTGGAAAAAATTCCGTCACCATTAAAAGAAATGCTTAAAGTCCCTGAATTGGCGACGCCGTTAATCTATGCTGTATTAACAGACAATGAGTCGGAAGATGTCAGAAAACATCAATTTGAAATGATTCTTGAAAGAACTTCACCGGAAACTGCTTCGATTCATTCAAGTGCATTTTTTGAAATGAAAAATTTACCGCTCTCTACCCTTATGGTACTTACTGAACTTGCCATTCCCGCACTCAGAAAACTTAATCAACTCCAGTATGATGAATTCAAAACAATGTGTATGAATCTAATAATGACAGATAACCAAATTTCATTTTTCGAATACACGGTGTTCTGTATGTTAACCATTATACTTGATTCGACCATTACCAGCAATGAAAGAAATAACTCTCAAGGCAATGAGCATCAGGAAATTGAATATATTTTATCTTTTGCATCATACTGCGGTGCAGATTCTAAGGATTTAGCAGAAAAAGCATTTCAAAAAGCTGTACGCAAAAGCAATGAAAAAGGCTATTTCACACTGCAGAAAATCACACCGATAAACTTTGAAAAACTAAATGACATAATTAAAAGTATAGCTAAAATGAAAACTAAAAGAAAAAGAGACATCGTTAACGCATGTTTCGTCGCAATCTGTAAAGATAAAAAAATAACAGAAACAGAATGGTGTATATTAAGATTACTTTCAATCGCATTGCAAACTCCCTTCCCCCTGCCCTGAATTTTAAAAATCTAAAAAACTTTCTCTGTTATTAATCAAATTTTTTACCATTGCCAAGATTAAAATCTATCAATATTGTTTTTATGACTTGACTTTATCGCTAAATGGATTCATCTTTTGTATTTTCCGAATTAAAAAATAATGATAAACTTAACTCATTAGTCATTACGGCTGAGTTTTAAAATAAAATAAAGAAATAATTAAAAAATGTCACAAAAAGATGAAAAAACAAAATTCAGTTTTATTATGGAGTTAAACAACTTTCTGGAGCGTACTGTAACTTTTCTGATTCCAGTTCGTACAGGCTTAGTCTTCATTTCAAGCTTATTTACAGTTATCCTATCTTTTCTTCTGGCATTTTACTTCCGTCATGATTTTACATTTTCAGTCCCTGAATCCGAATATATAACAAAAGTTATTTATTTCGTTATTGCTGTAAAGCTGATTGTTTTTTTCATATTTAGATTATACGAAGGAATGTGGCGGTTTGTAAGCATTTCAGATATAATTCGGATATTTACAGCAAATTTTATCAGCAGTGCAATAATTATTACTGGCTTATACTTTTTTAGAGCAAGTTATGCACCTGGATTTTCCCTTAATGTCGTTGTTATTGATTTTTTAATATGCTTCTTTGCTATGTGCGGAAAACGAATTGTTACCAGAATAATTAGAGAAGCTGCATCTAAAGCATCAGGTCAACAGGATATAAGAACAATTTTAGTCGGAAAATCCGATAATTTGAATCAACTGATACAAGCTTTTAGTGCAAACCCTTCAAAAAGGCGTATCATAGGAGTTTTGGCAGATGATTTAAAAACAGGTCATTCCTTAAGAGGAGTAACAATACTTGGCAAACCTTACAGCGCCGCTAAATGTGCAAAAAAGCATAATGCATCAGAAATTCTTCTTTTACCTCCATATTCTACGCCTTCAAATATAAAAAAGATTTTAAATGACCTTGAAGAACGAAATAAAAGCTGCGACTTGAGGATGATTCCATCATATATGGATATTGCAGAAGGTGATATAAATATATCTCATATCAAAGAAGTGGAAATTGAAGATTTACTAGGCAGAAAACCTGTTCAAATGAACAGAGATGATGTGGCGCAATTCGTAAAAGGTCGAACAATTATGATTAGTGGTGCAGGTGGTAGTATCGGCAGTGAATTATGTATTCAACTAGCAGCGTATCAACCTGAAAAACTAATACTTTTTGAACTCTCAGAATACAATTTATATGAAATATCAAATCGACTGAATGATAAATACCAGAATCTTAATATCGTAAGTATTATTGGTGATGTCAGAGAAAAAAATGATATAAAACAAGCTCTTGAAGCCAATAAGGTTCAAGTTATTTTCCACGCTGCAGCGCTTAAACATGTACCGTTAATGGAAGCGAATCCGGCTATGGCAGTGCGTACAAATGTTTTCGGATCTGTAAACATTGCTGACATGGCTGAAAAGTGTTCTGTCGAACGAATGGTTATGATTTCTACAGATAAAGCGGTTAATCCGACAAGCGTAATGGGAGCGACAAAACGACTCGCTGAGCGTATAATTCTAGAACGCCCGAAAGGTAAAACTGACTTTGTTGTTGTTCGCTTCGGAAATGTACTCGGCAGTAGCGGTAGTGTAATTCCAAGATTTAAAGAGCAGTTGCGTTCAGGCGGACCTCTGACTGTAACCTCAAAAGAGGTTGTCCGATACTTTATGTCAATACCTGAAGCGGTGGATTTACTTCTTCAAGCAGCAGTAATTGGAAATGACAGAGATATTATGGTTCTTGCAATGGGTGAACAAATAAATATATATGAAATGGCTAAAAAACTTATTGAATTATCCGGACTTGAACCTGATGTTGATATTAAAATAAAAATAACTGGATTAAGACCTGGAGAGAAAAAATATGAGGAATTACTAACTGACGAAGAAAAAGTTGACTGTACTCCTTATGACAGAATTTATGTTGCCAAAAAATTGAAAACATCAGCTACTGAAATTTCACTTGAGCATCTAAAAAATTTATTGAATGAAAAAGACCCACGACACCTAAAAAATGAAATTTCTATTTATATACCAGAAAATAAATTTGACAGTGCTTCATAAAACGCTTATTTAAAATGTTATTTTTAATTCCTCAAAAAATAAACTAGAAGTAAACCAATCTGTTTTAGCATAATACATAAATTTTAATTTTAAATAATCTAGTTTGACAAAAATGTTTTTTGTTGTATACTAAACCTACAAGCTATAAGGGTAATTAGTCTTCTTTTTTCAAAGTAATAGCTGAATAATATTTCTTGTTTTTACTAGAGAAAAAATATCCTTATTGATAATATTAAATGTAATGAATTTTAACAAAAAAGGGGTTTTAAACATGAAAAAACCGTTTAAAAAGATGTTTGCTGTATTAACTACAGCATTATGTGGAGTAATTATTTTTTCAGGATGTATTAAACAGAAAATGCTTATTAAAGTTAAACCGGACGGATCTGGGAATATTGTTGTAAGTGCAATGTTCGATAAAAATATAGTTGAGTCATTTGAGAAAAAAATGAAAGAACAACTTAAAAAAATGGGAAAAGCTGGTCAAAGTGCACCGGAAATGGATCCTTTTTATAATGTTGAAAGTTTAAAAAAATCGGCAAAAGAATTTGGCGATAATATAGAATATGTCAAATCTAAAAAAATAAACAACGCTAAAGGTAGAGGTTATATTGCAGTTTATTCGTTTAAAAATGTAAGTGATTTGAAACTGGATATTAAAAAGATTGCATCACCAATGCCTAATATGGGTATACAACAACATAATCAGGAGAACTGTATTACCTTCAACTTGAAAAAAGATGGTGATTTATCAAAACTTACAGTAAAAGTTCCACAACCTACAGAAGAAGAAATTAAAGAAGTGAATAAAAAACCAGAGAACAGCAATCCGACTCCAATGACGGATCAGGAAAAACAGCAAATGATGATGCAGGGCGCAATGTTCGGTCTAACAGGAAATGAAAAGACAAAGGAAGAAGTTATCCGCAAAATGTTCGGCGGAATGGCTGTTGATATTGATTTGGAAGTTGAAGGTGAACTTGTAAAAACAAACGCTTCAATGAAAGATGCTAAAAAAGCCAACCGAGTTACACTTCTCGAACTTGATTATAGGAAAATGCTGAAACAGGATTGGTTATGCACAAAAATCAGCGATAATGAAAGCGGTAATATATTTGAAAAACTTTCAGCTATCAAGGCAGATGGTGTTGCAATAGAAAATAAACCAGAAATTACATTGGAGTTTAAATCTAAATGAAAAAAAGAATATTGTACGGATTAACAGTTTTGAGCTGTTTCGGTGCAATTTCCGCAAATATTGCGGCTGCTGATAATGATGCGGCAGCCGCTACCAGCGGAAAGAAGATAACCGAAGGGGAAAAAGCAGAAAAAGCAGAAAAAGCAGAAGATTACACTAAAGGATTTTCAAAATTTTATAAGTTTGGACTGCCGGAAGTTAAAGATTATGAATTTTATCACCTTCAGATAATAAATTCAAGCATATTGAATAATATCGGTGGGTTTTCAAATAATGGAATGTCAGGAAATGCCTGGAAAATTTCAGGTGATGATAAGACAAATGCAAAATTTATCATTAGAGAATCGTCTGAAGTGGAAGTTTACAATCTGCAGAAATTTATACAGGACAAGCAGAAAAAAAGTAAAGACCAGAGTATATCAATCGATTTCCAGAGTACTTATACCTTAGAAAAATTGCTTGCCAACTGGAATAAAGTAAATTTAAATAAAGAAGCAGAAAAATTAATCAAATATTTAGAAGAAAAATCCGAGAAAGAAAATAATTACTGGATTAATAATCAAATAGGAAGACTTCTCCTCTTTGCGGTGCATCTTAACGAAAAAGGTTTAAAAAAAGAAGCAAATAAAATTGCAGAACTTCTGTTTAAAATAAAAGAAAATAAACGCGAAGTCATAATTGAAGCATTAAATACTATCGCTGACTCAAAATATCTAACAACTTTGAATAATTTTTTACAAACCGGCAACTGGGAAACATTTCAGAAAGAAATTTCAGAGCTGATAAAAAAATACAAAAGAGCCTGGAAAGATAAGGCGGGAGTAGAAAAACTTGAAGAAATTATAACAAAGCAACTTTCTGAAAAAGATTCTGAAAATTTTTTTGCTGACTTTAATGAAAAAGATAAAAATCTGATTCAGGCTCTGGAAAAAGAAAAATTGCCATCTATAAAAACTTCAATATGGATAATTCCTGGCGTAACTGTTGAAAAATTAATTCTAAATTATAAAGACAATAAAAATAAAGCTTTGGAAGAAATTTTGAAAAATAAAATGAAATCTGTGCCATTATTAATTTCACTGCTTGGAAGTAAAAGATTACTTAAACATTCAAAAACAAATTTCATGGTAACTTCATCATATTTTTCAGGTTATTTTTCACATTTTTCATTCAGCAGCAGTTCTGAAAGTTCGGACGATATTTTCAATAAAATGCAACGCCCTATGACTGAAGACGAATTTGCAAAATATATGTTAAAAGCAATTATCTTTGATAAAGATTCTGAGGGAAATGAAGATAGATGGGAAAATAACAATATATCTAAACTAGATAGCGATGAATTCGGCGAAACAGTGCAGGAATGGTATCAGGAAAATAAAGATAAATCGATCAGTGAAATCCTTATAGCATATATAAAATATGGAAATAAATCACAAAAACAATTTGCAACAGAATATATTCTTGCAAAAAAACTCAAAGATACTTACAGTGCTATAGAAACATATCTCCTCTCTGATGAATCTGAAGGCGATGATATGGATGTTGATTCTATTGATGTACCTCAAGAAAAGCAAGAACTAGCTGTTAAATATGTTTCAGAACGCGGTAAAGCTGCTGCTGATTTTGTTAAACAGTTTATTGAAAAGCTTGATCCTTATGGTGAATTAAGAAAAGAAAAGAAGTCAGATGACCCCTCTGTTAAGCAAACACTTGAGGAAAAAAACAAAGAACTGCAAAATAAAGAGAAACTGAATTTAATAAAGCGCCTGCAGTCTCTGATTTCTCCAGAGTCAGTCGAGGATATTTTAAATGATCTTCTCGGTTTAAAAAATGACAAAACCGTACCGATTGATAGAATTCAGGCTCTCAAAGATAAATTGAAAAGTTCAACTAAAAAAGGTGATGAAAAAATAAAGCTGATACTGGAAAACTGTTTAAAAATTGTCAATGAAAATAAAAACATCAAGTTGATTCCTTATTATATGAACGCGCTGAGCAGTAATTTAAAAGGAGAAAAATTGAACAGACAAACATTCTTTTTTGTTGAAGAGCCTACAGTTGAACCCGAAAAAGAAAAAATTAACCCTAAAGAAAATGTTTTATTATGGAAAAAGCTGTTTAATCTTAAAACTTATATCAATACGAAAGACAATGAAAATAACTACTCTCTCGGGAATTTGGCTAAAATAGCTTATAATGTAATTTATAATAATTCTAATGAGCGTATGGCATACTATAACCTAGTGTCATTAGGTAACAAATATTCTGAACTGCTGGATAAAAGAATTGCTGAAAGCATGTCCGGCACACAGGGTGATAAGCTAACTAAAGATTTTGATATTCAGAAGACCCCTGAAATGAAAAAAAAGGCTGAACAAATAAAAGAAAAAGTTGTAGAAAAACTGAAAAGTTCTAAAAATATTCTAAAAACAGTCAAATCTTTATCTTTAAAAGAATTATTTCCTGCATTTGATTATTTTTCCAATAATAAAGAACTTAGTAAACAATGTGCCACAGAAGCGAATAAAATTACTGAAATTATAACTGATAATATTCCTGAATGCGAAAAATTTAAAGAACTTCAGGGTAAAACATTAAAAGCTTCTGATATTGAAAATATCAAAGATTTTTTAATAAACTCTGCTAAAAAAGGGAAAAATATCATTGTAAAAATTGACAGAAAACCTGTTCTAGACGGAGTTACTATCTCATTTGCATTAGATTCTAAAAATGAAAATACGGGAAATACTGAAGATAAATATATCATTGCTTATTTTTCAGTAAAAAATTATGGTTATTTTTCAGCTACTTGGCCTTTACTTGAAAAAAGTAATTCACAGGAAATAAAAAACGAAAATAATAGTGATGATGAAACGGATGATCTATTCGGAGAAATGGAAAGTGAAATAAACGAAGAGATTAATAATGAAAATACAGAAGCTCAAAAAGAGTTAAACAAAGCCTTGAAAGATTTTGAATCTGGCAAAGCTAATACCTTAACTTCAGGTTTGATTTATTTAAAAGTTGATTCTAAATAACTTTCAGGAGATTTAATTAATGAATGATGAAATAAACCAGATAAGTTCAGAAAAATGGAATAAATGCCTAACGGAAATCAAGAAAGTAAAAGAGGAAATCGCAAAAGTCATTGTTGGTCAGGATCAGATAGTTGAAGAAATGATGATTGCTCTAATATGCCGTGGACATTGCCTGATTATTGGAGTGCCGGGTTTGGCCAAAACTCTTTTAATAAGAACATTGGGTCAGGTGCTTGACTTGTCGTTCAAAAGAATACAGTTTACCCCTGATATGATGCCTTCAGATATTCTCGGATGCGAAATTCTCCAGAATTCTTCTGAGGGAAAAAAAGAATTTGAATTTGTGAAAGGTCCAATATTTTCAAATCTTATTCTAGCGGACGAAATCAACAGAACTCCACCTAAAACTCAATCTGCTCTTCTTGAAGCAATGCAGGAACTTCAGGTTTCTATAGCAGGAGAAACATTTTCTCTGCCTGAACCTTTTCTCGTTTTTGCAACTCAAAATCCTATAGAACATGAGGGAACTTATCCATTACCTGAAGCCCAGCTTGACAGATTCTTTTTCAGTCTGAAAATTTCCTATCCTTCAATTGAGGAAGAAAGACAAATTGTGGCAAATACAACAGTAAACAGTGAAATTAATCCGGCACAGGTTCTTAAAAAGGAATCGCTCGCAGAAATTCAGGAACTTGCTCTTGATATTCCGGCACCGGATCATGTTATGGATTATATTCTGAATTTGGTGCACTCCACTAGACCGGAGTCAGAAAGAGCTACTGACTTTGTCAGAAAATATGTTGCCTGGGGAGCAGGTCCGCGAGCATCTCAAAATTTGACAAAAGCGGCAAAAGCTCTCGCATTATTAAACGGTAATCCCCTGATTTCCATTGGTGATGTCAATAAAATAGCTCCTGCTGTCCTAAGACATAGAATTATACCAAACTACAATGCAACTGGAGAGGGTATAACTGTAGATGATATTATTAATGAACTTTTATCCGAATAAAAAAGATAAACTGTTCTATCATAGAAAAAAACAAGGATAAAAACTGTGGGTAAACACCGTTTCCGTTTTTTAAAACCTGAAGATATAAAAAAACTGGCTAATTTTGAATTCGCACCAAAATATATCGTTGAAGGATATTTTGCCGGACGCCACCAGGCAAGACACCAGGGGGTATCTTCTGAGTTTAGAGATTATAGACCATACACTTATGGCGATGATACTTCTGCTCTCGACTGGAAAGTCTTTGCAAGAACTGAAAAATATTTTATCAGAACTTTTGAACAGGAAACTAATACTGCATGTTATATTATCTTGGACTCAAGTGCTTCAATGGGGTTTGGGAAAAAACTGACAAAACTTGAATACTCATCATTTTTTTCTGCGGCATTATGTTATTTGATTACAAAAAGCGGGAATCAGGTTGCCCTGGAAACTTTTGATACATCTATAAGAGAATATGCTCCTCCGGGAAGTACAGGAAAACACTTACAGAACCTTATGCATATTCTTGAACACAATACTCCCGGAAATAAAACTTCCCTATCATCTGCTCTGATTAAGTCATATCCGCTGTTTGAACGAAAAGGATCAATTGTTATTATTTCCGACTTTTTTGATAATCCGGCTGAAATATTTGCGGCTTTGAATCCCTATCTTCACAGGGGCTTTAAAGTCTATCTTTTTCATATACTCACTCCGGAAGAAGTGACCCTGCCAGGTAATGGAATGCAGCTATTTGTAGATATGGAAGATAATTCAAAACTTCCAGTTCATACAGAAAGTATAAAAAATATTTATAAAAAAGAAATAATGAACCATATTAAAGCTTTGCGTGAACTTTCTAAACGCAGGCAGGTAGAATATTCTTTTTCTGATACTCAAACTCATTTCTTTCAACTTTTTGATAAACTCGTAAGGTAGGATAAAATATTAGTATGTTGAATTTATTTTCTGGTTTTATTTTATTTCAAAACAGTGCATATATTCCACTGCTGCTCCTAACTGCCGTTCCACTGTTGCTACACCTTTTTTCTAAAATTAAACCTCCCAAACTCATTTTCAGTTCAAATGAACTCTTACGAAAAATTCTCAAACAAAATGAAAGAATTAAAAAACCTCACGACATTCTTCTTCTTATTATCAGAACTCTTATATTCTTTTTTATTATTTTGATTTTTCTCAAACCACTCTATTTTAATCAGTCGCCAGGTATAAATTTTTTTAAACCCAGAAGCATTGTAATAATTGTTGATGCTTCCGCATCTATGGCTTATAATAGTAACGGACAAACAACTTTTGCTGCTGCCTGTGCTGAAGCAACTCATATTCTTTCGGGTCTATCGTCAAAAGATAAAGCCAATATAATTTTCCTGAAATCTTCGCCGGAATCTCTTTTTCCTACGACCGCAACAAACTTTGCATTTCTCAAGGAAAAACTGAATAATGCAGCAGTTTCCAATGAAGCGGGGGCTGTTCGACCAGCAATAAAAAAAGCAATTGAAATCCTCCAGAAAGAAAAAGACAGAAGAGCTGAAATCTTAGTAATTTCTGATTTTCAGAAAACACAATGGAATAATTTCTTTAAGAATCCGGATATCCCGGGAAATATATCATTTACTTTTATAAAAACAGAAACTGTTACTTCAGGTAATTATGCAATTTCTTCTTCTGATGCCAGACCGTATACCCCTCTACCAGGTGATAATATTATTTTTTCCTGCGAAATATCCAATTACTCCTCCAGACCTAAAAAAATCCCCGTTTATTTCCAGACAGGTGCAATTTATAAACGGGAAAAAGTTTCTATTTCACCGTGGAATAGTTCGGAAATATCTTTTTCAATTCCATACAGTGATAATGCAAAATCAAATCAATCATCATTTTCAAAAGCAGACTATTATTCTTATATTTTCTCTTTAGATGAAGATTCATTCCCCGGAGATAATATCCGATACGGAGTTATAAAAACTGGAAAAAACTTGAAAGTCTCTCTGATTAATACTGCAAATTCAAACTCACAACTTAAAAAAGCATTAAATTCTCTAACTTTTCTGGATGTCCAGAATTGTGAACTTAATGAAACATTATTAAATGAAATACCGGATTTTCTTTTTATTGAAAAATGGCACGGTGAACAAACTGCTCTAATTAAAAAACTGTCTAAACTTGGAACAGCACTATTCATCTTTCTTGCTCCAGGAATAAAAACTTCTGCAATAAACCAGGTTGCTGGAAAAATTTTCTCTACCAACAACAATATCCAGTTAACTCAGCAGAATGCTGAAAAAAAAGCTTTTAAGCTTCGCCTTGTTTCTCCTGATGATAAAGTATTTAAACTATTTGCAAATGGAGAATATGGTGACCCAGCTGATGCAATTGTAAAAAAACGCCTATTAATACCTCAAGTAAACTCAAATGCTACAGTTTTATTTGATTATTCAGACAAAGTCCCTGCCTTGATACGAATCAGCAACTCCAATAATCCTCCTGTATATATATGGAATATTCCTATGAATAGAAAAAACAGTAATTTTGTCAATAAAATACAGTTTATTCCAATACTTGGCGAACTTATTCTTTCAGCTAGGACAAAAAATAAAAACCTGACACATTTACTCAATTATACTCCAGGCACATACCTGACTTTTAGCTCTGAAAATATTAATAATTTTTCAAGAAAAATAATTCTTAAAAATCAAAAACAATCAACTTTTAAAATAAAATCTTACAATGAAAACGGTAAAAATATTTTAATCACAGATAAACCTGTAACTGACTCAGGCATATATTCCTGGCTTTTAAAAAATAAAGTGATTATGATAAATCAGGTTAATTTCCCAGCTTCTGAATCTGATTTGAGAACAATCCCAACTGATAAAATTAATAAATTAGGAACAACTGTAAATGCTGGTTCAGGAGCAATGGATACACTCCATTCTGGATACAATTTATTTCCGATACTGTTCATATTGGCAATCCTTGCAATATTAACTGAAGGTCTTGTAATGGTCCGCTCAGAATATCTTTCAAGTAAATTAAACAGGAACAAAGAATAATGATAATGAATCCGTTAATTCCAATTGAATATCTTATACCTGTTACGACAGCCACTGCGGCGGCGGCGGCTTACCTTTCATGGTTATCTTCTTCTCTTCTGAACATAAAAAAAAGAATATTCATCACTGCTTTGCGTCTACTCTTTGTTATTTTATTTTTTTTACCGGTCTTTAACTTTGGTTTTTTTAAAGATAATGATTCAAGCGAAAAGGCTGTCTGGGCGATTCTCACAGATACAAGCAAAAGTATGGCAATAAAGGATGCTGGAGGAGAAAAACGCATAAATGCAGCTCTTAATATATTAAAGAATATCAAAAAATGGGATGATCGATGTATCATATATCCATTTAATACAAAGATATATTCATTCAGTCCTATCAATAAAATAGAAAAGGAAATTGAACAATTTACTGCAGATGGTAAAAACACTGACATATCAGGGGCAACTGCATCTCTAATAAAAAAATACACAGATTCCCCGGAAAAACTAAAAGGCATAATTATTCTCTCTGACGGTAGAGATGTTATAAACTCAAAGCAGGATATGCCGATTTTAGCAAATGCCTATAACATCCCTGTCTATGGTGTCTGTTTAGGATCGGAAGTTAAACAGAAAGATATGCAACTTCGTCTTACACATTCTTTTTATACAGTTTTCGAGGGTCAGAATGTCATAATTACCCCAGAACTGCTTAATACAAATATGAATAACAGTGCATTGAAAATTGAAATAACTGATGAAAAAAATCAAGTAATTACAAGTCAAAAGGTAAACATAAAAAAAGATTCTGCAATAAAATTAAAATTCAAAATTCCGGCACCACTTCCAGGATTGCACTCATATTCTATCAGAATAGCTTCAGAAAAAAAGCTTGATGATAATCCTGAAAATGACAGTGCTCCTTTTTCAATGAATGTAATAAAGACTAAACTTAAAATATTGCTTATAGAGGGGCGTCCTTTCTGGGATACGAAGTTCTTAGCAAGAGTCTATACAGATAATGCAGCAATTGATCTTACTTCAATATACAGATTAACAAATGAACGATTCTTTCAAGTTTCAGAAGATAAAAAAAATATAGCTTCTAATTCTGTCATATTCCCGGAAAACATAGAGGAACTTTCAAAATATAACCTGATTGTATTGGGGAAAGGTATTGAGTTCTTCCTAAATGATAAAAAAATTGCTTTACTTAAAACTTTTATACGAGATTATGGGGGTGCTTTAATTTTTTCACGCGGGAAGCCTTATTCCGGAAAATGGAAAGCATTTAATTCACTCGAACCTGTTGAGTGGGGGAGTAAACTCTCCGGTTTATTTAAATGGCAACCAACGGAAGAAGGTACAGAATGCGGACTCTTCGGTGAAATGCTGCCGAATACAGAAAGTAATATATGGAATGAACTTCCCACAATAAAAGGTGCATTATCCTGTCCTGGAGCAAACTCATTTTCTCAGATACTTGTTCAGGGTAACGATGAGAGTAACTCTAATTTAAAAGTTCCTGTTCTGATTTCAAGAAGATTCGGAAAAGGTATTATCTTAGCAGTAAACAGTCAGGATTTATGGAAATGGGACTTTTTCCCACTTAATGGAGAAACTGCTGAATTTTATAAAAACTTCTGGACTCAGCTGGTATTCTGGACAATTTCATACTCTGATTTTATGCCTAATAAAAATTACTCCATCAAACTTTCAAAAAATAGTGCTGCTCCGGGTGAAAAAATTTATATTAATATAAATTCTAAAATTCAACTAAAAAAACAGCCCAAAATTACTATTTTTAAAGCTGGAAACATCATAAAGAAAATTATACCTGCGCAAGTTCAGCCAAAATCTTGGAATGCTCTCTGCTCTTTTTCCAAGCCTGGAATTTATAAAATCGCACTTCTTGATGATAAAAATTACATTGATATTTTTGAACCACTGAAAATTATAACTCCACCGCAGGAATCAAATAATCAAAGTGCGGATCCTTTAAATTTCTCCACTATGCTTGAGGCAACAGGAGGAAAACTTGTTAATATTAATGAATTAAAGCACCTGCTAAAAAACAGAGTTTATAATACTTTGAAAATTAAGAAAAATAAACAATGGATTTCAACTTGGGATAAATGGTATCTCCTGTTAATTATACTTCTGTTTACAGCTGCTGAATGTCGCATGCGGAGAAAAAATGGATTACTTTAAACAAACGGGTCAATGAGAGTGAATAATAAAAATATTAAAACATTTTTTAGAAAATTAAAACTGTTCCGTGCAGAATACTGCCTGGGTATAATGCTTGCCGGCATTCTCCACACTATTACTTTCGCAATTCTAACTCTTACCTTACTTGTATTTACCGACTACATTTTCGCATTTAAAAATCGTACATTAAAATTTATCTCCATCACACTTTTAATATTTTTAATCGTACTTTTCCTGCATAAAGTCATCAAATCGCTTCAATTTTCTTTGAAAAATACAGCAAAACTTCTTGATTCACAGAATTTAAATAATTCTGAAATATTTTTAAGTGCTTATGAACTTGTGAAAAATACAAATGGGAAAAAATCTGGTCCAATGCGAATGTTTTTACTTGACAGAGTTTTTGACCAGGCTGCAAAAGAAATATTAAAAATTAAAACGGGCTCAATTTTTCCGATAAAGCTCGTAATCAAAAATTTGTTCATACTTTCTGGCGTAGCTCTTACTGCTGGAGCAGCATTACTTATACCAATCAAAATTACTTCAGTTATTTTTAACAGAATTTTACACCCTGATTCCGATATTCCTCCTTATTCTCAATATTCATTTTCAATCTTTCCCGAAAATCCGTCTGTCGTTTTCGGTGATTCTCTCGAGCTATCTCTGAAAGTTTCCGGTCCTACTGTAACTAAAACTGTGCTTTTAAAAACCAGATATAATAACAAAATTCACTCAGTGACATGCTTTAATGCTTCCTCTTCTACTTTCACTCAGAAAATTGAAAAAATTACACACCCTATTGAATTCTGGTTCACTATTGGAAAAGCCCGAACTAAACACCACACCATAAAACTACTATTAAGACCAAAAATTATTCTAGCAAAATTGCATATTAAAAATCCGAAATATACTCATCTGCCGAATGAAGATTTCTTTCTTGCTCAAAATGGTTTGAAAGTAATGCGGAACAGCAATGTAACTCTTGAAATTTTTAGTAACCGCCCCCTCGCTTCAGGTCTGTTGACAATCACTGACAGTAATAAAAATCAATCTCTCATTAATAGTATTAAAACTGGAGAAAAAAGTATTGCTTTTTCATGGCAAGTTTCAGGGAAAGCATCAATATCGGCTAAAATTTATGACATCAGAGGTACTTCAGCTTACGAACCTCTAACATTCAAACAATTTATTCTGAAAGACAACCCTCCGGATATTGTAATAAATTCACCGGATATATTCTCTCTTGCAACTCCAGATGCTGTTATTGAAGTATCTGGTTATGCTGAAGATGATATCGGCATTAAAAGCGTTAATATTGTAAAAACAGTTTCAGGTTATAGAGACAGAATATTCTTCCTCGGACCGGATACGGTTTCCGAAAAATTTGATTTTTCAGATAAATTAAACCTTCTTGAACTCGGACTTGAACCGGGTAATGTGATTGAGTTATATGCGGAAGCATCTGATTTTAATCCTTCTCTTGATGGTCTTGCTCTCACTAAAATAGTAAAAATTCAGATTATTTCAAAAAATGCCTACGCTGAAATGTTAAGAACTAGAACACATATTGATGTTGTTCTTAAACGCTATTCTGAAATGCTTAACGCTTTCTTTATGATGAAAAAACTTCTTGAAGAATCTGTAGAAACTTTAAATTTGAAAAAAGACATTAAAACTAAACAGCAAATTCTCAATAAACTTAATACTTTAAACTATAAAATATTTGACTCCATCAAGAATTTAACAAAAGAGTTTCCTATATACGAAATGGAAAAAGAACAGCAGAAAACTCTTAAAAATTTATATCAAAAAGCATATAAAAATAAAGAGACTTTTGACTCTCTTTCCAAAGATTCTTCTGCACAAAATATTTCTGATAATTTAAAAAATCTGTTAAAAAAATGGAATGAATCTGAAAAAGAAGTCAAGCAGAATCAGGAAAACATCAATGACCTGACTGCATATTCAAAGATAATGCTCGATGCCGCCCAATTGAAAAAAATATATATTAAACAGCAGAATATTGTCAATCGTCTCTCAAGGTTTAAATTCAAAGATATTGTTACAGCAAGTCCAATGCTGAAAAAAATTGCGTCAGATGAACTTAAGCTGTCTGAACAACTTCAGAATCTCCAGAAAGCATTATGGCAGCACGCATCTAATCTTAATGATAAATTCTGGAAATTAAAACAGGATGCCGCGGAAATGTCAGAAAGAATTAAAATATTAAGAATACCACAAATCATTCAGAAAGCCGGAACTTCCGCTCAAAATAAATTTGCATCAAAAGCATATATAGAAGCGTCAACAGCTCTTGAAAAACTTAAAGCACTACTTCAAAATAATGAAAAAAAATCTAACTGCATATCGCAACTAGCATCAGGCAAATTGCCATGTATAAATGGGTGCGGAAATCAAAGTGATAAATTTAGAAAAAATGCTCAGCAGATATTAAACAGTATTCTCCGTAAAGAATGTAATAAATCTGGTTCCGGTTATGGTTCAGGAATTTCTGGTGCAAGCGGCTATTCAACAGGTAATTCATCCTCAATGAATATTCCATTATTCGGTCCGAGTCGCTCTCTTGGAGTATCAGGCGGAGGTTCTGGCGATGGAGATGGCAAAGCTGATCAATCTTCAGACTCCACCAGTAAAGCGATTTCAGTAAAAGAAGAACACCACTCTCTCAAACAGTTTAAACTAAACAGTGAAAATATTAATATTGAAGATACTCCTTTCAAATATCGTAAAGCTGTTAAAAATTATTTCTCTGATTAAAAGGATTTTTATTATGAAATATTTACTTTACTTACTCGTCTTCATCTCTATTATAGTCCCAGACTATTTGAACGCAAAAGATGATGTGGTTCAATGCGGTAATCTAATCTATGCAGGCACTAATACTTCACGCTGCTTTAGTGACGAATTCCTTTCTGATGTTCAGCGTAAAACTTCCATCGCAACTTCCAGAAGATTTAAAAGCGTAAAACTTAATTCAAAAGAACTGTTTAAGATTCCATTTGTAGTTATGACTGGTGAAAAATCTTTTAATTTATCCGGAAAAGAATCTGAAAATTTGAAAAAATATCTCTCTAGTGGTGGTTTCCTTCTCGCTTCCGCTGGATGCTCAAATTCAAACTTCTCAGACTCTTTTAAACGCCTCGTTAAACATCTATTTCCTGATAATAAACTAAAATCTCTTCCACTTGCTCATCAGATTTTTCATACTGTTTATGATATTTCAAAAATTGAACTCTCTCATACCGGAAGCAGTGTAAAACCTGAACTCTTCGGACTTGAAATAAACGGTAGAATCGTACTGATTTTTTCACCTCACGGACTCAATGATACTGCACATACCGCAGGATGCTGCTGTTGCGGAGGAAATGAAATAGTAAACTCAATACAGTTTAATGTCAATATACTGGCTTATGCTCTGACTCATTAATTAGGGAGACTTTCAACTATGCGGAACTTAAAGCTTTTATTATTTTTATCATTATGCTTATTGACTCTGTTACCCTGCCTATTTTCTGCAAAAACAGAACTTGATTCGGTCTTTAAATTAGATAAAAATACTTCAATACCAGCAATAACTTCTGACCAGCAAAAGTCTAAAGATACGGATAAAAAATCAGCACTCCCGTCAGATAAGAAAAAAAATACAGTAAATTGGCTGGATAATATAGATACAGCATTCGCTCAGGCTGCAAATCAGTTCCGACCAATTCTGATTCTCTTCTCTTCCCCTGATTGTCCATGGTGTGTAAAATTAAAAAATACAACTTTAAAAGATAACGAAGTCTTGAATTTACTGTCAGAATTTATCTCTGTGGAAATCAATGTTATTCAAGATAGAAAAACTCCAGCACTCTTCAGTATAACAGGTCTTCCCGTAATTGTCATAACAAACTCAAACGGCAAAGAACTTCTGCGTACTGAAGGGTATTGCAATAAACAAAATCTTCTTTCTATGTTCAATGCCGTTCTCAATAAAAAAACAATTGCATCAAAAAAAACAGAAATGTCAAAACTTCTTTATCTTTTAAAAGATAAAAAAATGAAGAAAGAAAACTGGCGTGAATTAATGAATTCATTAGGTAAATATCCAAATTACTCTAATGAAGTATTCTCTTTAATCAGAAATTATAAAAACCTTCCAGCTGAAATCTTTGTTGAACTTCTCTCTGATACAACCCTGACTGTCCGACTCGGAGCTCTAGAAGTTCTTGAAGAATTAACAGGGAATGACTTTAATTTTGATCCATGGCATCCAAGTAAAGAATCTAACTTTAAAGCAATTGAAAAATGGAAATCCTGGTCTGAAGAGAAAAAACTCTCAGACAAAGCCTTTGTATCATTCTCTAAAAAGCAATGCATGGATTTAATTTCTCAGGCATTATCAACAGGTAATCCCATGCGTGCTGTCCGTGCAAGACACCTTCTGCGCAGAGCTGGTAAAGCCGCATTTGATGTACTTAATGATTATATAAATCAACATAAAAATCTCCCTGAAAGTCAAATCAGAAAAATAAAAGAGTTGCAGTACTCTTTATGCATTCCTGATAGTTACCCAAAAGACCCCGGCACCCTGGCTCACAAAATTATTTTCGGAAAACTTGATTCAAAGCTGAATGCAATTGAAGAACTACGAGTAATAGGTAAATCAGTTTTACCTATTATAAAAGACTTATTAAATGATAATAACCCGTTAATTAGAGAAACCGCAGTTGATTTTCTGCCAATTCTGTCAGCAAAAAGTTGTATTGAACTTATAAGAAAAATATTAAAAAATGAAAAAGATGAGGATGTTATATTTGCAATTTTGCGTACTCTTAGTCATTATGAAAAATCTGATGATGCTCAAAAACTTCTCGCTACTTATCTGAAATCAAAAAATGAAGATTTGATTATCGCCGCTCTTAACGGTCTCTCAAAAGGCAAATATCAATTGTCAAAAAAAATACAACATAAATTAATGACAGATTCAAGATGGCGTGTAAAAGTGGCAGTGGTAAACTATATCTATAAAACCAACAATAGTAATGGTATTGATGACCTGATGAAACTTGTAAATGACAAAGATCAGTTCGTTAAAACTAAAGTTATTCTGACATTGGCAAAAGTTTCACCTGCAAATGCATTAAAGGTCCTTGAAAAAATCTTTATTAATGACGACTCGATGAAAAGCACTGTAATTAAAGCTTATGTCTCAATGGAAAAAGAAATACCGAAAAAAATTATTGCAGAATTGAAAAAATGTGACTATAAAACACTTCTTGATCTTGCAAGTATGATAGTGGCTGAAAAAAATAAAATATTACTGCCCATTGCTGAAATTCTTGTTAAAAAAGACAATCTGGATCTTCGAATTCCGGCATTAAAATTTTTTGCTCTATCTCTATCTCAAACTTCACCCTCTAAAGATATTAAAATAATTTCAGACGCATTAGTAAAAAATAATGAAAAGGAAGTCTTAAGTATTGTAAAATATCTCAATCTGCAACAAAATAACTCAATTGCTGCTAATCTTTTTCTTGATGAAGATACTAATGACCCAGAACTAGAAGAACTCTTATCTGCGTTTAATGACGACTCAAATGAACATCAACCTAAACCACCAACGACTGAGAATAGCTCAAATAAAGCGGATATAACCAACCTCTTTGACGCGTTTGAGGGTACTTCACCAGAAAAAGAAAAATCAGTCAGTTTTGATATTATCTACAAAGAACTCAGCAAAATTTTTGAACAAAGTAAAAATCAAGAAATTAAACTATTTTCAGCCGGTATTCTTATTGCAACAAATAAAGAAAAATATAATAAATATCTTATTGAGAACTTTCATAATGAACCAATGGAGATTAGACTTCAGTTTTTAGAAAAAATATACGAAGCAGAAAATTATAAAGCAACTTCAGATTTCCTTTTTCAAGCTACAAAAGATAAGAATAAGAAAGTTCAAAAATATGCGGTAAAACTAATATTTCGTTCAAAAAGCCCAAAGCTTTTGTTGAAATTAATGAACTCAATTGAAAATTCAGAAATAGAACCATCTATTATCCCACCCTGGCAATTATCATCTGCACTGGATCAAAGTAACACTAAAATAAAAAATAAAATAAAATCGAAAGCTCTTTCCTGGCTGAAAAAAGAAAAAGTAAAACCAGAACTAATCATTCTGGCAGGAACGATTTTTAGTATTTCCCCTTACTCTAAAGCCATTCCGTATCTTGAAAAATATATTAACTCAAAAAATAAATATGTTCGTAGAGCTGTATATTTCGCTCGCTTTAGATATAAAAAAATTCCTTCTGCTAAAATATTAGAAGCAATTCAAAAAGAAACTGACCCTTTCGTTAAAATATCTTTTACAACCGCAATAGCGCTTAAAGTAGAATCTTCATCGGTTATGTGGTATTGTCATTTTGACGACAAACATTTTTTGAAGTTATATATGTATGAATCCTCTTTTTCAAATCATAAACTCAATAAAAAATTTATTGCAATTTTAAAAAATTTCACGAACAGTGAAGATAAAAACTTACGCTTTAAATCATATCTTTTGCTTCTTTATGCTCATAAAAAAGTTGACTTGATTAAATTTTATGAATTAGCAACTTCATTTCCTGATCTAAGCGGGATTTCTGAGCAAATTACAAACTTCTTTGAAAATAATTATACTTCGTTGGGTGAAAACTTTAAAATACTGCTTCCGCTGGTTGATAAATCTTCTTATAAATACGAAAAAATCAGTAAATACTTTAAAGTAAAATCAGATAGCAATAAAAAAATTGTTTTTGCCCAATATGATAACTCAAAAGAAATCAATGCTGAATTTATTTCTGACAAGAATAAACAATCATCTGAATTAAAAATAAAAAAGAATAAACTTATTCTTGTTTTTTTTGAAAAGAAAGGCTGTAAAGACTGCAGTAGAGTAAAAAAGCTCCTTGTGAAAATTAAAAATATTTTCAGAAATTTAAAGATTCAGAAATATGATATAGATAAAGTCAGAGCAATGCGCCTTAATGAAACTTATTGTGAAAAATTCAATGTTCCAGATAAATACAGACTTATCGCACCCGCTCTTTTTGCAGGTGCAGGATACCTGGTTAAATCAGACATAACTGAAGCGAAAGCAGTCAAACTGCTTGCAAATTCCATCTCTGTTCCATTGGATAAATGGTACAATGTCAGTCAGAAAGAAATTGAAAAATCATCTGAAAGAATTGAAAAAAGATATGAGAAAACCAATATATGGCTGATTCTCCTTGCCGGACTTCTTGACGGTGTTAATCCTTGTGCGTTCGCAACTATTATTTTCTTTATCTCATACCTTAGAATCAAACGAAAAAATACTAGGGAAATTATTCTGGTAGGTGTCTCTTTTATTTCTGCAGTATTTCTTGCATATCTCGCATTCGGATTGGGGTTGAATCAGGTTATTGTCAAATTTTACAAGTTCGACCTGTTCCGCATATGGTTCAATAGAGGTATGGCTCTATTTGTACTCATAATTATGCTAATGAGTATTTATGATGCTATATTATGTATGAAGGGAAATATTGAAAATATTTCTCTACAGCTCCCGAATTTTATTAAAGAAAAAATCCGATCAACCATCAGAACAGGATCATCAAATACTCACTATATAATCGCAGCTTTCATCATGGGATGTGTTATCTCTTTCCTTGAACTCGGTTGTACTGGTCAAGTATATGCGCCAATGATCGCATATATGTGGCAGACAGGTATTGATTATTACGGAAGTATTCTTTACTTAATAGTATACAACTTAGCTTTTATACTGCCGCTTGTTATAATTTTCGCTACCGTTATTTTCGGACTGAAAAATGAAACTCTTAATAATTTCTTCCATAAACACGCTGCACTGGTTAAATTTTCAACGGCAATCCTTTTCCTAATTCTGTTAATATCAATATGCTATTACAACCCTGATATACTGAAATTCTGATATCCTGCCCCCTCTCATATTTAAATCCATCATTAGCATCCCATAAAAATGTAAATTAAAAAAAAGACTGATTTATAATACTTAATTTTAAACATAAAACAGGAGTCTTACAATGAATCTTTCAAAGAGAAAAGTTACAGTGTTGAAACAAATCAGTAAATTAAAAAAATCTTGTTTCAAAACTTGCCAGCAAACATGGAGTCGATAAGCAGTCAAGAGCTTTCACTCAATAGAGATTATACCATGCAATGAATTTGAATGATATTTGCAATGCAATAAGTAATCATTCCGGTGCATTTAAAGAGATAAAAGATGCATCTA
>Ga0256913_10000224_pt1 | contig 28093 bp, 23 predicted proteins | sample Axial_MatmetaG_FD_185970 | JGI IMG/M metagenome (GOLD analysis project Ga0256913, IMG submission 185970) | Deep-sea worm associated microbial mat communities from Axial Seamount, Juan de Fuca Ridge, Pacific Ocean - Axial_Mat | ecosystem: Environmental > Aquatic > Marine > Oceanic > Microbial... | reverse complement strand
TTTCTTTCTTTTGTTTCAAGACAAAAGGAAAAACAAAAAAATTAACAGCTTATAAAGCTTAACATCCAAATTTTTAAAAAAAAGTATGAGTTTGCCCTGAATAACACCTAACAACACAATAAATTAACTTTTTTTATTCGTTTACTTTTTTCTTGTAAAACAAGCATAGTCTTAATATTTCCTAAAAGCATTTTATTTTTTCAACGATATAAGATGATAATCTGTATATTTGTATGAATTTAAGTAATATTTTTTTGAGAGATAGACTTGCAATATTTGAATCATTTTTTAGAATTGTACTTTTCTGGATAGTTTTTTTCTTTCTATTAAGATTATCTTTCGTGCTTTTTAACTACTCTATAATCTCGGTAAAAGAAGTTGCGTTTTCCGAATTATTTAAAATAACTTGGTATGCTCTACCGCTTGACATTTCTCTTATCGGATATTTTTCTGCCTTTACTTGGTTGATGCTAAGCATACAAAACTTTGTAAATCTTAGTATCTTTGATAAGATAATAAAATACTACAACTACCTTTTAATTTTCTTAGTTTCATTTGTTTATATTGGCGAAATTGGAATTTACTCCGAATGGAAAACAAAGCTAAACTCAAAAGCTTTAGAATATTTAAAAAATCCTGCCGAAGTAATCTCATCAAACAAAACATCGAATACTATAATACTTTTTATTATTTTAGTTATCTTGATATTTATTGGAATATATCTTTACAATAAGCTGTTTCATAAAACAATAAAAGAAATAAAAACAAAAATAATTTACAAAATAGCATTCACATTAATTACACCTGCCTTTATTTTTATTGGAATAAGAGGAGGCATTAGCGAAATTCCAATTTCGCAAAGCCAGTCATATTTTTCTAAACATGCAATTGTAAACGATATATCGGTAAATTCTGTTTGGAATTTAATTTTTGATATTGTTCATTCTCAACAAATTAACGATGAAAATATTTTTGAAGTTCTACCAAAACCAAAAGCAGAGCAAACAGTTCTTGAACTTCACAAACTAGAAAAAGACACAACAATTTCTATAATTAGAGAAGGAATAAAACCAAACATAGTAATAATTTTACTCGAAAGTTGGAGTGCCGATTTAGTGCAATCGCTTGGTGGAATTGAAGGAATAACACCAAATTTTAGAAAACTAGAAAAAGAAGGGCTGTTATTTACACATTTATATTCATCGGGAAATCGTTCGCAGCAAGGTATTGCTTCAATTTGGGGCGGATTTCCTGCATTGCCTATTACAACACTAACAACAAAACCCGAAAAATTCAGAAACACCCCAACGCTTACCGATAAGTTTAATAAAAATGGATATTATACTTCGTTCTTTTATGGAGGAAATCTCAGATACGGGAATATAAAAGCGTATTTATTTCACAATGGTTTCGATATTATAAAAGAAGAAAAAGATTACGATAATTCTAATTTCGACCACGGCAAATTGGGCTATCATGATAAACCGATATTGCTTAACTTTGTTGATGAAATTAACAAACAAAAACAGCCGTTTTTCGCCAATATTTTTACATTAAGTTCGCATTCTCCTTACGATATGCAAGTTGATACAACAATAAATTTTCACGATAGCGAGAACGATTTTTTAAATTCTGCACACTATACCGACCAAGCTTTAGCACTGTTTTTTGAGAACGCAAAAAAGCAAAATTGGTATAAAAACACTTTGTTTATTTTGGTTGCCGACCATTCGCATAACACATATCGCCACTGGGAAATTAGCCAAAAAGAATATCGTCATATTCCAATGATGTTTCTAGGCGGAGCATTGAAAGAAGAATACAAAGGAAAAACCTACGATAAAATTTGTTCGCAAACCGATTTAACAAAAACAATTTTAAAACAATTAAAAATTGATGCAACAGATTTTAAATGGAGCAAAGATTTATTCAATCCTTACACTCCACAGTTTGCTTATTTCGAGTTAAACCAAGGTTTTGGTTGGATAAGAGACGATGGTTATTTATCTTATGATAAATTTAACAAACGATTTCTTCATAAAACTTATACAGATAGTTTACTTTTGCAGCAAAGATTAATCGAAGGAGAATCTTATTTACAAGTACTATTTCAAGAATATATCGATTATTAAATATGGTAGAATATATCCGTAAAGAATGGGAAAATAATAGTTTAAGAGTGATACTTGTTATTGCTTTTATTCTAAGATTGATATCTGTAATTTTCTCTAAAGGATACGGAATGCACGACGACCATTTTTTAATAATAGAATCTTCGCAATCGTGGGTAGATGGTTTCGATTATAACAATTGGTTACCATGGAATGGTACTGCTACACCACAAGGACACAGCTTTTTCTACATTGGCATTCACTATCTAATATTTCTGTTTTTTAAATTTATAGGAATATCCGACCCTAATTTTAAAATGTTTTTGATACGGCTGATACATGCTGTTTATTCACTTTTAGTTGTATCATTATCGTACAAAATCACACTTAGATTATCAAATAAGAAAAATGCAAAGCTTGTAGGTTTACTTCTTGCAATTTTATGGATGATGCCATTTTTTAGTGTGCGTAACCTTGTTGAAATGGTTGCAATTCCACCACTTTTGGCAAGTGTTTGGCTAATTATTAAAACTGATAAGCCAAGTTTAAAACAATATCTTATATCAGGATTAATTGGTGGATTAGCTTTTTCTATAAGATACCAAACCGGTTTGTTTTTAGGTGGAATGGGTTTAGTCTTGCTTTATCAAAAACAATTTAAACAAGCTCTTGTTTTTGGCATTGCAGTAATTGCTTCAATTTCGATTTTTCAAGGCGGAATAGACTTTTTTATTTGGCACAAACCTTTCACCGAGCTAACCGAATATGTTAGATACAATATTGAAAACAAAAACGAATACATCTCAATGCCTTGGTATAATTACATACTTTTGCTTTTAGGTATTTTTGTTCCGCCATATAGCATTTTGCTTTTTCTTGGATTTTTTAATACAAAAAAGAAATATCTTTTGGTTTTTATTCCAACTCTAATTTTTTTAGTTTTTCATTCTTATTTTCCTAACAAACAAGAACGTTTTATATTTTCAGTTCTTCCGTTCTACATTGTTTTGGGTATAGTTGGCATAAATAATTTTATTGAAAACAAAAACAACAACAAAGCTATCAAAGCAATTTATAAATATAGTTTTATTTTCTTTTTGATAATAAATTTCATATTATTAACCTTTGTATCAACAACATATTCTAAAAAAGCAAGGGTAGAGACAATGTATTATTTATATAAAAAACAATCGAAAGGAAATATACTCTACGAAGGAACAAACAAAGGTGGCTCTAAAATTTTACCACAGTTTTATAGTGGAACTTGGCGACACATTTTTCATATAGATAACGAAGAAAATTACCATACTTACGAAACAATGCCTGATTCTGTAAAACCGGAATTTGAATATTTTATTTTTTACGGAAACGATAATCTGGAAAACAGAAAAAAACGAGTAGAAAATATTTTTGGCAAAATGCAAATAAGATATAAATCGGCACCCAGTTTTGTAGATTGGTTACTTTATACAATAAATCCAAACAATTCGAACGATACCATTTTTATTTATTCGCCACAACACGAAAAAACAATTATAAAAAATAAATAAAAATAAGTATCTTGCGAAGTTAAAAGCATTCTATAATTAATGGCAAAAAAGAACGAAAAAGAAGAAAAAGATAATGTTGGAAATTCCTTTTCAAAACTTAGCTCTTTTGTAAAAGACGAAAGAACTGTTTTTTTTACAGGACTTTTCTTGATTTTTTTAACAATTTACCTGCTGCTTTCATTTGTTTCTTTCCTATTTACATGGAAAGCAGACAATATTGAATGGATAAGTATTTTTTCTGGTAGCGATATTGTAGTAGATAATTTTGGGGGTAAATTAGGTGCAGCTCTTGCAAATAAATTTATTTATCAATGGTTTGGGATACCTTCTTTTGGATTTATTCTTTTATTATTAGTTGTAGCTGCAAAAATGATTGGCTACAAAATCTTACCATTAAATAAAACACTAAAATACAGCATTATAGCAATCATTTGGCTATCAATTCTATTTGGTTCTATTGATATTTTAATGGGTAACAGCGATTTCCTTTTAGGAGGAGCTCACGGTTATTTTATTAGTAATTGGTTAAACTCTTTTGCAGGAAAAACCGGAACAATTTTTATTCTGGTAATTGTTTTTTTTGGTATGATATTATTTAATTTCCCAATATTAATATCAAAAATTAAAAATCTTATTGGATTAGGAACGGAGCAGATAAACGAAGAAGAAACCGGAGAAAAAGAAAATTTAATTGACGAAACTAAAGAAGAAGACACAACAGTTATTGACCTATCTGACGAAATTACTACTGCTGATAATCCTGAAATTGAATTGGAAATCAATAGAGAAGAAACTACTGATGCCGAAAAAACAGAAACAACAGAAAATACAGATTTTGAAATCAATACACCTGTTGAAGAAGAAGTTGTAAGCGAAACTATAAATACTGATGAAAAAATAAGCGAAGATTTTGTTGTTGAAAGAACAGAAGACGATGCACAAGACGAAGGCGATTTTAGTAATGACGAGGTTGGTGATTACGACCCAACACTAGATTTATCGCATTACAGAATGCCGCTAATAGAATTTTTAGAAAACCACGATGCCGGAAACACTGAGGTTACTCCTGAAGAATTAAATGAGAATAAAGACAAAATCGTCAGAACTTTAGAAAACTATAAAATTAAGATTGACAAGATAAAAGCTACAATTGGACCAACAGTTACACTTTACGAAATAGTGCCGGCTCCGGGAATTAGAATATCAAAAATAAAAAATCTTGAAGATGATATAGCACTTAGTTTAGCAGCTTTAGGAATTAGAATTATTGCACCAATGCCGGGTCGTGGAACAGTTGGCATAGAAGTTCCGAACACAAACCCCGAAATTGTTTCGATGAAAAAAGTAGTTTTATCGAAGAAATTCCAAGAAACAAAATACGATTTACCTGTTGTGCTTGGTAAAACCATTTCTAACGAAACATTTGTTTTCGATTTGGCAAAATCGCCGCACATGCTTGTTGCCGGTGCTACCGGACAAGGAAAATCGGTTGGTATTAATGCAATTTTAACATCTTTGCTTTATAAAAAACATCCATCGCAATTAAAGTTTGTGTTGATTGACCCAAAAATGGTTGAACTTTCGATTTATTCTAAAATTGAAAAACATTATTTAGCAAAACTACCAGATGAAGAAGAACCAATAATCACTGATGTTAAGAAAGTAATTTATACATTAAATTCCTTAGCAATTGAAATGGACGAACGCTACAAATTGCTAAAGGCAGTTGATGCACGTAACATAAAAGAATATAATGCAAAATTTATAAAACGTCAGTTAAATCCGAATAAAGGGCATAAATTTTTACCATATATTGTTTTAATTATTGATGAGTTTGCCGATTTAATTATGACAGCCGGTAAAGAAATTGAAACGCCAATTGCACGTATTGCACAAAAAGCTCGTGCTATTGGAATACACATGATTGTTGCAACACAGCGACCATCAACAAATATTATTACAGGTGTTATAAAAGCAAACTTTCCTGCACGAATGGCTTTTAAAGTTTCTTCGATGATTGATTCCAGAACAATTTTAGATCACCCGGGAGCAAATAACCTAATTGGGCGAGGAGATTTGCTAATTACCGAAGGTAACGACCTTGTTCGTGTGCAATGTGCTTTTGTTGATACACCGGAGGTAGATAAAATTACCAAATTTATAGCCGAACAACAAGGATATCCAACTGCTTTCGAATTACCCGAAGTTGCCGAAGAAAACGAAGCCGGAATAGGCGAAGTTGATACAAAAGATAGAGATGCTTTGTTCGAAGAAGCTGCTCGTTTGGTTGTATCATCTCAGCAAGGTTCAACTTCGAGCATACAAAGAAAATTCTCTATCGGTTACAACCGTGCAGGTAGAATAATGGATCAGTTAGAAGCCCTAGGCATTGTTGGACCATACCAAGGAAGTAAACCACGACAGGTTCTTTACCCTGACGAATATTCTTTGGAACAGTTTTTGAATAGCTTATAAGAATTATTATAAAATAGGAAATATAAATCATTAAATATGAGAAATTTATTATTATTACTAGTTGTGTTTTTGGGATTAAATATAAATGCCCAAACACCGGAAAACAAAGCAAAAGCAAAAAAAATATTAGACAAAGTTTCTGCTACAACAAAAGCTTTCACTACAATTGATGCTCAGTTTACTTTTGAATTGAATAATCAACAGCAAAATATAAAAGAAAAAGCTGTTGGAACTATAAAAATAAAAGGAAGTAAATATCAATTAAAATTGATGGGAACTACAACTTTTTGCAATGGAAAAACCATTTGGACAGTTTTAGAAGAAGATGAAGAAGTTAATATTTCTGATGTTGATCCTAGTGACGACAAAACATTAAATCCTGCACAGGTTTTTACTATGTACGAAAAAGGATTTAAATACTATTTTCTAAAAGAAATTTTTGAAGATACAAGAGCCCTTTATGTTATAGATTTAATACCTGAAAATCCTGATAGCGAATTTTCTCGTATCAGATTAAAAATAGACAAAGTAAAAAACACTGTTTACTCTATGCAACGCTTTGGTAATGATGGAAATATTTATACGATAAAAATTAAAAAATATACTACAAATAAATCAATGCCTGATAGTATGTTTATTTTTAATAAATCAAAATATCCTGATTTTGATATTATCGATAATAGATAATTATTTACAGTATTAAAAGCATAGTAATTTATTTTTTACCCAAAATAGTACAGAAACCAAGTAAGAATTTTTTAAATCAGATTAAGCTTATTACATTTGTTAAATGAAATTTACAGAGTTTAATCTCAACGAACAGTTAATCGAAGCCATATCTTATATGAACTTCGAGACAGCTACACCTATACAAGAACAAGTAATACCAATTATATTAGATGGCAAAGATGTTATTGCCTGTGCCCAAACAGGTACGGGTAAAACAGGTGGTTTTGTGTTGCCAATCTTAAATAAACTTATAGATAAGAAAAATACCGGTGCCGATACTTTAATTATTGTACCAACACGTGAGCTCGCAGTCCAGATTGAGCAACAAATTCAAGGTTTTTCATATTTTTTAAATGCAAGTTCTATTGCTGTTTATGGCGGTGGTGATGGTGGCGATTGGGAAATACAAAAAGCTGCACTGAAAGAAGGAACTGATATTGTTGTTGCAACTCCGGGTAAATTATTATCTCATTTAAACATGGGATATGTAAATTTTAAAAGCTTAAAACATTTAATACTAGACGAAGCAGATAAAATGCTGGATATGGGTTTTGCCGATGATATTAAATCTATTATTTCTTTTTTACCAAAAACCCACCAAACACTTATGTTTAGTGCGACAATGCCAAATGGTATAAAACAATTAGCAAAAAAGATAGCTCACAATCCTATTGAAATTTCTCTTTCAATATCTAAACCTGCCGAAGGTGTAGACCAAAAAGTTTATTTGGTTTACGAAGAGCAAAAAGTAAAAATTATTCAGCACTTACTTCACAACCGAAAGGACTACGATAGTATAATAATTTTTACATCAACAAAAAGCAAAGTATCTGAAATTGTTCGTGCATTAAACGCTTCCGGATTAGCTTCTAAAGGAATTTCGTCTAACCTAGACCAAGACCAACGCGAAGAAGTTTTAATGAATTTTCGTTCTAAAAAAACCCGTATCTTGGTTGCAACCGATGTAATGAGCCGAGGTATTGATATTAAAGAAATTAATATGGTAATTAATTTCGATTTACCGCAAGATGCCGAAGATTATGTGCACCGTGTTGGGCGAACAGCTCGTGTAAATACAAAAGGTGAGGCAGTTACATTTGTTATAAAAAAGGAAATGTATAAGCTCAGAAATATTGAGAAACTAATAGAAAAAGAAATTCCTAAACTTCAACCACCTAAAGAAATAGGACAAGGTCCAAAATGGAACCCCGAAAAATTTAGAGCAAATAAGAAAAAACATTTTCATAAAAAGAAGAGAAATTATAATCCTAATTATAAGAAAAAAAAATAAAGGGAAGTTCTAAAAATTAGTTTTTCAACAATATTTTCATAATTTTTCAGAGACAATTTAATTTTTTGATAAATAGTGAGCTATTTTGAAAACAATTAATAGAGTTCCCCTAAAGTCTAGCTATATATTATCCTCGTTTTCAATATCATCGCCACGCAATTCTCTAAATTTTTTGCGTGCTTCGGTTGAGTAGTAACTATCGGGGTGCTCGAGCATTATTCGTTTGTAGAGTTCCATTGCTTTTTCTTTATCCTTAAATATATAATATTGTATCTCGGCTTGTTTGTATAAAGCATCATCGGCTAATATATCAAATTCGTAATTATCTGATACTTGTGCATAATATTCTAAGCTTTTCTCAAAATTTTCTTTTCTGTATTCTATATCTCCTTTCATAAATAAGACCTCATCAATAATTGAGTTTGTAGGATATAAATCTTGAATTGTATCTAAAGTTAAAAATGCCAAGCTGTCGTTTTTTGTATAAACTAAAAAGTCTGCTCTTGAATACAGTTTTAGTGCTTTTCCCGAAGAATCGTATTCTAAGTTTGTAGATATTAATGATGATAGTTGAAAAGCATCGTTTGAAATTAACTTTGATGTTGCAGCTTTTAACACATTTAACTGTGCTAATGCCCATTGAAATTCGCCAATATAATATGCTAATTTTGCTTTTCTAAATCGGGCTTCGTGACCTATAGGGTTGTTTTTGTTATTTTGTTCTACCTGTGCATAATATATTGTTGCATTCCAATCTTCTTGCTTTAGTAAATAAATATCGCCTAGTGTTAATTTTGCATTGTTTAACATGTTTCGTTTAATCCCTTGCATTTTAATTGCATCTTCTAAAATACTAATTGCTTTTGTGTAATTATTTAAATAAAATGCTTCTAATTTTGCAAGATTAACTATTGTTGTAAAGCTGTTTTTATTTTTACCTATTTCTTCAATTGTTTCGTTAAAAAGCTTTTCCAGACTTAAGATTTCTTCTTTTGTAGGATTTGTTTCTGTTATTTTTTGAAATAATACTTCGCTTAATTCTGTTTTTGCAAAAGAATAATAAACCTTGTCGCTACCCAAATCAATAATATAATTAAAACAATCTGTTGCGGTATTGTAGTCTTTGTTTTGTGCAGCTAATTTTCCAAGAATATATAATCTTTCTCCATCTTCTTGGTTTCGTTTATCGAGTGCTTTACTCTGAACAAATGCTCCATAAAAATCTTTTTCTTGTATATAAAGCCAAATCAGCAGCTCTTGAAAAACATCGTTTTTAGAATTTTTCTGAATTTTTAAGATAAGATTTTTCTTTAATATCTCATTTAAGTCTTCGTCTTTTGCCATATAAACAGCCGATTGCAGACGACTTTGCACAGAATTTAAATAACTGCGATTTATCTCAAGCAAACTCAAATATTCGTTAATCATTTTATCGTAATCATGTAGATATAGATAAATATTGGCAAGTTCGTAGTTAAATGTATAAGTTCCATTTAGTAGTTTACGACCTTTTATATAGGTTTTTTCTGCCCATTCGTATTCTTGTTGATATAAGAATGTATTTGCAAGAGTACTAATTATTCCATGCTGTGGTTTAAGTTTTTTAATTGCAGTTTCATATTGCTGATTTGTTTTCTCCTCAAGTCCTTGGGCTTTGTAAACACTTCCCAAATCAACATACAACGACAAGTTATTTTTGTCTTTCTTGATATTTTTCTTAAGCTCTTTTTCAATTTCATCGAAACGCTTAAGCTCAATCATACATTTAATATAAAAAGTATGATATGTTTGAGAATTTGTTTGTTCGTAAAGACGTTTATATAAAACAACCGCCTTTTCGTATTCGTTTTCGCGATAATATTGCGAAGCTAATCGTATATTTTCGTTAATATCTTGAGAAAAAGATATTAACGAAAATAATAAGGCATATATGAAAAATATTTTTTTGATAATTAGTTTCTAACTGAATTTTTTAAACTATCGATATATTGATTTACAATAGGTTTTGTTCTGTTATATTTATCAATAATTTTATTATTAAGTTCTAAATGAATTTTAATTTTTTCATCAAGAACTTTAATTGCTTTTGTTTCGTCCATTAAATACAATCTTAAACTATCTGTTTCAAGAACATTATTTTCAATATCAGTTTTTAAATTGTCAAGCTGATTCTGACTATATTCAATTTCTTTATCGTAAGCTCTTTTAAAGAAATTCTTTGCCATATGGGCAGCATCTGTATAAATACTATATGCTTCTCTCCACTCTTTATTTTCGGGAAATTTATTTGTGTATTTTGCTATTGTATCAATATCTTGCATCATAGTATCGTAAAGCAATTGTATTTTCTCTGTATTTAAGTTTTCAAAATCAGTTTTAATGATTTCTAAGTTTTTATTTAATTCTTTAAGCTTATGCATTCCTTTGCTTTGCTCTCCATTAAAACACGAGAACAAAGAAATACTAATTAATAATGCAAAAACAAATTTTATACTTTTCATATCCATATTTTTTTAATCAAGATATTCAAAACCAACATAAGGCACAAGTGCTTTAGGGATTTTTATTCCTTTTTCTGTTTGATTATTTTCTAACAAAGCTGCCAAAATTCGTGGTAATGCCAAGGCACTTCCGTTAAGCGTATGGCAAAGTTTTGTTTTTTTCTCGCCTTTTTCTTTAAATCTTAACTTAAGTCGGTTTGCCTGATAATCTTCGAAATTTGAAACCGAGCTAACCTCTAGCCATTTATCTTGTGCCGAAGAAAACACCTCAAAGTCATATGTTATTGATGATGTAAAACTTACATCGCCACCACATAATAATAAAATTCTGTATGGTAATTCTAGTTTTTGAATTAAAGTTTCAACATAATCAACCATTTCTTTTAATGTTTCTGCCGATTTCTCGGGATGTTGAACTTGTACAATTTCAACCTTATCGAACTGATGTAAACGATTTAATCCACGTACATCTTTTCCGTAAGAACCTGCCTCTCGTCTAAAACATGGTGTATATGCAGTGCTTTTTATCGGGAAATCTTCCGATGATAAAATTACATCTCTAAAAATATTTGTTACAGGCACTTCGGCTGTTGGAATAAGATAAAGATTATCTTCTGTAACATGATACATTTGACCTTCTTTATCGGGCAATTGACCTGTGCCAAAACCGGAGGCCTCGTTTACCATCAATGGTGGAATAATTTCGTTATATCCTGCTTTTGAAGCTTCATCTAAAAAGAAATTTATTAACCCACGTTGCAAACCTGCTCCTTTTCCTTTGTAAACAGGAAAACCGGCTCCTGTTATTTTAACTCCCAGATCAAAATCTATAATATCGTATTTTTTTGCAAGTTCCCAGTGTGGTAATTTGTTGGTGTCGGCATCAATTTGATATTCGCCTGTTTTTATTATTTGGTTATCCTCGTCACTTTTTCCGGGAGGAACAATTCTGTTAGGAATATTTGGTAATAGAACTATTTTGTCGTTAAGCTCTGTTTCAAGTTTTTTTAAATCTTCTTGAATTTGTTTAATTTCTTCTTTTAAATCGGTTGTTTGCTGTTTAATTTTATTTGCTTCTTCTTGCTTTCCTTCTTTATAAAGCATTCCTATTTGCTTCGATAAAGAATTCATTTCGGCTAATTTATTATCGCTTTCTGCTTTTTGGCTTCTGCGTTTAGCATCAAGCTTAATTATTTCTTTAACAAGCTCTTCTGCATCAAAATTCTTTATCTTCAGCAAGTCAACTAACTTGTCCTGATTTTCTTTAATATAATTTATTGTCAGCATTTTATTTTTTTAATAAATGTCAATTTTCTACAAAAATAATAATAAGTAATAAGTAAACTGTATTAATATGTGTTAAAATACATTTAGCTTATGCAAATAAACAAAAAATCTCCTACAATAACTTGCAGGAGATTTTTTGTTTTATAACAATGTCTTTAATTATTCAGCTATTTGCTCAATAGAAACATAAGATTTATTGTTGCGTTTTTTTGTAAATTTTACTTTACCGTCAATTAATGCAAATAAAGTATGGTCTTTTCCCATACCAACATTTTCGCCTGGAAAATGTTTAGTTCCTCTTTGACGAACTATAATATTACCTGCTATTGCTACTTGACCTCCAAAAAGTTTAACACCTAATCGTTTACTTTCTGATTCTCTACCGTTTCTTGAACTACCGGCTCCTTTTTTATGTGCCATAATTTAAATTTTTTAAAATTATTTTGCAGATATTTTTTCTATCTCAATTTGTGTTAAATAATCTCTATAACCATTTTTCACTTTGTAACCTTTTCTTCTTTTCTTTTTGAAAACAATTACTTTGTCACCTTTCATGTGAGAAATAATTTTTGCGCTAACAGTAGCACCTTTAACAGTTGGCTCACCTACTTTAACACTTTTGTCGTTATCAATCAATAATACTTTATCGAAATTAACTTTCTTTCCTTCTTCCTCAGACAAGCGATTTACGTAGATTTTTCTACCTTCTTCTACTTTAAACTGCTGCCCTGCTATATCTACTATTGCGTACATCTTTCTATCATTTTAATTAAAAAGGACTGCAAAAGTACGTATTCTTTATTTAATTGCAAAACTTTTCTTTTAATAAAATTGTAGTTTTTTTCTTTATTTTTTATTGATACGATTTCTTACTTTTTGCAAACATGTAAACAATTGATTATTAGGCAAATTAGAATGGGTAACCAATGCTAAAGTTAATCATATTATTTTGTGGATTGAACGGATTATAGTTTGGTTGAGCAACAATCCATCTTTGATCTTCTGCTTCTTTTGGGTCTCTTAGTTTAACTCCCCAATCGAACCTAAGTAAGAAAAATGTAAAATCTAAACGCAAACCAAAACCGGCATCAACGGCTATTTGTTTGTAGAATACATTTGCGTAAAATTTTGCATCATCTCTGGTTTCCGATTTGTTTATTGCCCAAATATTTCCGATATCGGTAAACAAAGCACCTTCTAAGATCCAAAACATTTTAAATCGATATTCGAAGTTTCCTTCAAGTTTTAAATCCGATGTTTGATAAATCCTAATTTCATCGGGATTGTAATAAGAACCCGGACCTAAAGACCTAACCACCCAAGCACGTAAACCATTTGCTCCACCCGAGAAAAACTGCTTTTCGTAGGGCATTGTTTGGGCATTTCCATAAGGAACGCCAAGACCTGCATATAATCGGTAAACAAAAGAATTGTTTTTGTCTATTATAGAATTGTATCTGAAATCGATATCAAAACGAAGATATTGAGAATATTTTTCGCCAAACAGTTTGTTTGGTTCTTCTTCAGGATTTGGACTTTCCCAACCATTTACTAATTGCAATAAATTACCCGATGATTCCAAGTTTAATCTTGTGTAAATAAAATCGCGATCTTTTCTATAATCTTTATTAGAAAAAATTATACTGTAGCCTGTGGCAGTAATAAGTTGGTCTTCGAAGGAGCGTTTTAGTCCTATGTTTTTATCTAAAACTTCTGTAATAAATAAGCTGTCTTTAAATGGGACTTTAATTGCACTAAGTTCCAGTAAAGAAAATTTATGGCTAAGATATTTTTTCCCTTTCCACATATAACCAAAACCTGATGATGCAATATTTTTAATATAATCGGGGCGAGTTTGGTAATTATACGAAAACGAAATAAATGTTTTAGGGGCATTGTTTCTTATAAATTTTTCGTGTTTTAAGGGCAATAGAAAAATTGGTAATCGTAGATTTGTTTCCACTCCAATTTCTTTTGTGTTGAAAGGTATAACTTGGTTGTTGTCGTCACCGGCAACTGCTGTTTGTGCTTCTATTGCTCCTTTAAATTTTAAATTAAAATTCTCGCCGCCGTTAAACAAACTTTTGTGGTTATATAAAAAACTACCTGCAATACCTAAATTACCGGAGCTGTTTGTTCCTTCAAGTTCAACTGTGTATGATTGCGATTTAAAGGGAGTTAGCAAAATAGAACAATCTAAATACCCATCTTTAGCTTCGTTTTTTTCGAAATTAATATTTGCAACTTTGTATGTTCCTAATCGGCTTAAATGTTTACTTGTTTCGTTTACCGATGAAAGATTATAAGTTTTGTTTGGTTTTATATAAATATGACGAGCAACAGCTTTGGGTTTTACTAAAAAGTTTTTGTTAATCAAGAAATCTAAATCACCAATTGAATCTTTATCGAAAGTGGAAAAATATTTATCTTTTAATTCTAACGAATTTTGCAAATTAAAGGGACTTACAATTTTTACGGTATTAACTTTATATTTCTTGTGATTTTCGATTATTTTGTCGTTTTCGCTAATATAGCGTACGGCTTTTTCTACAATCAAATCTACATTTGCCCTATTAGAATTTAACGAACTGTCAATTTCGTAGTGAATATAGTCTGCTGTAAAAAAATAATAACCACTATCTCTCATCGTTTTTATTATTCCTTTTCGCTCAAGATTTAGTAGATTCATATCTAGGATATCTCCTGATTTTACAGCTCTAGTTCTGTTTTCATCAATAATTAACGGGCGAATGCTTAGGTCTTTTACTCTTATGTTAAAATCATTAATTCTATACGGGATTTTAGGATTAATTATATAAGTTACATTTGCTTTTTTCCCTTTGTATACAATACTATCAGTTATAATAGCATTATAATATCCTCTATTTTTTAGATAAGCCAAAAATTGCTTTTTTGTTTTATTTATTTCTAGAGTATCTAAAATCACAGGTGGTTCTCCTATAATATCTCCAAGTTTATATAAAAGAAGGAATTTAGGTACTTTTTTTTGTTTTTCGGGGTGCGAAATATTATATATATAAAGATGAAAACGATAAAACGAAAGCATTTTCCTGTTTGGTCTTTGTTGTATATAACCCTCTATATCTGATATATTAATAGCGTTAGAACTAATCTTAATTAAGTTTTTGTTTAAGAGATAGTTGTTTTCGGGGACATACTTTGTAGCATTGCACGATACCAAAATCATTAAGATTAAAAGTAAAAAAATCTTAAAAAAGATATAATTATTATATTTAAGTCGTTTAAAAATCAATATTTTAATTAAAATTGCACAATATTAAGATTATCGAAAAAATGATAAGCAAAAATAAGATTAAATATATTACTTCGTTGCAAAACAAAAAGTTTAGGCAAAAGTATAATAAATTTATTATTGAAGGACATAAAACTGTGTTTGATATTATAGATTCTGAATATCAAGTTTCAGAAATATACACTAGCGATATTGCAAAATATAATTTATTAATAAATAAATCGGATATTGAATTAATTGAAATAACTGAAGATGAAATGAAAAAAATTTCATTTTTTAAGACTGCTTCAGACATTCTAGCTATTGTTAATTTTAAAAACAAAGACAATATTAAGCATGATTATCGAGGTATTACGCTTTGTTTAGCCGATATTCAAGACCCCGGAAATTTAGGAACTATAATACGTTCAGCAAATTGGTTTGGTGTTGAAAATATTGTTTGTTCGCAACAAACTGTAGATTTGTACAATCCAAAAACTTTGCAGGCAACAATGGGAGCTTTTGCCAATATGGATATTTTTTACACAGATTTAGAAGAATTTTTATCTAAAACTAAGCTAAAAATATATGGTGCTTTTTTAGATGGAGAAAATATATACAACAGTGAGTTGGCAAAAGACTGTATTATTATTATGGGAAACGAAGGCAAAGGAATCCCGAAAAATATTGAAAAATTGGTTTCAGATAGAATTACAATACCAAATTTTGCAGGAGATAAACTAAAAGCAGAATCTTTAAATGTTTCTATTTCAACAGCAATAATTTTATCTGAATTTAAACGAAGATAAATTGTTATCTTTGCAAACTATTAAAAAATATAATACATGAATTACTATAGACAAAGTAGACTAAGTTCGATACCACCGGTAGTTAAAAATATTTTAATTATAAATGTTTTGTTTTTTGCTGCTACATATATATTAGAGGTAAAAGGTATAAACTTAGCTAATTATCTTGGTTTACATTATTTTAAATCGGATTTATTTCAGCCATACCAAATTATAACACACATGTTTATGCATGGTGGATTAATGCATATTGCTTTTAATATGTATGCTCTTTGGATGTTTGGTAAAATTCTAGAACAAGTTTGGGGACCAAAAAAGTTTCTTATTTATTATATGATAACCGGCTTAGGTGCTGCTACTTTGCATTTATTGGTAATGCATTTCCAGATTGTTCACGAATTAAATACTATGCCTGCTGATAGGGTTACAATGGTTTTATCTGAAGGAGCAAAGCTTATTTCTCATAATATGAATTTTAATAGCCAATACTCTGATATGGCAAACTTAAACATGTTATATAATGGAGCTACCGTTGGTGCTTCGGGTGCAGTTTTTGGATTGCTGTTGGCTTTTGGAATGCTTTTTCCAAACGTAGAGCTTTATTTAATGTTTATACCCATGCCAATTAAAGCAAAGTATTTTGTTATGGGATATGGAGCAATTGAGCTTTTTAGTGGTGTTGCAAATAGAGCCGGCGATAACACAGCACATTTTGCTCACTTAGGAGGAATGCTTTTTGGATTTATTTTAATTAAAATGTGGAAGAAAAAAGGAGAGTTATACTAAATCAATTAGTCCATCTGGTAAATCAACAATAATTGTTTTTGTTTCTTCTATTATTTCTGTAATAAAATCAGGATTTGCAGGTATTAATAATTCACTTCCTGCCTTTTCAATTTGAAACATTGGGTTAAGTTCTATATCAATATATTCTGTTATTGTTCCTAGCGAAATATTATTATTGATTACAGTAAACCCAACTAAATCTTTAAGTGTTATTTCTTTTTCTAATTCGGGAAACATAAATTTTTCTACAAGAACTGTATTTATACAAAGTTCATCGGCAGCATCAATATCATTAATATCTTCAAATTTTAGAATAAATTTATTGTTTGAGTGTGTTTTAATTTCTTCAATAAAAAATGGAACTGGTAATTTGTCTATTAAAACAAATACCAATTCCATTTTTAAAATTTCTTCGTTAGAAATATTTAAATCAACTTCTAGAACAATCCCACCTTTAACTCCATGAGATTTTATTAATGCTCCAAGCTGATAATATTTTTCCGAATCGAACACTAAAAAATAAATTAATTATTCTTCAGTTTTTTCTTCTTTTTTTGCTTCTTCAGCTTTTGGAGCTTCTTCTTTCTTTTCTTCTTTTGGTTCTTCTGCTTTTACTTCAGCAGCTTCCTCTTTTTTCTCCTCAGCTTTTGGCTCTTCAGCTTTCACATCTTCTGCTTTTGGCTCTTCAGTTGCAACTTCTGCTTCAGCGGTTTCTTCGCTTGCTTCTTCTGTAGCTTCCTCAGTTGTTTCTTCTTCAGCTTTTGCAGCAGCTTCTGCTTCAGCAGCTAATTCAGAGTTACGCTTAACAATTGCTTCAGCACGTTCTTCATTAACTTTCTTTTCAGCTTCTAAACGAGCTTTAGCGTCTGCACTGGCATCGCTAGAAAGTTTATCAACTTTAGCTTGAATTTTTGCTAATTTCTGAGTTTTCCACTCTTGAAATTTAGAATCTGCAGTAGCTTCGTCGAAAGCTCCTTTTTTTACACCTTCTAATAAGTGTTTTTTGTACAACACACCTTCGTACGACAAGATATTTCTCATTGTATTAGTAGGTTGTGCACCTTTCATTAACCAATCTAAAGCTTTATCAAAGTTTAAATTGATAGTCGCCGGATTGGTATTTGGATTGTAATCACCAATTCTTTCGATGTATTTACCATCTCGTGGCGACCTGACATCTGCAACTACTATGTGATAGTAAGCTACTCTTTTTCGACCATGACGGGCCAATCTAATTTTTACAGGCATATTCGAAATTATTTAATTTATAAAAATTTAAGTCCGCAAAGATAATTTATTTTTACAGATTTGCTACTAATTAACTAGATTTTTTTTGGTTTTTTGTCTTTACGAGAATGAGAATATTATTTTTTTAATTATTTTTTCGTTTATATGTTTACCGGCAATGATTTCGCTTGCCAATATTATCTCGGAAATCTGCGATATATTTTCTTTTATATTTATTGTTTGATTAAATTCTGTATTAAATTTTAAGAAGAAATCGAAATCTAATTTTACTAATTTTATACTATTTAAATCTTTATTTGCAAGTATTTCTACTTTTGTTAGTTCATCTTCGTTAGAATATCGAGAATAACAAGTTGTATTCCCTCCTTTTTTTAATTCAACTTGTAAGTCTTCAACTTTTTTTAACTCAATATTAAATTTATTATTTAATAACCATGCTAACCTGTAATCGTTTACAGAACTAGCAATACCATATAATATAAAATCTTTTTCTTGTTTAGAATTTAATATTTTCCTTTTAGTAGCCATTAAATAATTTTTATGTAAAGGTATTAGAAAAAAAGCTAAAAAAAAATGCCAACCGAAATTTTTCAGTTGGCATTTAAATCTTTATTGAAAGATTATTTTACAATTATTCTTTTTATTTGAGAATTCACATCGCTAGTTACCTTAACAATATATACACCTTTATTTATATTTGTTAAATCAACATTGTATGAGCTACTACTAATATGATTAGAATAAACAATTTCACCTGTAACAGTAAAAATCTCTATTTTAGAAATCGTAGTATAAGATTTAATTACAAATTCTCCATTATTTGGATTTGGGAAAATGTTAAACATATTTTGGTCTGCATCAAAAATTGAACTTGCATTAGAATCAACAATATTTAATGTATAATCTTCAACTTCGCCATAACTTGTTTCTCCACAAGGTGAAGCAGAGTCAGAACTTGTATCAAATAATCTGATTCTCATTCTTGTCGATCCAATAGAAGCTCCTGAAGGTATTGTAATATCTATTGTACCAACTGATGAAGCATAAACCATATCATACTCTTCTCCAGCATCATCAAAATCACTATCTCTATTCCAATCTATCCAACAGAATATATCGTCAGTGTTATAATGATGACTATTATCAACAGTTAATGTGTATTGTGCATCTAAATAAACATCTGTAGAAATAGATGTAAAATCTGTATAAGAGCTATTTGCTGAAGCATTATCAATTGTATTAAATGTTACATGGCTTATCCCTTCGTACGAAGTAGAAGCAGAACTTGCATCACAATAATCACAAGGTATAGAAGAATCTACATTTATGTAATCTGTTTTTATTTCTTCATCGTTACCACAAACTGTATTTATTGCTGTAAGTGTTACAGTGTATAAACCATCAGCAGTATATGTATGAGTTGGATTTACATCAGTAGATGTTCCGCCATCACCAAAATCCCAAGAATAAGAGACTGCATTTTGCGATGAATTTGTAAATGTAATATCAACAGGATGCATACAAGATTCTGTTACATTTGCAGTAAAAGCACTAAGAGTTGGATTATCCTGAACATTTATATTCTGTGTTTTTGAATCGTTATTTGGATTTTCATCTGCAACACCATTTGGTAATGAAGTATAAGCTTCGAAAGTATGTGTTCCTGCAGATAATGTAATATCAGCTAAATTAACTGTAGTAGTAGCTGAACTTGCTAAACTTCCTGTCCAAGACTGAGTTACAACAGCACCTCCATCTAATTTATAATTAATATTTACTGATGTAATATTATTTTGACCTAGATTTTTAATTTCAACTTGAGGTGTTACAGTAATTCCTGAACAACTATATGTTGTAGCCGGACTAATTATTTGTGAAACCAAAGCATCATTATTAATATTTCCTGCTACTATATCAACAGTTCCAATATATGGTTGCTTGTTTTGTTTTGTAACAACTATATCAGCTGTTCCGGCAGAGGAAAAAGCAGTAAATGTTAGTGTTACTGATGTACTTGTACCGGAATACTGAGCATCTAAAAGAACATTGTTTTGTGATATTGCAACATATGCATATTGCTCAGTGTTTACTGTTAAAGTTGTTTCACCTACAGTAATTGAATTATAATTTACAGTTAATGCACTTGGCACTCCAAAATAATTCATTACTGAAGGATCACCCATTAAATGATAAATTTCCCAGTAATAATCCTTATGATCATCTCCTGCTTGTTCTACGGCAAAATTTCCGCCAACCATTAAAGCGGCATTTGTAACAAACCAATTTATTTCATTCTCTCCATTATCGTGAAATACTCTATCGTAAGCACCTAATTTATTAGCATCATAAGCAACAGGTGGGTCAGATTGAACATTTTGAGCTCCAACACCCCAGTGATAATCTTCGTCCCAATATGTAAAGTTTGAAGCTCCTATGTAACCAACAGCTCCACCATTAGCTTTTCTAAGAACAGCTTCGCCAAAACACTCATTGTTAACAAAAGTTACTGATTGGCAACAATTACCTACCATTAAACCATATTTATGATTGTTTGTCATATTTGGAACAGCATTTAACTCAAAACTAGGATTATACCATCCGTCGGGAGAACAATGTGCTGTGTAATTTGCATACCCAACACCTGTATTATAATCATCTTTTATATTTTGAACACTTGCAGGATCATCTGATAAAGGATATAAGTATTCGTAAACATTTATTCCGTGTGCATTATTAAAATAATTATTCATTCCGTATTCTAATTGTCCGTTTCCGTTTACAGAAGAAAAACCATTAGGATCACCACCTTCTTGATCAACACCGGCAACTAATAATATATCATCTAAATAAGAAGGATCTGGCATTAAATACTGCTCATATTCTAATGTTTTGTCAATCTGAGGTTGCAATTGTGCAACATTTTGAGCAGACCATCTTCCGTAGTAAATTTCAGGAAAATAATCATTTGTATACTCGCAATAATAAAGGTCTGTTTTATGATTTGATGTATTACCATCAAAAGTAGGAATTTGAGCAACATCACCAACAAGTAATACAAATGAAGGAGCAGGGTCTAAAGCTGTACCGTTATTATATAAACCTTGCAAATAGTTTTTTATTGATGTTGTTGTTGTACCTACACTTGCATCGTCTGTGTATGCTTCAATCACAGTAAAACCTTTTCTTCGTTTCCAATTTATAAAATCTTGTAATTGTGCTTCGAACATTGGGTCTGAAACAATTACCATTTTTGTTGGGTAATGAGTTATTGCATCTTTACTTTGATTTTCAATTTTATTTAAAGTAAATCTTTCAGTTGAATAATAATATGGTGAAGCAGTTCTTGCTTTTAACTCATTTGTTGCATTATAATCTGCATGTATAAAAGAAATGTTTACAGAAAAATTATAAGTAACTATTAATTCATTTGTTACTGGATTATATTGATAAGGAGACATTGTCACTCTTGCAATTCTTTTATCACGAGCTATTCCTAAAATATCAACTTTCACCAAATCGTTTCCATAGAAAGCATTTGTGTTATAAATAATCTCATTTTTTGTAAACTCAACTTGACTTTCATCTTCGTTCTTAGACATACTTCTTTGAACAGGTGCAAGTTGTTTAGTAATACCATAATTGTTTAAATCAATTGTTTTTTCTTCTGTATTTAAAATATCAATTGATAATTCTGCTCCTAAAGGAATTTCAATTAATTGTGTTATAACAGGAATATTTGGTTCCCCAATGTGTTGGTTTTTCACAAAAGCTTCATCAGCTAGTTTAAAAAACTCATTAGTTTTTATCTTTGTATCTCTAACAACAACCTTGTCAATAGTTGCATTAAATGACACCCCTGATTTTGTTCCTAAAACATTTGTTAATTCTGTTTTAGAAGGTTTAAGATCTATTTTCACATTTTGTGCGAAAATTAATGTTGAAGCCATCAACAAACATAGTGTAAAATAAAAATTTCTCATTTGTGTAATATTAAAATTATAATTAATAAAGTATAAAATATAGTGTATTAGTTTTCAAATATAGTGCATATATTATATATTTTCAAAGAAATTTAGTGTAAAACAAATAAAAAACTCATATTATATACCTTACAATATTTTTTTTATATCACTTATATTTTGATATTTACTATAATTATCTATACTACATATCTTATTTAAATTTTGGTTTTATTATTTTAACTAAATTAGCAGCATAAAACTAACGATAATTTTGCAAGAATTAATCTAAACAAAATGGAAAAAGGAATATACTTTATTAAAATTGACAATTTTACAACAAAAATAATATTGGAATAAAATAGTTAAATATCTAAATATAAATATATTGATAAATCCCGCTGTTTAAAATTATTATAAATTAGTGCAATGATGTTGCTCAACATTAAATATAATCAATATTAAATATAAATTTGCGTTCAGTAATACTTTTAATGAGTATTATTTCCGATTTAGTTTAAAATTAATATTAATATAATTAACAAATTAAATTTTTAATTATGGGTGGATTTTTGTCTTCTTCGATAGGTAAGAAGTTAATTATGAGTGTAACAGGGTTATTCTTAGTTACATTCTTGTTGGTACACTTAACAGCAAATCTCGCTTTGCTCTTAGGTGATGAAGCATTTAATATTGTTTCGCATTTTATGGGAACAAATCCGATAATTCAGGTAATGCAACCTGCATTAGCACTAGGATTTATTTTTCACATAATTTACGCAAGCATATTAACATTGCAAAACCAAAAGGCCAGAGGGTCGGAGAGTTACAACAGAACAGTAAACTCTCATCAAAGTTCTTGGGCATCAAAGAATATGTATATTCTTGGTGCAATGATTTTATCATTCTTGGTACTTCACATTTTCAATTTCTTTTGGAAAATAAAAGTTACCGGTTCTCCTCTACTAAACGAAGTAAACGTAGATGGCGAAATGATGGAAAATGCTTATGCATTAGTAGTTGGATTATTCAAAGACCCACAACTGGGCATGGTTTATTCAGCTGTTTATGTATTAGGAGCAATATCCTTAGGATTACACCTAACACATGGATTTTGGTCAGCTTTCCAAACTATCGGTTTTAGTAACGAGAAATGGAGAAAAAGACTAACTGTAGTTGGATACTTATATGCAATAGCTGTTGCAGGCGGATTTGCTATTATACCTATTTTTTTAATGTTATTTGGAGGAAATAATTAAGCTATGACAAAATTAAATTCTAAAATACCGGAAGGAGCAGTAGCCGAGAAATGGACAAACTACAAAGCTCATCAAAACTTAGTGAACCCTGCCAATAAGCGTAAAATAGACATTATTGTTGTAGGAACAGGATTAGCAGGTGCATCAGCAGCAGCTAGTTTTGGAGAATTAGGTTTTAAAGTTAAAGTGTTTTGCTATCAAGATTCACCTCGTAGAGCTCACTCAATTGCAGCTCAAGGAGGAATTAACGCAGCAAAAAATTACCCTAACGATGGGGATTCAATATACCGACTTTTTTACGATACAGTAAAAGGTGGTGATTATCGTGCACGTGAAGCAAACGTATATCGTTTAGCAGAAGTAAGTAACGATATTATCGATCAATGTGTTGCTCAAGGTGTACCTTTTGCACGTGAATATGGTGGATTACTTGCAAACCGCTCTTTTGGTGGTGCACAAGTTAGCCGTACATTCTATGCACGTGGTCAAACAGGTCAGCAATTATTATTAGGTGCTTATGGAGCATTAAACCGTCAGATTGAAGCAAAAACTTGTACAATGTACAACCGTTCTGAAATGATGGACATTGTAAAAATTGATGGAAAAGCAAGAGGAATTATCACTCGTAATTTAATTACAGGAGAACTTGAAGCACATTTCGGGCATGCAGTTGTTCTTGCAACAGGTGGATACGGAAACTTATTTTTCTTATCGACAAATGCAATGGGAAGTAACGGTTCTGCAGCTTGGAAAGCATACAAAAAAGGTGCATTCTTTGCTAACCCTTGTTATGTTCAAATTCACCCAACATGTATTCCTGTTCATGGCGATTTTCAATCAAAATTAACTTTGATGTCGGAATCGCTTAGAAACGATGGAAGAATTTGGGTACCAAAAAAGAAAGAAGATGCAATCGCTATCCGCGAAGGAAAATTAAAACCAACCGATTTGGCTGCTGAAGACAGAGATTATTATTTAGAAAGAAGATATCCTGCTTTTGGTAACCTTGTACCTCGTGATGTTGCATCGCGTGCAGCAAAAGAGCGTTGCGATGCCGGTTTTGGTGTTGGAACAGGACAAGCTGTTTATCTTGATTTTAAATCGGCAATAGAAAGACTTGGAGAAGATGCTATACGCGAGCGTTATGGTAACTTATTCCAAATGTATGAGAAAATTGTTGATGAAAATCCATACAAAACTCCTATGATGATTTATCCTGCAATCCATTATTCAATGGGTGGAGTTTGGGTAGATTACGAACTACAAACAACTGTAGAAGGTTTATTTGTTCTTGGTGAAGCAAACTTCTCTGATCACGGTGCAAACCGTTTAGGTGCATCAGCACTTATGCAAGGTTTAGCCGATGGATACTTTGTAATACCATATACAATTCAAAATTATTTATCTGATGAAATTCATACACCACGTATGAATCCAGAAGAAATAAAAGAATTTCAAGAAGCAAAAGAAGCTGTAAAAACTCATATTGATAAATTAATGAGTATACAAGGTTCTCGTACTGTAGATTCTTTACATAAAGAATTAGGTCACATTATGTGGGACTATGTAGGTATGGCAAGAACAAAAGAGGGATTAGAAACAGCTATAGAAAAAATTCAAGCATTAAGAAAAGAATTTTGGAAAGAAGTTAAAGTTCCCGGAACTGCCGACAGCTTAAATCTTGAATTAGAAAAAGCAAATAGAGTTGCTGACTTTATGGAACTAGGCGAACTTATGGCAAAAGATGCTCTACACAGAGAAGAATCTGCCGGTGGCCACTTCCGTGAAGAACATCAAACACCAGAAGGTGAAGCGATGCGTAACGATAAAGACTTTACTTATGTAGCTGCATGGGAATACAAAGGTGACGATGTTGAACCTGAATTGCACAAAGAAGAGTTGAAATTTGAAGCTATTGAAGTTAAAGTAAGAAATTACAAGTAAAATTTAGAAAAATGGATTTAAAACTAAAAATATGGCGTCAACAAGATGCCAAATCAAAAGGTCAGTTTGAAACCTACGATATTAAGGATATAACTCCTGATTCTTCATTTCTTGAAATGATGGATGTTTTAAACGAGCAACTTCTTGCAGAAAGCAAAGAACCGGTTGCTTTCGACCACGATTGTAGAGAAGGTATTTGCGGAATGTGTTCACTTTACATTAATGGTAGAGCACATGGACCTGATACTGAAATTACTACATGCCAATTACATATGCGTAAGTTTAGCGATGGTGATACAATTACAATTGAACCATGGCGTTCCGGTGGATTCCCAATTATTAAAGATTTAATGGTTGACAGAACTGCTTACGATAAAATTTTACAGGCAGGAGGATATGTTTCAATTAATACAGGAGGTGTACCTGATGCAAATGCAATTCCTATCGGAAAGATAGAGGCAGAAGAAGCAATGGATGCTGCAACATGTATTGGTTGTGGTGCTTGTGTTGCTACTTGTAAAAACTCATCGGCAATGCTATTTGTTGCAAATAAAGTTTCTCAACTTGCTCTTCTACCTCAAGGTAAGATTGAAGCAAACCGTAGAGCTAAAGCAATGATTGCTCGTATGGATGAGCTTGGCTTTGGTAATTGTACTAATACCGGTGCTTGCGAGATTGAATGCCCTAAAGGAATTTCAATTTCTCACATTGCCAGATTAAACAGAGAATTTTTAGTTGCTTCGGCAAAAGATTAATTTCTTCTGAAAATATTTATTGAAAAGCTCGCTTTAAGCGGGCTTTTTTTATTTGTTTATACATTTACCCAAAATACGGGATAAATCTACTTAATCAAAACCACTAAATCCTTAAAAATATTCTTGCTAACATCAATTTTTTTGGAAAACTGTTTATTTAAAATCTTACCCAAAAACTGACCACTAAAAAAAGCCAAAACCATTATTGGATAAGTATATAATGCAAAACCCAAATTAAACTGATATCTTACTAAAACAACAAAAGGAATAGGCACATGAATAGAAACAAACCATTGCCACGAAAATTTCTTTTCCATTGCTCGCCAATAACCAAAAGGTATATTAAATAAAAAAACTAATATGGCAGCATAAAACAAATTCATTTTACAATAGTTAAATCTAAATATATTGGCAAATGGTCGCTGTAGCCACCATGATATTTATAGCCGATATAAGTTCTGTTTGGTCGTTCGCCTGTATATTTTTCATCTTTTTCTAAAAGAAAGTCGGCTTTAAAAATATGCACATCGTTTAAACTTGTAAGACTTGTTTTGTTATTCAATAAATATCCCGAAACAACAAATTGGTCTAAAACACCCCAAGTTCCATGATATTTGTGTGTGCCTTGCCCCGTACGTTTATGCAAAATAGCAGTTAAATTATACAAACTTGTGTCATTTGCTTCTTCGGCAATTTCTCTGTGTGCATTTAATACATCTTTCAAACTTATATTATCGGGCTCATCATTAAAATCGCCCATTATAATAATTCTTGAGTTTGGATTTTTACCTAAAATAGAATCGGTTTGATGTTTCAAAACACTTGCAACAAACATACGTTTTGGCTCCGATTTTTGCTGCCCACCCCATCGCGAAGGCCAATGATTTACAAAAACATGAATTGTGTCTTGCCCTAAGACAACCCCTTTTACATAAAGCAAATCGCGAGTTTTAGTTTTTGTAAACGGTTTAGGCATTTTTATTTCAATAAAATTAAAATACACAGGTTTAAATCTATCTTTTCTGTACAAAAGTGCAACATCAATTCCTCGTCTATCGGGCGATTCTTTATGGATAATTTGATAATCGACAGGTTTTATCGGAGAATAATTAACCAATTGCTCTAATACATATTGATTTTCAACCTCGCACAAACCAACAAGTTCAGGTGCTTCCCACTCTCCTACCGCAGTAATTACTTTAGCAATATTTATAATTTTATTTTGTAATTTGCGATATGTCCAATGTTTTGCTCCATCGGGTAAAAATTCTTGGTCGAGTTTTAAACTATCGTGTTTTACATCAAAAAAGTTCTCGGCATTATAGAACATAATTCTAAAATCGCCACGAGTTTCTTTATTTTTGATAGCTTCTTGTTCTTTTTTATGCAGTCCACACGAAAAAAACAAAATTGGTATTACAAGAAGCGATATTTTAAAGTATTTACTCATTAATATTTTTAACTTTGCATTTACAAAGGTAAAAAACTTATGATAAGAATTACTCATCAGCGAGGAAAATGTATTGGTTGCAACTATTGTGTAGAAGTTGCTCCAAACACTTGGTATATGAACGAAACAGACGGAAAAGCAAGCTTGCGTGGAGCAAAACAAAAAAAAGATTTTTTTCATTTAATTACCGGCGACGACGAATATGATGATAATCTGGAAGCTCAAAAGCTTTGTCCTGTAAAAATTATAAAAGTTGAACACAATTAAATTTTATGCAATATCTCTTGCCTATATTTTATACTTTATTTTTTATTTTTTTGATTTATAAGCTTCGGTTTTTTAATCAAAGCGGCATATCTTTTAAAATACTTTCGGCAATTTTCTTGATAAAACTTATTAGCGGAATTGCTCTAGCCCTTTTATATCGCTATTATTACGATAGCTACCAAACATCTGATGTTTACAAATATTTTATAGATGGGAAAGTTGTGTTTGGAATATTAGATAAAAATCCTGCCGATTTTTTTAAACTTCTTGTAGGTATTGACAGCGATGCCGCATATATGCACAAATATCTTGACGATACTGAATTTTGGTACAAAGCTTTTAATTATGGTTTATTAAATGATAACCGCATGATTATTAGGATTCACACAATATTAAATTTTGTGAGTTTAGGTAATTTT
>Ga0256913_10000223_pt1 | contig 28130 bp, 29 predicted proteins | sample Axial_MatmetaG_FD_185970 | JGI IMG/M metagenome (GOLD analysis project Ga0256913, IMG submission 185970) | Deep-sea worm associated microbial mat communities from Axial Seamount, Juan de Fuca Ridge, Pacific Ocean - Axial_Mat | ecosystem: Environmental > Aquatic > Marine > Oceanic > Microbial... | reverse complement strand
GTGCAATGATTGTAGCAATGAGTTTGAGATAGATGAAGCGATATATGAGTGTAGTAACTGCAAAAGCACCAATGTAACTGTCATAGATGGCGAAGATATGTACTTGATGAGTTTGGAGATGGAATAAGGATGTACTGATGAAGTTTTCTGTGAATAGCCCTTGTCCTTGTGGTAGTGGCAAAAAGTACAAAAAGTGTTGTGGGATTTTACACAAAGGTGCGATAGCCAAAGATGCATTAGAGTTGATGAAGAGCCGTTATAGTGCATTTGCTGTTGGTAATGTGGACTATATCGTCAAAACTTCAACTTTTCAAAAAGACAAAGATGATTTAAAAAGCTTTTGTAATGCTTGTGTGTTTCAAAAACTCCAAATCATAGACTTTACATCTTATGAAGATGAAGCATTTGTAACATTCAAAGCTACTATTAGCTGTGCCAAGACTGATAACTCCTTTAGTGAAAAGAGTAGATTTATCAAACAAAACGGCAGATGGCTGTATGAGAGTGGAGAGATATTGTAATAGCAAGTAATGGTTAGCAAATAGCTAACCAATATGTATAGAGGGAAACCTATAGGCTTCACTTTTGATGTGGAGTCTTTAAAGTAAGTTTTTCGATGAGTTTGATCATCATCCTTACACCTGCACCACTAGCACCTGCTGGGTTTTCTCCCCACTCATGCTCTACATAAGCAGGTCCTGCGATATCTATATGGCTCCATTTGTTTTTATGGTGTTCATCTATAAACTCACTCAAAAACAATCCAGCAGTAATTGCTCCACCATATCTTGTGTTGGAGATGTTTGAGATATCAGCTATTTTGGATTTGAGTGTATCTTTGAGATAATCATTAAAATCAAGTGCAGTTGCCAACTCACCACAATAGTGAGCTTCTCTAACTACCATCTCTTTAAGATTTTGATTATGTCCCATAACACCACTTGTATATTCACCAACACCTACTACACAAGCTCCAGTTAGAGTTGCTAAATCAAATATATAATCAGCCTTTACCTGCTCTTGTGCATAACACAATACATCTGCTAGGACTAGTCTTCCTTCAGCATCAGTATTGCGTACCTCTATAGTTTTGCCATTTTTGGCTACTAGTACATCATCTGGCTTATAAGCATCCCCACCTATCATATTTTCAACTGCACCGATAAAGCCGTGTACTTCGATAGGAAGCTTCAGTTTCGCAACTGCTTGAAGTATCCCAATGACTGCTGAAGCACCACTTTTGTCTGATTTCATTGTGACCATAAAATCAGATGGTTTTAGACTCAATCCACCACTATCATAAGTCAAGCCTTTTCCGATGATAGATATTTTGATTTTGGCATCTTTTGGTTTGTGTGCTAGATGGATTACTTTTGGCTTATGTCTTGAAGCTCTAGCTACAGCTAGTAGTGCATTCATCTTCTCTTTTTGTAAATCAGATACTTTTAGTACATCACACTCCAAGCCACACTCTTTGGCTACCTTTTTGGCTATCTTCGCCATCACTTTTGGGTAACAATCATCAGGTGGAGTGTTGACTATGTCTCTAGTGAGATTAGTTGCTTGTGCTATTAACTCACCCTTGTGCATCTGTATAGAAGCCTTTTGGATATCAAGCTCATATTCTGAGTACTCATCTGTTGAGATTATGATTTTTTTGATGTTATTTTTATTTTTGGTGCTTTTGTACTTATCAAACTCATAAACTCCTAGCACAAATCCTTCAACCATCGCTCTTATACCATAAGTACATCCTTTGTTGGTGTATGATGCTACTTTTAAGCTTTTGTATTTTTTACTTTTTATAGCTCTTATAGCTTTGGCTGCGGCTCTTCTGATGTATTTACCCTCTAGCTCTTGGATACCCACATATACTCTATCTCTCTCAAGCAGATAGCACACCTCATCTTGTGATGCTTTAAATCCTGCTTTTTTAAGAAGTTTCTTATCTTGGATAAATCTATGCTCTAGATTTTCACCTTGGATGAAAATCACCTCTACATCTGCTTTTATATCTTTTGTTTTTGCTATTGTTATTTCAAAATTCATATCAATCTTAACCTTGTTTTTTCTTTTTATATTACTATACTATCAATTAATTTGGGTTTATAATAACACTCCTAAAATCTTATCAAACCTATCTACTACATAAGTTGGGCTATATACTGAGATATCCTCTTTATAGTTATACCCGTAAGTTACTGCTATACTTTGCATACCTATAGCATTGGCTGCTTGGATGTCGTTTTTGGAATCTCCTATCATCATAGCATCATCTATATTTGCACCAAACTCTCTTAATGCACACTCAAGCATAGCAGGATTTGGCTTTTTGGCTTTGCAACTATCTCCACCAAAAATTAGCTTGAAATACTTCTCAAGCCCCAAACCCTGAAGCAATGGTGCTACAAACTCATAAGGTTTGTTTGTCACTATCGCCATATCAAATCCTCGATGGTAGAGTATATCCAAAGTCTCGCTTACACATTGGTACTCTTTGGTAGCTTTGCTGAGATTTTTGGCATACGATTTCATATAGATATCTTTGGCTTTTTGATACAAGCTATCATCTATCTCATCATCACCCACATCTACTTTGCCAACCAAAGCTCTCTTGATAAGCATAGGTGCACCATTACCAACCCAATACCTAATAGTATCTTGAGTATAACCACCCATCCCCAAACTCTCAAGCATCTCATTGACAGCCAAAGCCAAATCCGGCACACTATCTATCAAAGTCCCATCCAAATCAAAAAGTAGTGTTTTTTTTGTTTTCATTTTTTGCTCTTTTTTGAAATACAAACAGATGTTCGTGCATTATAAGTAAAAAGTTATACTCTTTACTCTTATTTACCCAAAAACCTGTTGCTTTGCAGTTGTGTTGATGTTTGATGATATCTTCTTTTAGCTCAAAGCCCACTTTTAAAAATCGCTCCATCACTTTGTAAGCTAAAGGCTGATACATCTTATTTCGTCTAGTATCGCCAATTAAGATGGCACAAAATTTATCCTCTTTTAGTACTCTATAAAACTCTTTTGCCACCAACTCCATCTCATCACAAAACTTATCCAAATCGTGAATATTTGATAAATCTTGTTTGATTTGTTTATCACTATATTTTATAATGTCCGCATAAGGTGGGTGATTGAGTATAAAATCTATACTGTTATCCTTTAGCATTGATAAATCTCTGCTATCATTTTGCTCAATTTTAATCGTTGGATTATATTCACACTCAAAGCTAGTAGCTTCTTTAGTAAGCTTTACAGCATTTGGATTGATATCAAGTGCTAAAAGATTTCTATTAAGAAGTTTACACTCAATAGCAGTTGTCCCACCACCAATCATAGGATCAAGTAAATAATCTCCCTCATTTGAGTATCTAAGTATCAGATTTCTTACAACTTCAGGAGCCCAATTGCCACGATATTTGGAGTTGTGAGTTGCCCACTTTCCACGACGAGCAAAACTCCAAACAGTTGTACATTCTTGCTCGAAGTTTTGTGGGTTTAGTAGTTTTTTAGCCATTTTGAACCAATACCAAATATCTATTTAAATCTTTTAGATGTTCTATCGAATAATCTACAATGTTATTTTTATTCAAATATAAATCAAAATCTGTTTTATTTTCAAAACTAAGCAAAGCTACATTTTCTAAAGAGTCAGTATTGTTTAAATCTTGAGTTGGTTTTAGGTACATATCCCAATTGCTACTACCTTGAAACACAAAATCTTTTTGCATATCATCACTCAAATCAAAAAAATCTTCAGCACCAACAACACACAGTCTATCAAAATAAGTAACTTGCATTAACTATCCTTAGGTTTCAAACTAACAGATACTTCAAGCTCTAAATAATCCAAAATCTTTAAAAGCGTTTTATTTTTCATATTTGAACTTCTAATAGCTTGATAAAAATGAGCCCTTTGCAAACCCAACTCATTGTAAACATCGCTAGGTTTCAAATCTCTTTTTATCAACTCTATTTTTATATCTTTTTCTAACATTATTTTAACCTATAGTTACTTATATGTATATAAAATTATTTACAAAATATATTATTTTATTTACATATTTCATCTAAAACACCATTTTTTAGCATATGTAGATTTATAACATAATCGTTATGATTAAAAGTCTCTTCAAGTGGATTGAGTGCGGTTAGCCATCCTTTACCATCAGTTATCCAGATAAATTCTACCCCTTGAGATTTTACAAAATCATTCAAATACTGATACTCTCCAGCAGTAGCTTTGAGTTTTGAGCCACCACCACTATAAAAGTTTACCTCTATTAAGTATAATTTATTTGCACTATTATTAAAAAGTGCAAAATCAAATCTTCGACTATTTTTATCAATATTAATTTTATAATCAAAAGACTCTAAAATTCTCTTTTGAGTAGCTTGTTCAATATAGCTAAATTCTTTATATTGTTCGCAAAAATTTTCAAGATATTTTGAGACGATATTTTCCATCAAAATACCTGTTCTATTTTTTCTAGCATTTGTATCAAATCCAACCTCTACACCAAAAGCATAATCAACTAGATTTTTTATATATCTATTTTCAAAAATATCTTTTAAACCACTATTTCTAAAAAATATTAAAAGTTCATCAACAATATTATCATCAATTTCATCATAAAATATATATGTTTTATTTTCTGGTACTAATGAGTTAATATCTGTAATTATGGGAGTGTCATCCAGTTTATTTTTTCTAACAGCAATTAGAAGTGGTAATGCTTTTCTTATATTTGGATACTCTTTTATTAGAGATATAAACTCTTGCTCAATATTACTTTTACCAAGTAATGAATTTAAAATATTTAATTCAATCTCAACTTTTTTAACATTTAATTTGACTTTTTCAAAATCCGTAAAATAATCCCAAGTAAAAATAGAATCTATAAAGGTTGATTTTAAATCATTAAAACTATGCATTTTTCAAGCCTTTATAAAACATTTCCCTACCACTATAACTCCAATATGTAATATCTTGTTCTATAAATAGCCATTTTATAATTTTTAAAAGCGTCTCAATAGAAATATTATTAATTGTATATTTTATTGCAGATATATTTGATTCATCACATTTATAAATTTCATCAATAATCTTTTGTGTTTTGTTAAAAATATCTATATTTTCTTGTTTTAAATTCTTTAAAATCGTTATTATACAATCATGGCTTGGTCTGCCTTTTTGTCTTTTAAAAAATACTTTTTTATTTAGATGAACTTCAAAATCAAAGCCTTTATTTAGTGGTGCTGGTCTTTTAAGATAAATTAGTTCATCATCTGTTTGTTCAACACAATAAACAACTCTTGTAGCTAAATTACCTTTGCCTTGTCCTGCTTTTTCAGATTTAAATAAATCTACAACTTCATCTTTTATCTTTTTTCTATCTTCCTCAAAATTATTAGTAAAATTGTGTTTTATTTGATTAATTATATTTACATGTATAAAACCATCTCTTATATTATTGCAACCCATTAAAATTCCTCACCAAAACTTCCGTTATTTTCCCTCTACCATTACTCTTTGAGTTTATAAACCTATTTGCATAGACTATGTTTATATCATACTCCTTGTATAGCTCTTTGATAAACTTAGTATCTGAGTTGCTATGTGCAACATAGCATCCTTTACCATCTAGCTCTTGAAAGACATTAAAAAGCTCTTTTTGCTCATCTTCTAAAAAGCAGTTGCTATCGTATGATGTGAAGTTGGCAGTATCTGTTAGTGGATAGTAGGGTGGATCAAAGTAGATAAAATCATCTTTATTGGCAACATCTAGCACTTTATTGAAACTTTTATGCTCTATGGTAGCATTTTGCAAAGCTTCACTTGCATTTAGTATAGCACTCTCATTAGCTATATTTGGGTTTTTGTAGCTTCCTATAGGGGTATTGAAATAGCCTTTTTTATTTACTCTATAAAGCCCATTGAAACAGGTTTTATTTAGATATATAAATCTTGTAGCTTTTTCTATGTTTGAGAGTTTATCAAAATTTTTATCTCTATCAAGTTCTCTAATCTTGTAATAAAACTCTTTTGAGTGTTTTTCTTTATAGGTTTTGAGATTTTCAATCAATTCATTTGGATTGTCTCTAACGACCTTATAAGTATTGATAAGCTCACTATTGATATCTGATAAATAGATGTGTTTGTTATTTAAAAGTCCACGAGAATACAACTCAAAAAAGACAGCACCACCACCCACAAATGGCTCATAATAATTTGCAAAATCATTTGGAAAAAGTGGGATCAATTGCTCCAATAAGCCTCTTTTACCACCTACCCATTTGATAAATGGTTGATACTGTTTATTTTCTAATAGTTCTAATTTGATTGTCATAATCTTATTTTATCCAATTTATATAAAAAATCATATAAATTTATCAGACAAAATTTATCCTTGTTAGTATTTGGTTAAACTAGATGATTTATAATCTCAACATAAGGACATCCAAAATATAGACGACAACCAGTGAAACCAAAAACCTTCCTTTTTCAAAGCTTGGATGTCCTTTTTTAGATATCAGCTGCTATTTTGTAGGTAGGATCATCCTCTTCATAGCTACAAAACTCTCCAGCAGCTTTTAGTAAGTTTTTACAATCTTGAGATAAGTGTCTTATGGTTAGTTTCTTACCAGCTTTTTTGTACTTTTGAGTTATAGCATCTATCGCTTCAGCACCTGAGCTATCCATCACTCTAGCATTTTTGAAATCTATTACTACCTCTTGTGGATCGCCTTCAATATCAAACTGTTCATTAAATGATGTAACAGAACCAAAAAATAGTGGACCATCTAGCTCATAAATCTTTCTATCGCCTTCTATTTTGGTGTGTGCATATATCTTGGCGTGTTTCCAAGCAAAAACAAGTGCAGAGATGATGATACCAGAGATAACAGCAATTGCCAAATCAGCAAATATAGTAATGACAGTTACAACGATGAGTACAAAAGCATCAGATTTTGGCATCTTTTTGAGCCTTTTGATAGATGAGAACTCAAATGTACCGATACTTACCATAAACATAATCCCTACAAGAACTGCTATAGGGATAGCTGCAATGACATTAGAAAACGATACTACAAGCACTATCAAAAGTACAGCAGCGGTAAATGAAGATAGCCTTCCTAGCCCACCTGAAGTGAAATTGATAACCGATTGACCAATCATCGCACATCCAGCCATACCACCAAAAAATCCTGATGTAGTATTGGCTACTCCTAGTGCAACACACTCTTTGTTACCACTACCACGGCTTCCACCCATCTCATCAAGTACAGATAGAGTTAGAAGTGATTCTATCAATCCTACTAACGCTACTATAAATGCAGTAGGGATTATGACTTTGAGAGACTCTATACTAAAGATTGGTGAGAAATCAGGCATATGAAATGTAGGAAAAGGTACATTGGATAGGTTTGCCATATCTCCAACGGTCTTAGTCTCTATACTACCATAGTAAACTACCAGTGTGATAACTACTATAGCTACTAAACCAGCGGGTAAAGCTTTGGTGATTTTAGGAAGGTATTGCATAGTTAGCATCGTGATAGCTATGATGATATACATCACATAGTTTTGTTCAAAACTAGCTTTGATTATCTCAAATGCAGAGTGATAACTCTCTATATCTTTGGGTGCTAGAAATGGTAGTTGTGCCATAGCAATAACGATAGCTAGACCATTTACAAATCCAAAAAGAGCAGGTTGAGGTACTAAACGGATAAATTTCCCCATCTTCAATACTCCTATGGCTATTTGGATCAACCCAGCCAATATGGAGACTATGAGTATGTAGTTTAGTACCATCATTGATAACTCTTGGGTATCAAGGTTTGGGTAGTGAGACTTGACCCAAAGACCAAGTGATACAAACACAACAGCCACTGAGCCAGTAGCACCAGAAATCATACCAGGTTTACCACCCAAAAGTGAGGTGATAAGTCCTATGATAAATGCCGCATACAGTCCAACAACAGGAGAGACTCCTGCTATGAAAGAAAAAGCAATCGCTTCAGGCACAAGAGCAACAGCTACCAATGCACCTGAGAGTATGTCATTTTTGATGTTTTGTTTGGAGTATTTTTGAATATCAACCAAGCTAAAATCCTTATGTAAAAATAGTGGCGAATTTTAGCATAATAGACAAAAACTAAACTAAAAGTAAAAAGCCTTAGATATCATCCCTATATACATCTGTGATATCAAAATCATAATCAGGTTCAATTACAGGTAGTTTTTCCAAACTTTTTTTATTGATCTCTTTAGATTTGAGGTCGTAATTGTCCCCTTTGTAAAACTTTTGCTCTTTTGCATATTTCTCTTCGAGTTTCATTTGCTCTTCTACCTGTTTTTTTGCCAATTCTTCTTCTGTTAGATTGCTATCTTGTTTGATTGTGGCATTTGAATCTTTTGTTGTGTTGGATTCATTTGCACTTAGTGTTGTAAGTATCGCTATTAGCATTAGTGTAATTAACTTTTTCATTATCAAACCTTATGTGTGAAATAAATTTTATTTATTATATATTTTATTTCTTTAATTTTCCTGCTAAATAGCCACTTGAAAAGCACCATTGTAAGTTAAAGCCACCACAAGGACCATCTATATCGATAACTTCACCACAAAAATATAGATTTGGTGTGATTTTTGACTGCATTGTTTTTGGATTTATCTCTTTGAGTTTGACTCCACCACGAGTTACCATCGCCTTTTGCCATCCATAACTGTCAATGATTTCAAGAGGCACCCAAGCAAGAAGCGAATATAGCTTGTCTTTTGCTTTGCCATCTTGGTTTTTTAGCATCTCTTGGGGCTTGATATTGCTTAATTTGCAAAGCTCTAATGCCACAGAAATAGGTAGCATTGTCTGGATTAGTTGCAATGTATTGTGTGTAGGATTTGCAATTTGAGAAGCTTTTAACTCTTTGATAATCTCATCGATATTTGTTCTTTGAGTTAGATTGAGTTTTATTGGGATACTATCGTACTTATCTAGCAAAGGGGTTATCTCTCTAGCAAAATCAAGCACAACAGGACCACGAATACCATCTTTGGTAAATATCAAATCACCAGTTGCTTTAAGCTTGGCATATTTTTTGATATCTATCTTGATAGTAGCTTTTGCTATAGTGTCAGCCCGACAGTTGCCAACCCAACTCTCTTTGCACTTTAGTGGAAGCATTGCTGGATATGTTGGGGTAGTGGTGTGATTTAGCCTATTTGCCAATTTGTAGCCATCCCCACTACTACCCAATGACTCATATCCAAGCCCACCAGTAGCTATGATGAGATTGTAGGCATAAAAAGTCTCTTTGGCAGAGCTTATAGTAAAAATGTCATCTTTTGCGATATCTGTTATTGTGGTATTTAGTTTTAAAGTTATGGATGAGTTGTCTATCGCCTCTTGCAATGCTTGTATGACAGTGGTAGAGTTGTGTGAAGCAGGAAAGATACGAAAACCATCAGCACACTTAGTCTCAACACCCAAAGAGTTGAAAAATTTGATAGTTTGATGGTTGTCAAACTCCTCTATGGCATCTTGGATAAACCTACCATTTTTGCCAAAAGCTTCAATGAAGCTATCTTTATCAAGTGTATTTGTCAGATTGCATCTACCACCACCACTAGCTTTGAGTTTGAGTCCAATTTGAGGCATCTTCTCAACTAGTAACACACTCTTTTGCTCATATGAGGCTATAAGTGATGCTATCATCCCGCAAGCACCAGCCCCTACTACTGCTACATCATATATTTGCTTTGTTTGTATAGTCTTATCCATAAAACCATTATACCATAAATCCCCACCAACTCATAAAAACACGCTCTTTGGAAGTTATGCTTTAGCTTCACCATTTTGGAGCAAAAATAAAATCTATCACATACCAATTATCATTTTGTTATATCATATTTTATTTTATGCAATGTTTGTGTCGGGAAGAGGACATCCCGACCTACGGATTCTCTCGGAAGTGATGCTTTAGCTTCACCATATACAAAAAGTGGATATTCAACGCCTGTCCCTAAAATAAAGTCGCACATCCTAACCACTAACCACTAACCACTAATTCCTAACTCCTAACTCCTAATTCGCTATAATACCCCTATGAAATTCACAACCCAACCACTCATAAATATTATACAAACAATCTCGCAAGAGTTAAAAACCAAAGATAGTGTTACTTTTGAAGTGCCAAATCCTTCTATATCACACCTATATAGCGGTGAAGAGGTAGAGATAGATGGTAGTAAGTATATCTACAGAAGCTACAAAAACTGGATTGATTTATCTCAGCAGTTATATTGTAAGTTTGAGATTGTAAGCCTTGATAAGCATTTTGTTACTATCAGATATACCAAACTCTCAAATGACTCATTTCACAATCAAAAAGTATCAAATATCACTGAAAAATATGGTATTAACTCCAAATTTGCCAAGATAGATAAGACAAATGAGAGTGGGTTTTTGTACTATTATATCCAAGCACTGCAAAATACACACATAGATAAAAAGCAAAATATCCTAAATCTAGGCATCAATAAAGCTGATGAGTTTCAAATCATCAAAGAGTTATATCCACAAAGTTTTGCTAACCAAAACTATACGGGTATAGATTTTTCTGCTACTGCTATCTCACAAGCCAAAGAGAGATTTAAAGATGATAGCAATATGAGCTTTTACACTCATGATATCAACGATATAGATACTCTATCTTTAGGCAAATTTGATATGCTAATATCTATAGGTACACTACAAAGCAGCACCATCAACTTCAAACCATTTTTGATGCATCTAGTACAAAACTATCTTACAACAGATGCTTCAATCATACTAGCATTCCCCAACTCAAGATGGATAGATACTCAGCTAATATATGGAGCCAAAGCACCAAACTATGCTATGAGTGAAATGTCTTTGGTGTGCAATGATATAATGTTTTGCAAAAAGTACTTACAACAAAAAAAATATAGAGTTACAATCACAGGCAAAGATTATCTGTTTGTTTGTGCGACGAAGATAGGTTTGTAAAAATTTGTGATAAAATACAAATACTACACCAAAGAGGAAACAATGGCAAGATATATAGGCGTGATGAGTGGGACATCGTTAGATGGGATTGATGTAGCACTTGTGGAGGTGGGTAGCACTATAGAGTTGATACACTACAAAGAGTATGAGTATGATACTAAGCTAAAAGCTATTATCGAAGATATTATCTCGTATCAAAAGTGCAGTATCCAAACTATAGGTAAGCTTGATAGTAAGCTAGGATATATGTATGCTAAAGCAATAGAGCGTTTTATAGAAGAGTTTGAGATACCCAAAGATAACATCGAAGCTATTGGCTTACATGGGCAGACTATTTGGCATGAGAGTGATTGTGAGTTTGGCTTTTCTATGCAGCTAGGAAGTGGTGCTATAGTAGCCAAGTATCTTGATATACCTTGTGTGTGTGATTTTAGAAGTAGTGATATAGCCAATGGTGGACTAGGAGCTCCACTAGCACCTGCATTTCATCGTTATCTTTTTGGCAATAGCTCTTTATGTGTAGTCAACATTGGTGGCATTGCCAACATCACTGCCTTGCAAGATGATAGTGTAGGGTATGATATAGGATGTGGCAATATGCTACTAGATTTGTGGATACAAAAGCATCTAAACAAGCCATATGATAGTGATGGAAAGTGGGCAAGTGGTGGCAAGGTGGATTATGGATTGCTTGATATACTTTTAGATGATGAGTATATCAAAAAGCTATACCCAAAAAGCACAGGCAAAGAGTATTTTAACCTATCTTGGCTAGAAGATAAACTAGCTTCATATCCCACCACGCTAACACCACAAGATATACAAGCTACACTACTTGAGTTTGTAGCACAAACTATAAGCAATGAAGTACTAAGGTTTAACCCTGATATACTGATGCTATGTGGTGGTGGAGCAAACAACAAAGCCCTTGTAGCCAAAATCCAACAACTCATACCAAATATCCAAGTAGCCACACTCAAATGGGCTAATGAGCTAGAGGCTATGATGATGGCATGGTTAGCCCACCAGCGAATAAATCACATCCCCATAGATTTATGCCATATCACCAATGCCAAAAAACCTACAATTTTAGGAGCTGTTTATGAATGATTTTATTTCAAGTAATACTTTGTATATTTTTGTTAGAATAGTATTATGAAATACAATGATATAGATATGCAAAATTGGAAAGAACTAGATATTAATACAGATAGCTTATGGATAATAAACGAAAGAGATAAATCAGGTAAGCACAAAAATATATATCACGGCAATTTTATCCCACAAATTCCAAATCAGCTTATACAAAGATACACTAAACAAAATGATGTTGTTTTAGAGCCATTTATGGGGAGTGGGACAACATTATTTGAATGTGAAAATCTTAAGAGAAAGTATATAGGTTTTGATATAAATGAAAAAATGATAGAGTATGTAAATACTCAAATGTGCAATAATTTATTATATAAAGATTTTGAGATTTTTTTAGCCAATTCTATGGATAAAGAATCTGTAAATAAAAATCTGAAAAATGCACTTCAAAAATTTGATTCTAAAAAAGTACAGTTTGTACTTATGCACCCACCATATATGGATATAGTTAAATTTACTCAAAAGGAAGAAGATTTAAGCAATATAGACAATATAAACGAATTTGTAAAAAAATTTAAGATTATTTGTGAAAATTTTTTGGAGTTTTTGGAAAAAGATAGATATTTTGCAATTGTTATTGGTGATGTATATAAAAATAGCGAAGTATTACCACTTGGATTTTACTGTATGGATATGATTAAGAGAAATTTTAAAGTCAAATTAAAAGGGATAATAGTTAAAAACATAGAAGGCAATCGTGGTAAACTTGGTAGTGGTGGTATTTGGAGATATAGAGCTTTAAATAGTGATTATTATATTTTTAAGCATGAGTATGTTTTTGTGTTTAAGAAGGAGTTTTGATGGCAACTAAAAATGAATTATTTATTGAACTTGCTAAACCGGATAATGAAGGAAAAAGCAGATGGGTTTCTGTATCTGAATTTAATGGGAAATATAAATCACTTCAGCTTGGGAATGGTGGTAGTTGGTGTAGAAAAAGTTCAAGTTTAGCCAAAAAATATATTGTCAAATTTGACAAAAGCATTACTAGTGGGAATTCAATTGATAGAATACGACTAAATGGGTTTAATACAGAACAAACATTTAATCAAAATATTAGGCAAGATATTAAAGATTATTATAAAACACAAAATTGTGTAATACTTGGAATTAATGGTCAATCAGAAAACACAAAAATTGAAATTGACCATAAAGACGGGAGAAAAGATAACCATAGAATATCAAATCCAGCCACACAAAAATTATCAGATTTTCAACCTTTGTCAAAAGCAGCAAATGATGCAAAAAGACAAATTTGCAAACGATGTAAAGAAACAAACAAAAGGTGGAATGCCAAAAATTTAAAAGGCAATCCTTTTGAATTTTATTATGGAGATGAAAACTATACAGAAGAAGTTGGATGTAAGGGGTGTTATCAATATGATCCTGTTGAATATCGTAAAACGGTTGTAATAAAAGTTAGTAAAATGGCTGCAAAAGAAGCCGTTGATGCTGTTTTTAAAAAATTATATCCAGAAGAGAGTAAGTAATATGGCAACAACACATGTATTTATAGTAGATTCAATAACTTTCAAATACCATTTGGATTATATGTTTGCAGGAACCGGAGCAAAAGATAATGTTATTGATTTTAATAACACCCAATCAAGCAAATTACATTCAACAACCGAAAATAATCTTTTAGGAATGATTGCGGATAGTCAACGGGTTAGAATTGGTGATTTTGTAATTTTTTATTTACAACAAAATTTTCAAAGGGGAATTAGAGAAGGTAAGTTTTACGGTGTTTTTAAAGTAAAAGAAGCACCATCATTTCTGGATAATAATGATAATCAGCAATTTTTAAAACAACAGTTGGGCAAATCCTTAACTTTTAGGACAATTATTGAGCCATATCAGGTTTATGCAGATGGTGTTACAGAATGGGAAGCATTAGACGAAATAAGGAATATTCAATCTCCAAATCAAATGTTATGGAGTTTGATTTACCGTAAATTAAAAGGTAATCGTGGAAATACTATGATTACAATTTATGAAAGTGAAAGATTAATAAATTTAATTCGTAGTAAAAATAACAGGACTATTTTGAATGGTAATAGTTTTACATTTAACGAAACCACTCAACAAATCAAGACACAACAACCAGCTCATCAATATAGTGGAAGAAAGGAAACGATTAATATTTTACCAAGATTAATAAACAAATATTGTAATGGAAAACAATTTGAAACTCATTTACAAGCACATATCTTACAAAATATAGAAAATCTACCTATGTTTATAAACCAACCTATCGAATGGATTGGAAACGAAGTTTCCTGCGGTGTAGGAATGCAAAGAATTGATATAATGCTTTCTCTTAATACTCAAAACAGAAAAATTTTACCAATTGAATTAAAGTCGGTTGTTGCTTATCCTGAAATTACAATACAATTACAAAGGTATGTTGATTGGATTGAACAATATTATTTACCAAATAGACCTTCCGATATAGAACCGATGATAATTGCAAGAGAAATTATTGATAAAACAACACAAGGTTATCAAGACTTAATATCAGCATTTAATAACTTTAATAATCAAAATAATCATTTAAGATTGAGATATATTGAGTTTAGTATCGATTGTGAAAATAATACTATAAATTTTAATGAAATTGGGTATTAAATAATGAACTACATAGGAAGTAAATTTAAACTATCATCGTGGATAAAAGAAGAGATAAAAAAAGTTGTCGGAGAGGATTTGTCTCAAAAAATCTTTTGTGATATCTTTGCAGGAACTGGGATAGTTGGAAGAACTTTTAAAAAAGATGTAAAACAAGTTATAGCAAATGATTTGGAGCATTATAGCTATGTACTAAATAGAAACTATATACAAAATCATAAAGAGATAAAAGATAAAGAAAAATATATAGAAGAACTTAATAATATAGCTTTGATAGATGATGGATTTATATATCAAAACTATTGTATGGGTAGTGGAAGCGGAAGGCAGTATTTTAGTGATACTAACGGTAAAAAGATAGATGCCATCAGACAAAAGATAGAGTCTTGGTATAAGAGTAAAGAGATAGATGAGGATTTGTATTATTTTTTGCTTGCTTCGTTGATAGAAAGTAGTGATAAAGTTGCAAATACCGCTTCGGTTTATGGTGCATTCTTGAAGCATCTTAAAAAATCAGCACAAAAAGAGTTAGTTTTAGAGGGTGCAGAGTTTATCATAAATGATAATTCTCATAAAGTATTTAACGAAGATAGCAATAAGCTTATTAAAAAAATAAGTGGAGATATACTCTATCTTGACCCACCATATAACCAAAGGCAATATAGTGCAAACTATCATTTGCTAAATACTATAGCAGGGTATGAGCCTTTTGTGCCAAAAGGTAAAACAGGACTTCCTGAGTATAATCGCTCAAGCTATTGTAAAAAAAATGAAGTTATTCAAACTTTTGAAGAGCTTATAAAAAATGCAAATTTCAAATATATATTCTTAAGTTATAACAATGAAGGGCTTATGAGTGTTGATGATGTACGAAATATTATGAGCAAATATGGTATATATGACTTGCAAACAAAAGAGTACCAAAGATTTAAAGCAGATAAGAGTGAAAATAGAAACCACAAAGCTAATAGAACTTTTGAATATCTGCATATATTGGAAAAAAGATGAATAGTGATATAAAAACCTATCTGCAAACCATAGGGTGGGGTGATTTTGAGGTTGAGGTGGCTTCTAGTGATGCTAGTTTTAGAAGGTACTTTAGGTTACTCAAAAGTGGCTCTAGTTATATATTGATGGATAGTACAAAAGACAAAGAATCACTAAAGCCATTTATCGATATCAACCAAAGGCTCTTAGGCGTAGGGGTTAGAGTACCAAAGATAATTTTTGATGATGTCAGCAATGGCTACTTGATACTGCAAGATTTTGGCTCTACACATCTGCTAGATATCATAGATAGCTCAAACTATCAAAGACTATACAAAGATGCCATTGATGAGATAATCAAAATGCAACAAGCTCCAACTCATAATCTACCACCATATAATAAAGAGTTTTTGCTATTTGAGATGGAGTTGATGCAAAAGTGGTTTATCTCAAAGTATCTTCATCTTACTCCAACCCAAGAGGAATTAGAACTTATCAAATCTACTCAAAGCTTTATAGCTTCACGAGTGATATCTCAGCCAAGTGGCGTGTTTGTGCATCGTGATTTTCACTCAAGAAATATTATGATAAGTGATGGTGCTATTGGTGTGATAGATTTCCAAGATGCTAGAAGTGGGGCGATTACTTATGACTTGGTCTCACTGCTAAGAGATTGTTATGTCTCATTTGATGTCAAAGAGATAGAAAATCTTGCACTATACTACAAACAAAAAGCCAATCTACAAGTAAGCGATAGTGAGTTTATAGAGTGGTTTGATATAATGGGGCTTCAAAGGCATATCAAGGTTCTTGGTATCTTTGCAAGATTGTATCTAAGAGATGGCAAGGATGGATACCTGCAAGATATCCCTCAAACTCTAAGCTATATTTTGCAAATCGCACCAAAATACCCACAAACAGCTCATCTAGGAGAGTATCTAAAGAGCGTAACAAAGGAACTTATATGAGAGCTATGATTTTGGCAGCAGGATTAGGCAAAAGGATGCAACCACTAACCAACCACACCCCAAAACCACTACTTGAAGTAGCCTCCAAGCCACTTATAGTCTATCACATAGAGAGACTAAAAAGAGCAGGGATTAAAGATATAGTCATCAACATAGCCCATCTAGGAGAGCAGATACCAAAAGCACTAGGAGATGGAAGTAAATGGCAAGTAAGACTGCACTATAGTGATGAGATAGCTCAAGGTGGGCTAGAGACTGCTGGAGGTATCATCAAAGCTTTGCCACTACTAGGAGGTGAGCCATTTTGGGTAATCAATGGTGATATCTGGTGTGATTATGAGATAGATACAAAAATCAGCCTTGATGATAATGTGTTGGCTCATCTAGTGCTTGTTCCTAACCCACCACATAACCCTAGTGGCGACTTTGGCATAGATGATGATGCGTACGCTTCGCTCACGCCCACTTATACATTCTCAGGCATTGGGCTATACTCCCCCAAGCTTTTTGAAGGGTTAGAGGTAGCCAAACTACCACTAGCACCCATCCTCAAAGATGCCATATCCAAACATCAAGTTACAGCAAACCTATATAGTGGCAGATGGTTTGATATAGGCACTCCACAAAGACTCAAAGAGATCAATACGCTTATGAGTTTGAATAGTTGTGGGTTTTAGTCTTTCGAGATTTGTGCATTTGCTTATACTCTTTATAACTCAAAGGCTTAAGCGGTTTTATATTTTGATTATCTTTATATCTTTTTTGTTTATGCCTGATGCGTTCTTTTTGGGTTACTGCATCTTTTTGTTTCTGTTTCCTAGCTGGGTCTCTTTCGACAAATACTGGTTTTTTGCTCCAAGGATCAAGCCCTGTGTAGTACATCAAAGCTGAGTAGGTTGATGGGGTAGGGATAAATACTTGCACCTGCTCAGGATTGAGTTGAAGCTCTTGGTTAACAAACTCTTTGAGGTTTTTCATATCCTCATACTCACACCCAGGATGAGCAGCTATGAGATAGTATGTCAAAAACTGCTTTTTGCCAGTTTGTTTGTTGTAGTTGTCAAAGTCTCTTTTAAATCTTAGCAGTGTATCTTTATCTGGTTTGTTCATCAATTTTAGTATCTTATCATCTATATGTTCAGGTGCAACTTTCATCTGTCCTGATATGTGATGATCTACTAAAGTTTTGAGATACTCTTTGCCATATTTTTTATCTTCTTGGATGAGATCGTATCTGATACCACTGTTGACAAAAGCTTTTTTGACATGTGGCAATGCTCGTATTTTGGATAGTAGCTCGATTTGAGATTTGTGGTTTGGTTTGAGTAGGGGACATACACGACTACTAGTACATGGCATATCTTGACACACACCCACACTTAGCTTTTTGTTACACTCAAAGTCATACATATTGGCAGTCGCACCACCTACATCATTGATGATACCTTTGAAATCTTTGTGATCTTTAAACGCTTTTATCTCTCCCACTATCGAGTCTTGGCTACGGCTTCGTATCTCTCTGCCTTGATGCACCGTAATGGCACAAAAGTTACACTCTCCATAGCATCCGTGGTGAGTTGTAACCGAAAACTGCACAGTTTTTAGTCCTCTAACTTCACCTTGGCTTTTGTAGTATGGGTGTACATCTCGCTCATAATCTAGCTCATAGACATGGTCTAGCTCATTTTGTGTTAGGCTTGGTTGTGGTGGGTTTTGGATGAGATATCTGTTGGCGTGTTGTTGGTTGAGTCCTTTGGATACTCTAGGTTCGTTGTTGGCATAAAATATATGAAACATATCTATAAACTTATGTTTATCCTTGCTACACTCCTCAAATGAAGGCATAGTGATATACTCATCTCGTGGCTCTTTGGCTATGTAGCAGATACCTTGTATATCGGTATATGGTTGCTTATCTCTTAGTGCATTGGCTACCTCTATGACAGACTTTTCAGCCATACCATATACTAATATATCAGCCTTGGCATCAAAGAGTATGCTTCGTCTAACCTTGTTACTCCAAAAGTCATAATGAGCCACTCGTCTCAAACTTGCCTCCACACCACCAAGTACGAGTGGTACTGTATCTTTGAAGTGTTGTCTTATGAGATTACAGTACTTAATGACAGCACGGTCTGGTCTGCGATTATTGACTGCTCCTGGGGTAAAATCATCTTGTTTTCTAAACTTTTTAGTAGCTGTATAGTTTGCCACCATACTATCTACCAATCCACCACTAACACCCCAAAAAAGTTCAGGCTCTCCAAGTCTAGTGATATCATCAGCTTTGGTGATATCAGGCTGAGCAATCACCCCCACACGATACCCAGCATCCACAAGCAGTTTGCCCACTATGGCTATACCATTGTATGGAGTATCTATATAGGTATCACCACTGACTAAAATGACATCAAGAGTCTTCCAGCCAAGTTTTTTCATCTCTTTTTTGGTTGTGGGCAAAAACATAACTATCCTTGTAGCTTAAAATCAGCAAAAATCTCTTCATAATGTTGTGGGATTTTGTTTATTTTACCATTATTTATATATACTAACAGCACTTTTGCACTAAAAAGCTTCATATCATCTTTGAAAATCTCTTGAAGTAACCATATAGTGCTTCTTTTTTGCTCCAACACTTGGGTGCGAACCTCTAGCATATCACCAAGTGTAGCACTACCCAAAAACTCAGCCTCCACCTTACGCACCACAAACCCATCACTCATGCTGCCAGGATTGATTCCCCTAGCAAAAAACACTTCACTCCTAGCTCTCTCACAAAAGTTAAGATAGTTAGAATGATACACAATTCCACCTATATCGGTATCTTCGTAATAGACCCTTATTTTCATTTATCTTCTTACTTATCCAGATAATCAAAGTTGAGTTATTTGTAGATATATGACAAAGTATCTACAAACTACACATTAAACCTAAAGTGCATCACATCTCCATCTTGGACGATGTACTCTTTGCCTTCTAGTCTCATTTTACCAGCCTCTTTGGCTCCTGCTTCGCCACCATAGGCTATAAAATCTTCATAGCTTATAACTTCAGCACGGATGAAGCCTTTTTCAAAGTCGTTGTGGATGACTGCTGCTGCCTTTGGGGCTGTGGTGTTTTTGCGGATAGTCCAAGCTCGAACTTCTTTGACTCCAGCAGTAAAATAGCTCATAAGACCTAGTTTATCAAAGCCTTTGCGGATAATTTGATCCAATCCTGATTCATTTACACCTAGTGATTCGAGCATCTCCATTTTTTCTTCTTCGTCAAACTCTACCATCTCTTCTTCTACTTTGGCACATAGCTTGATAACTTCTCTGTTTTTACTAGCTGCATACTCTTTTAGAGCTTTTACATACTCATTATCCTCGCCAAGCCCATCTTCATCTACATTGGCACCATACATAATCTCTTTGTTTGATAGTAGTCTCAAATCTCTAGCTATGAGCAAAAAGCCTTCATCGTCTCTATCTTCAAATGTTGAAGCAGGATTGCCATCTTCTAAGTGTTTGAGTAACTCTTGAGCTATTGGGAGTTGGAGTTTGGCTTCTCTATCATTTCCTTTGGCCTTTTTGGTAAGTGTGGTTATCCTTTTTTCCAAAGCTTCCATATCTGCTAGTAGCAACTCTGTCTCGATGATTTCGATATCACGGATAGGGTCTATTGAGCCTTCTACATGGGTGATATTTTCATCTTCAAAACATCTAACTATTTGCAGTATCACTTCAGTCTCACGGATATTTGATAAGAACTTATTGCCAAGCCCTTCACCTTTACTAGCACCTTTGACAAGTCCTGCAATATCTACAAAATCCAAAGTAGAGTATTGAATCCGCTCAGGGTTTACTATCTTGGCTAACTCATCAAGTCTCTTATCTGGCACTGGTACTACTGCCTTGTTTGGCTCGATAGTACAAAATGGATAGTTTGCACTCTCTGCATTTTGTGCTTTTGTTAGAGCATTGAAAGTGGTTGATTTACCTACATTTGGGAGTCCTACTAGTCCTATACCTAATCCCATAATTATCCTTATCTTTATAAAATATTGGTAGAATTTTATCTAAATATTGGTTAATATATACAAAGGATACAAATTCGTGCATGATATACTGCTAGTACTTATTATCACCATCGCTATAGCTACTATACTCAATGTGATACTCAAAAAGTTTGACATCCCTACAGTCATAGGGTATGTACTAACTGGTTTTGCTATCACTTCGATGTTCCATTTTGCTGAAGACTCCAAAGTGATGCTTGGACATTTGGCTGAGTTTGGGATAGTCTTTTTGATGTTTACTATCGGTCTGGAGTTTTCTATCAACCACCTAAAAAGTATGAAAAAAGAGGTTTTTGTGTATGGTGGGTTGGAAGTGATGGTGGTGGGGAGTATATTTAGCAGTATGGCTTATTATATCTTTGGGCTTGATGGTAGAGCATCCATCATCATAGGGTTTGCTCTAGCACTCTCATCTACTGCTATTGTATTAAAGATACTCAATGAAAACAATCAAATCCATTCAGGGTATGGTAGGGTAACTTTGGGGATTTTACTCTTTCAAGATATAGCAGTCATTCCTATACTTTTGATGGTATCATTTTTTACTCAACAGGACAAATCTGTAGCATCTCTTATCTTCGATAGTCTCTTTGGGGCTATTTTGATATTTGCTATCATGTATATAGTAGGCAGGTACTTCATAGAAAACTTTTTTGATTGGATACTTGAGAGCAAATCAGAAGAGATATTTTTAGTAGCTGTACTTTTGGGAGTGATGAGTGCTTCGTATATGGCACAAGCTTTTGGGTTTACTTACTCTCTTGGGGCATTTTTAGCTGGTATGATACTCTCTGAGACCAAATACAGATACAAGATAGAAGCAGATTTGATTCCATTTAGAGATATCTTATTGGGAGTCTTTTTTGTGACTATAGGTATGTTGATAGATTGGCACTCTTTGTTTGATTATGCTTATGTCATCTTTGGATTTGTTATATCTTTGATGCTATTTAAAGGTGCAATTATATATCTGATTTTGAGAAATTTCACCCAAACGAGAACAGCGTTGAAGAGTTCGTTGGCACTACTTCAAGTTGGAGAGTTTGCACTAGCAGTTTTAGCACTAGCTAAGACTCACTCTCTTATCTCTACACAAACAAACCAAATCTTGATTGTAAGTGTAGTGATATCTATGATTTTAACGCCTTTTATACTAAAAAATATCAAAAAAATAGCCTCTTCATTTACTCCAGAGCCTACTGCTTTGAGACAAAGAGCAATTAAGAGTACTGGTTTTAGAGACCATGTGATTATATGTGGTTATGGTGAGATAGGTGAGATGATAGTAGAAGAGTTGAGACAAAAAGATATACTTTATGTCATCTTGGAGCATGATATCAAGATAGTAGATAAGCTTTTGGAGCAAAACAGCAATGAGCCAATCTTTTATGCCAATGCCGCTAGAAAAAGTGTACTAGAGCATTTTAATATCCAAGACTCTTCATCTGTCATAGTAGCTATAGAAAACGAAACCCAAAGATATCTAGTATGTGAAAATATAGTATCATTTGGCAAACATATCAACAGTGTAGTAACAGTCAAAAACAAAAAAGAAGAAGTTATATTTGATGAGATGGGGATAAATAGCGTAATAAATATCCGAGATATGATAGCCTCAGAGCTTACCAAAGAGGCATTATCGTGTAGTTGTAATATTACACCAAATCTCTGGATAAGCTCTAAACATAGTGTGTAAGTATGTACCAACATTTTTATGCGATTTCCAGCTTGATACTTCACCTTTACTCTGAGGATGTTTTTGTAGTATATCATAGCCTTTTTGTAAGCTTTGAACAGTTGGGTATGTGTAGTGAAAAGCGTGTCCTTTGATGCCATTTTGATTGTAGTAGTACCCAAGCCTTTTGTATCTGTCTCCTAGTTCAAATTCAGCATCCAAGATACCTGCAAACTTTTTATCTCCAACTCTTTTAGATAGATACAAAAGTCCTGCACACTCAGCGTATATTGGTTTGGTTTTTGCGTGGGTTATGAGGTTTTGTTTGAAGCGATTGGAGTCTTTGATACGCTCATAGGCACTATCACTCTCTACATACCCGCCAGGTATATATACTATATCTACATCATTTGGTATTGGCTCATCTTTAGTGGCATCTATCTTGATGACTTTAGCAAAAACATCTCTTAAAAACATCTCGTTATCGTGATAGAGAAACGAAAAATTGCTATCATTTACTATGGCTAAAGTTTTATCTATCTTAGGTATAGGTGCAAAGGGGTAGGGCATATCATCACAGACTCTATCTGTAGATATCGATAAAAGCAAATCTATATCTATATGCTTAAGTACTGTCTGAGATATCTTAGATATCAAATCCAAATCATCCAACTCCAAGCCTAGATGAGTATCTCTTAGTTGTGGTAAGTTTTTCTCTATCCATCCTAGCACTTTGATTTGTGGGTGATCTCTTTGGAGCTGTTTTTTGATAAGTTCATAGTGCATCTTTGATGATAGTTTGTTTAGTACTACTGCTTTTATGGTGTTGTCTTTTTGGTACTCTAGCATACCTTTTAGCACTGCTGATATAGTGATGTAGCTACCACTGCCATCAAGTACCAAGATAGTAGGGATATCCAAAAGTTTTGTAACTCCATAGGCACTACACCCTCTATCTTCTCCATCATAAAACCCCATCACACCTTCTAAGATACCTATGGGTTTATCAGCATAGTGGTTGTATATCCATTTAACTTGCTTTTGATTCATTATGTAGCTATCTAGGTTGATTGAGGGAGTTTGTGTGACCTTTTGGTGAAATTGTGGGTCTATGAAATCTGGACCTATCTTGTAAGCTCTAACATCACCTCTAAAGTGCCAAAGCAAAGCAGTTGTGAGGATTGTTTTGCCTTGGTTTGATGCTATGGCAGATACACAAAAGCTTCTCATTTTGACTCTTTGATTTTTCCATCAAGTTCGTATTTGTTTAGATAGCCTCTAGGGGTTAGTACTAGATTGTTTTTTGTTAGTCTTGTAGTAGAGTTGCCTATGATTATGAGTGTGGACATCGTAACTTGTGGATGCTCTAACCCTTGGGCTACCAACTCTTTGGTATCTGTTATAGTAACTTGCTGTTTGTCTCTACCTACATTGGAAGCTATGATAGCAACTCTTTTGGGATGATTTTGTAAACTTTGCAGTAGATTGATGTATGGTTTGGTGCGTTTTTTGGATTTGGGGTTGTATATACCTATGATGAAATCCCCCTCAAGGGCTAAATCGACTCTCTTTTGGATAAGAGATATATCTGTAAGTCTATCTGAGAGTGATATGATAGCAAAATCCTGACTCACAGGAGCCCCCACCAAACTAGCTGCAGCCAAAAATGATGTAACTCCCGCTATGGATTCTAGCTCTATAACATCCCACAAATCTTGCTTGTCTATAAGCTCAACTATGAGTGTCGCCATCCCAAACACATTGACATCACCATTGGATATGATGCAAGTATCTTTACCACTTTTGGCATAATCAATGGCAACTTGGCATCTTTGTATCTCTTGTGTCATTCCTGAAGTGTATAACTCTTTGTCTTTGATTAACTCTTTGAGTTCTTTTGCATACTTGGTATAACTAACTACCACTTGTGCATCTTGGAGTGCTTTGAGTGCTTGAGTAGTAAGATACTCACTCCCACCAGCACCACTACTTAAAATTGTGAGTTTTGCCATAATATTTTCTCTTTTTTGGTAGGTTTATAACATTGAATTATTTAAATTTGGCTAAAATCTTTATTCACTAGCTCCTAACTATTAATTAGTTATAATAACAAAGATTTTTTTAAAGGTAATAAATATTATGTTTGTAGATAGCGTAGAATTGAGTATAAGTTCAGGTAAAGGTGGAGCTGGTGCTATATCTTTTTGGACTGAAAAGTTTGTAGCCAATGGTGGTCCTGATGGTGGTGATGGTGGAAAAGGCGGAGATGTTTATTTTTATGTTGATAACAACACTGACACACTCTCAGCTCTTAGAGGAAAAAGACATATCAAAGCACAAAATGGGCGTCCAGGAGAGGGGCGTAAAAAGTATGGTAAAAAGGGACAATCTGTAACTATTACTGTACCACCCGGTACACAAGTTATTGATATTGAGACTGGTGAATTGCTTCTTGATTTGGTAGAAGAAGGGCAAAAAGTACTCTTTTTAGAAGGTGGTAAGGGTGGACTTGGTAATTTGCACTTCAAAAGTGCTAGTAACCAAAGACCAACATACGCTCAACCAGGATTGCCAGGTATCACAAAGCATGTAAGACTTGAGATGAAACTTATAGCTGATGTTGGTTTGGTTGGGTATCCAAATGTTGGTAAATCTACACTCATATCCACACTATCCAATGCTAAACCACAAATTGCCAATTATGAGTTTACGACTCTTACACCAAAATTGGGGGTTGTTAGTGTAGGTGATTTTGATTCATTTATGATGGCTGATATACCAGGTATCATTGAAGGTGCTAGTGATGGAAGAGGTTTGGGGCTGGAGTTTTTAAAACATATTGAGAGAACCAAATCACTTTTACTACTTATAGATGCATCAAATTATAGAGAGATGAAGTATCAGTATGAGACACTGCTTGTAGAGTTACAAAGATACTCAAATGAGTTGGCTACGAGACACTATGGGGTAGCAATTACCAAAATAGATGCACTAAGCAAAGATGAGATAGATGCTAAATGCCAAGAGTTTATAAATGATATTGGCTTAAAGCCAAACGATACACTATCAAAATACAAAGCTAGTAGCGAGTATGCAAGTTATGGGTTTGAAGCAGATTTTGATGGTAAGTTGCCTCAAAATCAACCTATTTTTGTATTACCTATCTCATCAGTTGCACATACAAATACCCAAGCACTCAAATATGCACTACTAGATTTGGTCAAAAATGTCAAAAATCAAGGAGCAGATGAGTTATGAGAGTAGTTTTAAAAGTAGGCTCACATGTACTCACTCAAGATGGCAAGATAGCTAGAGATAGAATGTTGGCACTTGTTGAGCTTATAGTTGAGCTTAAAAAGAGTGATTATGAAGTGATTTTGGTTAGCTCTGGTGCAGTTGCGGCAGGATATACTCAGCTTCCACTAGATAAATCCACAGTAGCCAACAAACAAGCACTTGCCGCTATTGGGCAACCATTGCTTTTGAAAATGTACCAAGAGAAGTTTGCAAAATATGATACAATCTGCTCTCAAGTGCTACTTAGTGCAGAAGTGTTTGATTCACGCAAAGCTACCAAACATGCAAAAGCTGCTATTGATACACTGCTAGCAAATGGTGTAGTGCCAATTATTAACGAAAATGATACTGTTAGTATAGAAGAGCTGGTTTTTGGAGACAACGATAGACTCTCAGCTCATGTAACACACTATTTTGATGCCAAGATGTTAGTGATATTATCAGATATCGATGCATATTACGATAAAGACCCAAACTGCTATGATGATGCCAAAGTACGCAAAGTAGTAACGCATATAAGTGAAGATGAACTAAATGCATCTCACACACCAAACAATGAGTTTGCTACCGGTGGTATAGTCACTAAGCTTCAATCAGCCAACTTTTTGATGCAACATAACAAACAGATGTTTTTAGCAAGTGGATTTGATTTAAGTGATGTCAAATCACTACTAATAGATGGTAAACATAAAGGTGGAACACTTTTTAGATTGTGAGTACTCATTGAGGAAGTGATGATTTGTGATTGACTTTGATTTCCTAAGAGTGAATTAAAGGCTTTGCGATATAATATCCTAAGAATTTTACAATAAGGAAATGTAGTATGTTGCCTCAAGAGAGATATAAAAAGCTTAAAGAGTATTTATCTGTTGAAAATCCTGTATTATTAGATATCATCGATAAGTATAAAGAGTTGGATGATATAGCTTATAAGATAGGGTTAATTGATGAGACCCAAACATATACAGAGCATATATCTTGGTGGCCGATGATCTCTATTTTGGGAACTTTCTCTGCTGGTAAATCAACATTTATCAATGAGTATCTAGGTCAAGATATCCAACAAAGTGGTAATCAAGCCATAGATGATAAGTTTACAGTGATATGTTATGGTAATAGCCAAGATGTGGTAACTTTGCCTGGTTTGGCATTGGATGCTGACCCTAGATTTCCATTTTATAATATCAGTGAAGAGGTCAACAAAGTAGATCCAGGTGAGGGTAGTAGAGTAAACTCATATTTGCAATTAAAAACATTAAAATCAGAAAGAGTCAAAGGAAAAATTTTGATAGACTCTCCTGGTTTTGATGCTGATTCTCAAAGAGATGCGATACTCAAAATCACAAGCCATATAGTTGAGATGTCTGATTTGGTGTTGATATTTTTCGATGCTAGACATCCAGAACCAGGTGCTATGAGAGATACACTAGAGCATTTGGTTGGTACTACTATCAAACATCGTGATGCTACAAAAGTGCTATATATACTAAATCAGATAGATACCACAGCTAAACAAGACAATCTTGAAGATGTAATGGGGTCTTGGCAAAGAGCATTATCCAAAGAGGGATTGGTATCTGGTGATTTTTATGGTATATATAGCAAAAAAGCAGCAGAGCAGATAGATGATGAAGCACTCAAAGAGAGACTTGAGAGCAAAAGAGATGCAGATTTGGCAAAGATACTAGATAGGATGGATAAAGTCAGTATAGAAAGAGCTTATCGTATCGTAAAAGCATTGGATGATTTTGCCAAAGATATCAAAGAGAAGCAGTTGCCATTATTGAAAGAGATATTAGATAGCTGGAGAAGTAAAGTTGTAATATTTGATTTCGTATTATTTGCTATATTGGCAGGTGTAGCTGTATTGGCTCATCTCCAATATGGTATTTGGAATGATTTCAATATGCTTCTAGCAGGTGCTATTGGTAGCTTTTTGATATGGTTGATTGCTCATATCAAGCTAAGTAATTTTTTGGCAAAAAAAATAGCTAAAAAATATGAAACAGATAATGAGGCATTATCAAAAGCTATTTTGAAAAATACTACATTTACTAGATCTATTTTTGGTATCGGTAAGAGATGGTATAATAATACCATTAAAAAAATAGATATTTTAATAGGAAAATCAAAAGAGACTATCCAAAAACTAAATGATCAGTTTGTTAGTCCATCAGGTGTAAATAAACAAGAATCAAATCAAGGTAACTAAGTTGAAGAGATTAGTTATTTTTGGATTGTGTAGTGCTTTGGCATTTGCCAAGGTACATTATGCCAAAGTAGAACCATATGATACTATCACTCTCAAATC
>Ga0256913_10000222_pt1 | contig 28192 bp, 26 predicted proteins | sample Axial_MatmetaG_FD_185970 | JGI IMG/M metagenome (GOLD analysis project Ga0256913, IMG submission 185970) | Deep-sea worm associated microbial mat communities from Axial Seamount, Juan de Fuca Ridge, Pacific Ocean - Axial_Mat | ecosystem: Environmental > Aquatic > Marine > Oceanic > Microbial... | reverse complement strand
TGAGAAAACTAAGTTGGATTCCACCTTGTTAATCACTTTCTCAAGTTCTTCGATGGTTACAAGTTGATTCTGGATTTTCTGCAATTCAGCTTCAATGGCTTTCTCTGCAACTTCCATTGTTACACCATTCATCAGTTTGCCCGAAACAATAAAGAGCCCCTTATCCAGTTCGCCGGTAATGAATGCGTTGATTTCAGAGAATAACCTCTGTTCCTTTATCAATGACTGATACAGTCTGGATGAATCGCCATTGGATAGAATATCGGAAATAAGATCATATTGATAGATTTTATCATCCGACCTCGGGCTGGTGTGCCATGCCAAATAAATAGCATCCTGTGGCACGTTGCGTTCAACAGTCTGAACTCTGGGTTTGGTTTGTTCCGGCTCCCGGGGAAGTTTTCTGTTTTTAAGATTACTTCTTTTTTCAATGGAACCGAACCATTTTTCTGCCCAGGCTTTAACCTGACTGGTATTTACATCACCGGCAATGGAAAGGATGGCGTTGTCGGGATTGTAATACTTTTTGTAAAATGCTTTCACATCTTCCATGGTGGCATTTTCAATATGGCTAACTTCTTTACCTATGGTAGGCCATTGATAAGGGTGTATTTTGTAAGCCAATGGTTTTAGAAGCAGATAGACATCTCCGTAAGGTTGATTTAAATAGTTTTGTTTGAACTCTTCGACTACAACCTGACGTTGAACCTCCAGGCTTTTTTTTGAAAAAGCCAGGTTAAGCATCCGGTCTGATTCCAGCCAGAAGCCGGTTTCCAGATTGTTTTTAGGGATAGTAAGGTAGTAGTTTGTGTAATCGCTGTTGGTAAAAGCATTGTTCTCACCTCCTGCTTTCTGTAACGGTTCATCATACTTGGAGATGTTAACCGATCCGCCAAACATCAGGTGTTCGAAAAGGTGGGCAAAGCCTGTTTTGTCAGGGCTTTCATCCCTGGAGCCTACTTTATAAATAATGTTCATCGCCACGATGGGCGTAGTAGTGTCCTTATGGATTATTACTTTTAAACCGTTTTTAAGTTCAAACTTCTCAAAGTCTATCATATGCTGCATTCAAATTATAGGATTGCAAAAGTAATCTAAAGTGCGTAACAGATAAACTTTGAATTGAAGGATTTAGTATGATAAAAGCATCAAATTAATATGTTTGAATGGATTAACTTTTTTTGGGTAAAATACTTAATGGCAACTCATTTGATTTTTTTACTTTTGTCGCACTCAATTTAAAATTCTAAAAACAATTGATATGGAAAGAGATAATAAAGTATTTGATTTGATAAATCAGGAGAAAGAGCGTCAGATGCACGGTATTGAACTAATTGCTTCTGAGAACTTTGTAAGTGAACAGGTGCTGGAAGCCATGGGTTCGGTAATGACCAATAAATATGCCGAGGGTTATCCAGGTAAAAGGTATTACGGTGGTTGCGAAGTGGTTGACCAAACCGAACAGCTGGCCATTGACCGTGCTTGTGAGCTTTTTGATGCAGAATATGCCAACGTGCAACCTCATTCTGGTGCTCAGGCAAACATGGCTGTATTATTGGCCTGCTTAAAACCTGGGGATACTTTTATGGGTCTCGACCTTTCTCATGGCGGTCACCTTTCACATGGTTCACATGTTAACTCATCGGGTATTCTTTACCGTCCGGTGGCTTATCATGTTAGCGAAGATACCGGTGTGGTTGATTATGATGAGATGGAGAAAATTGCTTTGGAAGAAAAACCAAAACTGATTATTGCCGGAGCTTCTGCTTACTCACGTGATTGGGATTACGAGCGCATGCGTGATATTGCTGACCAGGTTGGTGCCATCTTAATGGCTGATATTTCTCATCCTGCCGGATTGATTGCCAAAGGAATTTTGAATGACCCCATCGAGCATTGTCATATTGTTACAACTACTACCCACAAAACTTTGCGTGGGCCTCGTGGTGGTATGATTTTAATGGGAGAAGATTTTGAAAACCCATGGGGATTGAAAACACCCAAAGGAGTTACTAAAATGATGTCAACTGTATTGAATTCTGCTGTATTCCCGGGAGTACAGGGTGGGCCTTTGGAGCATGTAATTGCTGCTAAAGCTGTTGCTTTCGGTGAAGCTTTGACCGATGAATATTTTCAATATATCCTTCAGGTTAAAAAGAATGCAGATGCCATGTCGAAAGCATTTACCGACAGAGGTTACCATGTTATTTCGGATGGAACCGACAATCATCTGATGCTGATTGATCTTCGTTCTAAATTTCCTGATATTACCGGTAAAGTAGTTGAGAATACTTTAGTGAAGGCTGACATCACGGTGAATAAAAATATGGTTCCGTTTGATAGTCGATCACCATTCCAGACCAGTGGTTTACGTGTTGGAACTCCGGCTATTACAACCCGCGGATTAAAAGAAGAGCATATGGAACCCATTGTTGCTATGATTGATGAAGTAATCAGTAACATCGAAGATGAGAAGGTTCTGGAAAGTGTTAAACAGCGTGTTAACGCTATGATGAAGGAATTTCCTTTGTTCGCGTAATAACGGGTAAATAATAATGTTAAAAGGTATCTCTTGGGTGGGATACCTTTTTTTGTTTATTTTTGCCCTCTGAAATCAATGAATTATTAAAAACAAATCAAAATTATGAAAAAATTTTTCGCACTTCTAATGGTAACTGTATTTGCCGGTTTTGTGATGACCAGCTGTGGTGGAAGCAGCAATAAAGCAACTACCGAAACAAAACAGGAAGCTCCAAAAGAAGTAAAAAAGGAAGTTAAAAAAGAAACAAAAAAGGATGTTTCAGCAGCTGACTTTACTGTAAATCTTGAGAATGGTAATAAGGTTTATCAAAAAACCTGTATTGCTTGCCATATGACAGGTGTTGCCGGTGCTGCCAAGCTAACCGACAAAGAGAGATGGACAGCCACTGCAAGTCAGGGTGAAGATGTTGTTTTCAACCATGCTTTGCACGGGTTTCAGGGAAAACATGGTGTAATGCCTGAAAAAGGAACTTGTACTGACTGTTCGGAACAGGATATCTATGATGCATTTCACTATATGCTTGATAAAGCTGGTGTAGAAATTAAATAAGAGGGAACAGTTTGTCAGAAAAGGCAAACTTGTTTATTCTAAGAAAGGAGTAACACTTTAAGTGTTGCTCCTTTTTTTATGAATCAATCATTTTTTTCCTATTTTTGTTAATGTCAATAAACTAAACTTGTAGTATTATGAAAAAGATGTTTTTACTTGCTGTTGTTGTAGCTTTTGTGGCCTTTGGGTGTGGCGAATCACCAAAGGAAAACAGTTCAGAAAACAGTGCAAAGGCCTCAGCAAAGCCTGCTGTTAATAAATCAGATGTTTCTAAAACCGATGCTTATTTTAAGCGGTTGCCCGGTGCTGTAGAACAGTCCGGTAATCAACTTACATACAATAAGGTAAATCTGGGAAAAAAGCTTTACAGCGATGTGCAGTTATCCAAAGACCGAAATATAAGTTGTAACTCGTGTCATGATTTGAAGAACTATGGTGTGGATAACCTGCCGGTATCTCCGGGTGACAAAGGTGAAAATGGTACAAGGAATTCACCATCTGTTTATAATGCAGCACTTCATTTTGCTCAGTTTTGGGACGGTCGCGAGCCAACTGTTGAAGCACAGGCAGGAGGACCGATCCTTAATCCGGTTGAAATGAATATTCCATCAGAGAAGTTTTTAGTTGACAGAATCAAACTGGATGGTGATTATCAGGTGTTGTTTGCAGAGGCTTTTCCCGACGATGATGACCCTATTACTTTTCATAATATTACCTATGCTATTGCAGCTTTTGAAAGAAGGTTGTTTACTCCCGGAAAATTTGATCAGTACATTAATGGTAAAGCCGATGCATTAACCAAGGAAGAGATTAAAGGTATGGAGACTTTTGTGAAAACTGGTTGTACAACTTGTCATTCGGGCTCATTGCTTGGTGGTACCATGTATCAGAAATTCGGTCTGTTTGATGATTACTGGAAATACACAAACAGCAAGGATATAGATGAAGGCAGAATGGATGTTACTAAAAATGAAGCTGACAAATATGTTTTTAAAGTACCTTCGTTACGGAATATTGAAAAAACCTACCCCTACTTTCACGATGGTAGTGTGAATGATCTTGGTGAAGCGGTTAAAATAATGGCGAAGCTGGAACTTAATAAGGATTTGTCAGATAAAGATGTTAGTGAGATTGTAACATTCTTAAATGCTTTAACCGGGCCAATACCCAGAATAGCAAAATAAGAATTGATCTTTCTCAAAAAATAAAACTAATTCCTCATAACATTGTTGTGGGGAATTGTAATTTGAGGGGGAGTTATTTAAAACAAGTTTGAAAAATAATCCCACAAAGCATCTTTTGGAGGAGTGGCAATAACGGTTACCGGCTCTTTTTTTACCGGATGTATAAACTCGATCTTTCGTGCATGCAGGCTGATGGATGCATCAGGATTGGAACGAGGGAAACCGTACTTTAAATCTCCTTTGATAGGAGATCCAATGGCTGTTAGTTGTGCTCTAATCTGATGATGCCGACCGGTATGCAGGTCAATTTCCAAAAGGTAGTAATCTTTACTTGTGGCGACGAGTCTATAGCTTAATAAAGCCTCTTTACTGTTATCAACCGCTTTTTTGTAAGCAAATGATTTGTTCTTTTTTGGGTTTCGAACAAGGAAGTGTTTTAGTGTGCCACTTTCATTTGGAGGAGGTTCTTTAACAATGGCCCAATAGGTTTTTTTAATGGTTCGTTCCTTAACCATCGCGTTTAACCTTGTCAAAGCTTTTGAAGTTTTAGCAAAAACAACAGCACCACTCACAGGCCGGTCCAAACGGTGGACAACACCCACGAAAACATTCCCGGGTTTGTTGTATTTTTCTTTCAGAAATTTTTTCAACGATTCGCTTAAAGGTTCATCTCCGGTTTTATCTCCCTGAACAATTTCGGAAGGGAGTTTGTTGACAACCAATACATGATTATCTTCAAAAAGAATCCTTTCGCTTAGCGGTATCATTTAAAATATTGCTCTTTTTCGTTGGGGAAGTCTTTGTCTTTTACATCCTTAATGTAATGGTTGAAAGCACCAATAATTTCGTCGTGGAGATTGTGATAACGACGTAAGAATCTGGGTGAAAAATCCTGATTAATACCCAGCATGTCGTGCAAAACCAATACTTGTCCGTCTACTTTGTCGCCGGCACCAATACCAATGGTCGGGATGCTGAGGGAATCAGTTACTTCGGCTGCCAGTCCTGAAGGAATTTTTTCAAGTACAATACCAAAACAGCCTCTTTTTTCCAGGATTTTGGCATCTTTTTTCAGCTTCCTGGCTTCACCTTCTTCGGTGGCTCTTACCACGTAGGTTCCAAATTTATTGATGGATTGAGGGGTTAGTCCCAAGTGTCCTAATACTGGAATTCCTGCGGAAAGTATTCTGTCTATGGATTCAACGATTTCCTCGCCGCCTTCCATTTTAATGGCGTTGGCACCCGATTCTTTCATAATTCTAATAGCAGAATTCAAAGCCTCTTTTGAGTTACCCTGATAGGTTCCGAAAGGGAGGTCGACCACCACGAGCGCTCGTTTTACCGCTCGCATTACCGAAGAAGCATGATAGATCATTTGATCCAGTGTGATGGGCAGGGTTGTAACATGTCCGGCCATAACGTTGGAAGCTGAATCGCCTACTAAAATCACGTCAATGCCAGCTTCGTCAAGCAGACGAGCCATTGAGTAATCGTATCCGGTAAGCATGGCGATTTTTTCACCGCGCTGTTTCATTTCCTGTAAGACGTGGGTGGTGATTTTCGGGTAATCCTGACTGAGGTACATAATCTCAACTATTTGTTAACGGGCAAACATACATAAAAAGTTTGGAGTGTGGAGTTTGGAGTGCCTAAAGTTTGGGGTAAAATCATCATTAATCTGCAATCATCAATTGTTAATCTGCAAGAGTTTGGGGTGCCGGGTATTTTTGGTATTTGCAGAACCTAAAGCAAACCCAGCTCCAGTTTGGCTTCTTCTGAAATCAAATCCTGATTCCATGGCGGGTCGAAGGTGATTTCTACTTCTGCACCTCTGACACCTTTTACATCCAGCACGTTTTCTTTAACTTCTTGCGGTAGGCTTTCAGCAACAGGGCAATTGGGTGCGGTGAGGGTCATGGTTACTTTAACGAAACCGTCGTCATTTACATCAACGTCGTAAATCAATCCAAGCTCCCAGATGTTTACCGGAATTTCCGGGTCGTAAATGGTTTTTAATGCTATTCTTATGTTGTCCTGAATTTCTCTTTTTTCTTCGTTTGTCATGGTTTTCCTTTTTCTTATTGGCACTTCACTTCGTTGCGTACATAATCTTGCTTCCGATGGTTGCTGTTATAATGGCTATCTATTCTCTTTTAGTTTAAACACCTTGGCGTAAAGCTGTATTTGTTTAATCATCGAAACCAGTCCGTTGGAGCGGGTAGGAGAGAGGTGCTCTTTTAAACCAATCTCTTCCAGAAAATCCATATCAGCGTTTAATATTTCATCGGGTGAATGACCTGAAAAGGCCTTGATTAGTAAACTGACTATTCCTTTGGTGATAACCGCATCGCTGTCGGCACTAAAGTAAATCTTTCCATCCTTTTTTAATTCGGCATGCAGCCAAACCCTCGACTGGCATCCCGAAATAAGGTGTTGTGAATCTTTATATTTTTCCTCAATGGCGGGGAGTTCTTTCCCCAGTTCAATCAGATAGGAGTATTTATCCATCCAGTCGTCAAATATTGAAAACTCTTCAATAATGGATTGTTGTTTTTCCTGTATGGTCATGGATTTCATTATTTTTTGTTAGCGTAACATTGAAACAGTTTTCTTTAATGATTCTGCAAAAATATCTATTTCTTCAATAGTATTGTACATAGCGAACGAGGCACGTACGGTTCCGGGAAGTCCCAGAAAATCAATTAAGGGCTGAGCGCAGTGATGACCTGTTCTTACGGCAATGCCCATTTTGTCAAGCAGCATTCCCACATCATAAGGATGGGTTCCGTCAACCACAAACGATAGAGCTCCGGCTTTTTCTTTGGCAGTTCCGATAACTCTTACTCCGCTAATTTCCAATATTTTTTCTTCGGCATATTTTAGAAGCTTCTGTTCGTGTTTGGCAATGGCATTGATACCGGTTTCGTCAATGTATCTCAGTGCAGTTTCAAGTGCCAGAACGCCTGAAACATTGGGTGTTCCCGCTTCATATTTATAAGGAAGTTCGTTAAAAGTGGATTTTTCAAAGGTTACCTCTTCAATCATTTCACCACCATATTGGTAGGGGGGAAGGCGGCGCATCCAGTTAAACTTGGCATAAAGTACTCCGATACCCATGGGAGCATAAGCTTTATGTCCTGAGAAAGTATAAAAATCACATCCCAAATCCTGAACATCCACTTTAGTGTGGGCAATGGCCTGAGCACCGTCAACCAGCACCGGTACTCCTTTGTCTTTGGCAATTTTAATGATTTCCTTTATGGGGTTAATGGTTCCTAGTACGTTGGAAATATGAGTAATAGCCAGCAGCTTGGTATAGGGGTTCATCATTTTTGCAAGGAATTCCAAATCAAGTTCTCCGTTGCGTTCAATGGGAATAATCTTTAGTTTGGCTCCGCGTTCTTCGCAAAGTTGTTGCCAGGGAACAAAGTTGGAATGATGTTCCATGGTGGTAACTAAAATCTCGTCTCCTCTGACAATCCATGGTTTTAAAGCGGTTGCCAACAAGTTGATGGATTCGGTTGTGCCACGAGTAAAAATGATTTCTTTGGTTTCTTCGGCATTGATGAATTGTCTGATGTATTCGCGGGCACTTTCAAACAAATCAGTGGCTTCCTGACTCAAGGTATGAACACCACGGTGAACATTGCTGTTCTCTTCAAGATAATACTTGCTGATGCGATCGATAACCTGCTTAGGCTTTTGAGTAGTGGCACCATTGTCGAAATAAATCAAAGGTTTCCCGTTAACCTTTCGTTGGAGAATGGGGAAGCCGGCGCGTATTTTGTTAATGTCCATTTTTTTTGTTCTTTTTACCGCAAAGGCACAAAGAAGAAATTTAGTGACTTTGTGTTTTAGCGGTTAAGCATTTATATCTTACTCAAATCAATATCGAACTCAATAGGTTTATCCGGTATGGTACAATGAAGCACGCAACGGTCGCAGATAGAAAGTTCACCACGCAATCGTTTTTTTACCATATCGTCGATGTTTGTTTTCAGGGTTTCGATTTTAATGTTATCGGTGATTTCGGCAACAAAAGCAAACATCAGCAGCATGCGGGCATCATCAAACGGGATACCGCGCTGCATCAAATAGAACAAGGCTTCATTATCGATCTGACCTACTGTAGCTCCATGGCTACACTGAACATCATCAGCGTAGATTTCCAAAAACGGCATGGTGTTGATTTTTGCCGTTGAGGTCATTAAGATATTGTTGTTGCGCTGGAAAGCATTGGTTTTTTGTGCGTCGCGGGCAACATAAATGTATCCGTTAAAAACGCCACGGGCTTCATTGTCAAGTATTCCTTTAAAAAGCTCACTGCTGTTGCAGTGCGGCGCGTTATGGTTTACATAAACCTGATTGTCGATGTGCTGCTTTTTGTCCATCAGGTAAAGTCCGTTGAGATTGGCCTCAGCACCTTTACCATTCAGGTTAACATGCAGCTCATTTCGGATAAGTCCCCCGTTAAATGTCAAAACATTAACTTTGAGCCTGCTGTTTCGTTTCATATTAAAGAATGAGTTGTTGAGTAGCGCAGTCTCATCGTTGATGTTTTGTAGTTTATAGAGGTTAAGCGATGCATTTTCACCAAGTTGAACTTCTGTCAGAGTGTTGATGAAGCTGTCGTCATGATTAATAGAATCATCGCAATGCAAAAAAGTAAACTGACTGTTTCTTCCGAGGATGATAAGATTACGCGTATTGAGCATCAATCCGCGTTTGTTAACCAGCTTAATGAGTTGAACCGGTTTTTCAACCACTACATTATCGGGGATGTAAATGAATACACCATCTTCGGCAATGGCTGTGTTAATAGCAGTCATACCATTGGTTTCGGTATCAGCAATCTTCCCGTAGTATTTGTCAAAATATTCAGGATACTCAACCATGGCTTTGGCCAGACTGCCAATGATTACCCCGTTTTCAAATTGTTGGAGTTTTTTTTCCTCAGGGCTGTAATAGTGACCGTTTAAAACAGAAATTACATTGGAATCAAATCCCTGGACGGTGCACTCAAAAATATCATTTACCTGTTTGGTGAACTCCTCATTTATTGTTTCAGGAAGAAATGGTTTTTGATACCATCCTGACATATCAGTATTGCGCCATTTTTCCAACCTCTTGTGCGGTAGCCCGGACTGTTTAAATGACTCTAATGCTTTTTGCTTTAGTTCCGAAATTGTGCCGGCAGAAGATACCGTTACTTTTTCTTCAGCATATTGCAGAAGTTTTTCTTGTAGCGGAGTTGTTGTTTTCTTTGAATTCATATCGTCTCCTTACTCTTCTCCGTACAATTCTTTTACCCAGTCGTAGCCATGTTCTTCCAGTTCAAGAGCCAGACCCTTTCCTCCTGATTTTACAATTTTTCCTTTGTACATTACATGAACAAAATCAGGGACAATGAAATCGAGTAAACGCTGATAGTGTGTAATAACAATAAAAGCTTTGCTGTCTGATTTGAGCGTGTTCACCCCTTTGGCAACCACTTTTAAGGCATCTATATCCAGCCCTGAATCTGTTTCGTCAAGAATGGCGAGTGTTGGTTCAAGCATGGCCATTTGGAAAATCTCATTCTTTTTCTTTTCACCACCTGAGAAACCTTCGTTAACCGAACGGTTGGTGAGTTTGGCAGTAATTTCAACCAGCTTCTTTTTTTCTTCCATCATTTTCAAAAATTCGCCGGCTTTCATTTGTGGTTGACCAAGATAACCGCGTTTAGCGTTAAGAGCCGTACGCATGAAGTTGGTCATGCTTACACCCGGAATTTCTACCGGATACTGAAAGCTGAGAAATACACCTTCGTTGGCACGTTTGTCAGGGGTCCAGTCGTTGATTACCTCACCCTTGTATATGATTTCACCTTTGGTTATTTCGTAGCCTTCACGGCCGGTAATAGCGGCAGCAAGCGTACTTTTCCCGGTTCCGTTGGGACCCATAATGGCGTGGATTTCTCCTTCATTCACCTGGAGATTGAATCCTTTTAAAATTTCTTTGCCGTTAATGGCAACGTGAAGATCTTTTATGTTTAACAGCATGATGCTTATTTATTTTATCAGTTGTTGTTTTATATTAAGTTTGGGGTTTGGCGTTTAGCGTTTTGGGTTCAGCGTTTGGCGTTTGGGCCGTATTTTTAACTTTAAGCATTCCAAATTTCAGGCATTTTAAGTACTTCTTTATCCTACACTTCCTTCCAGTGTTATCTCCAAAAGTTTTCTTGCTTCAACTGCAAACTCCATCGGAAGTTTGTTTAATACTTCTTTTGCATATCCGTTTACTATTAGCCCGATGGCTTTTTCAGCGTCAATACCACGTTGCTGACAGTAAAATAACTGCTCTTCCGATATTTTTGAAGTGGTGGCTTCGTGTTCCACAATGGCAGAATCATTGGAAGTCTGAATGTACGGAAAAGTGTGAGCACCGCATTTATCACCTAATAGCAATGAATCGCATTGTGAAAAGTTTCGGGCACCATCGGCTTTTTTACTGATACGAACCAGACCGCGGTAACTGTTGTTGCTTTTACCAGCTGAAATACCCTTGGAGATGATGGTGCTTTTCGTGTTTTTACCAATATGGATCATTTTTGTTCCGGTATCGGCTTGCTGATAATTGTTGGTTACTGCTACCGAATAAAATTCACCTATCGAATTATCACCCATTAAAACACAACTGGGATATTTCCATGTTATGGCTGACCCAGTTTCCACCTGTGTCCAGCTTACTTTTGAGTTGATTCCTTTACAGGCAGCCCGTTTGGTAACAAAATTGTAGATACCGCCTTTTCCCTCTTTGTCGCCAGGATACCAGTTCTGGACAGTAGAGTATTTAACCTCTGCATTGTCCATTACAATAATTTCCACAATGGCAGCATGCAGTTGGTTTTCGTCGCGCATGGGAGCGGTACACCCTTCCAGATAACTGACATAGGAATCATCCTCAGCCACAATAAGGGTTCGCTCAAACTGGCCAGTATTGGCAGCATTAATTCGGAAATAAGTTGAAAGCTCAATGGGACAACGTACTCCCTTAGGAATAAATACAAACGAGCCATCGCTGAATACAGCTGAGTTTAAAGCTGCAAAATAGTTGTCGGTATAAGGTACCACAGTCGCCAGGTATTTCTTTACCAGCTCAGGGTGGTCTTTAACTGCATCTGAAAAGGAGCTGAAGATGATACCATGCTTTGACAATGTTTCCTTAAAGGTTGTTTTTACCGAAACACTGTCAATAACGGCATCAACAGCCACACCTGCCAGTACTTTTTGTTCTTCCAGTGGAATGCCAAGTTTATTAAACGTATCTAAAAGTTCCGGATCTACTTCATCAAGGCTTTCAAGTTCTTTTTTCTTTTTAGGGGCAGAGTAATAAATGATGTCCTGATAGTTTATGGGAGGATGTTGGAGCAAAGCCCATTCTGGTTCTTCAAGTGTAAGCCAGTGGCGGTATGCTTTCAGCCTGAACTCCAGCATCCACTCGGGTTCTTCTTTCTTTTTGGAGATTAATCTTACAGTATCTTCGGTGAGCCCAACAGGCGCCGAGTCGTTTTCAATATCCGACACAAAGCCATATTTATAATCACTTCCTGTAACTTCCTCTAAAACTTTATTTTGACTTAACTTGTCTTCCATTATTTATTATTTAGAATAAATTTAGATAGAGCGGCAAAGTTACTAAATTTAGTGTGGATGGTTCGAAATGAACCGGATTATTTTGTGATATTATTTAGTGGATGTTCATGCCTTATTAAATGAGGATCGCTTTTTTAATTTGCTTTTTTCGAAATGTACTATCGGTAGTTTAAATTCCTTCTGAATTGTCATTGCGGCTTGTATTCAGTTTATCTAATGTTTATCTTTACACAGCAAATAATATAAAAACTGTCATTATGAAAGCATATGTTACTGTAGAAGTTCAATGTCCGTACTGCATGAAATCGTTAATGTGTGAGGAGCACCCTTTACATAATCAGCCTAGTATAAAACTAAATGTTGTAACACCTGAGGATAGGGGTACCATTCACATCTGTTCGATTTACGATTGTTTTGATCACTTTGCTGATATTGATATTGCAGATAATACGGTGGTGGAGTTTACCTGTCCTCATTGTAATAAAGAGTTGCTGATTAAGGAAGAGTGTAAACTTTGTGGAGCACCTATGGTTTCGCTTACTTTAAAGACAGGTGGACGTGTTAATATTTGTTCCCGAAAAGGGTGTTCCAATCATTATGTTGCTTTTCAGGATTTGAATAGTGAGTTGCAAAGCTTTTATGAAAAGTTTAAGTATGGGCATCATAAGTAAAGTGGCTAGAGTTTGGAGTACTTGAAGTTTGGAGTGCCTAGAGTGCCTAGAGTTTGGAGTAAAATTACGTCACTCAGGCATTAACAAATCATCAATCGTTAATTTCCAATCATCAATCATTAATCTCCAAGAGTTTGGAGTACTTGAAGTGAAGTTAAGGAATTCTATTTTTGAGTTATAAATCAGGATTCATTCCTAAAACATAAGTCAGCTTGTTGACATACTGAGCGGAGTTGAAGCATGTAAACGGAGGTGTGCCGTTATATTGTCACTCCGATGACTGAATTAGAGGCCTGCCTGAGCCATTCTGGAAGGAATCTCCTGAGTATATGAGATGGCAAAGTAAATAATTATTCCTTTAAATCAAATGCACTGTATTTCTCTTTAACGACCAGCCCACCGTCTGGTATGTTTCCAAGCCTTTCTGATTCTAACGATCCGTGCTCAAAAACTTCTTCCAGCATCCATTTCGAGCGCATGATGACTTCGTCCGATACTTCTTTTGTTCGCTGGAAAACAACTTCCGGTTTATTTTCTATTTGTTGCGAAACAACCATCCAGATTGATTGTATGATTTCTGCTGGTTCATAACCACTGAAAACAACACTTTTTTTATCTGCTAAAGACAGATTTGAAAACGGGGTGATACCGGTATTTAACCCTGTTCGTAAAGGAATAATAAACCCGTTAAGTCCGTTGTCTCTTTTTACTAAGAATTCGGCTATTCCTGCCGAACGCTGATGACCATTTAACACAAAAAAATTCCTAAATCCAACGGTTTTAGCTTTAGCCAGACCGGCTGCTGTAATCAAGGCTTCATCCTCGTAACCGGTTATTGGAAATATTACTTTGTTTCTTCGTTTTTTACTGGCAACAACCATCGATCCTAATATATCATCTACAATTCTTATGTCAGCACCATTTTTACTAATCTCTTCCAGGGTAGTTTCAGTTCCTGAAATATTCAAATACTCTTTTTTAACGGTAACAATGGTTTTGTCAGTTTGGGCAAGAGCAATGATTTTGTCTATGAATCCTTTCTCGGCAATATACAGGTTAAAATCCTGTTCGGAAAACAGATTGACAGTTTCTGGAAGTAAACTATTTAGATTGTAGTCAGCAATTACCTTCCATAAATCATTTCCCTGTATTATTATATTAATAGGTGTTTTGGCTGCATCATTTATAAGCGAAGCAAAATGTTTTGCCACATCACTGTCCACATAATTGTCGGGTAAACTCATACTATTCTGTTGTTCTTTTCTTTCTCTTCAATATCCAGATTGTTGTTGAGCTCCCTAAATTCATCAAAGGTTTTCAGTGTGGTTTTGGCCTCTTCTTCATTTAGCTTCTCAATGGCAAATCCTGTGTGGATTAAAACATAATCGCCGACTTTTACTTCTTCGTGTTGTAGCATTTGAAGACTGGCTTTATAGGTTACACCTCCAACGGAACATATGGCCATTTGACCTTCTTCTAACGATTCAACTTTTGCAGGAATACTTAAACACATGGTCTCTTAATTTTCGGGTTAAAAATAGGGCTTTCAAAATGGGTTTGCAAGCACATTATTCAATCATTTTCCTAGTTATAATTTAACAATTCAATTTAAACTGTTTCTAAATTTAATAGCTGTTATCCGATTAACAATAATAAGATTTATATTTGCTGTGAAATATATAACAATACAAAAGTACTCTTTTTATCAAAACACAAAACATAAAAAAATGCAAGACCTGATAAATAAAATTACTAAGCGTTATCAAAGCGATAAAACACGTTTGGTGGATATCTTACTTGATATTCAGAATGAGCGTGGATTTTTATCTCGTGATGATTTCGGTGAGCTTGCTAAAAACCTGAAATTGTCGAAGGCTGAAGTGTGTGAAACCGCCAGCTTTTATCACTTTTTCACTTTTCAGAAGGCCAAGTACAAAATCTATTTGAATGATAGCTTAACTTCTGAAATGGCAGGTCATGATAAGGTTGTGGCTGCTTTGGAGCAGGAGTGTAATACAACTTTTGGTTCAATGTCGGAAGATGGAAGATTCTCACTTGAGAAAACTTCCTGTATTGGCATGAGTGATCAGGAGCCGGCTGCCCTTATTAACGGAATTCCTTTTACACAGCTCACCCCATACAGGGTAAAAGAGCTGATTGCCGATCTGAAATCTGGTAAAGAGCTTAAAGAGTCAATTTATGAGGCTTTGGGCGATGGACGAAATGCTGATCCATTGGTTCATTCAATGGTGAACAATCACATTCGTAAACGGGGAGCCATTTTAACCGAGGATTATAAGCCGTTTGATGTGATTGAAACAAAGCTATGCACGCGTTCTCCCGAAGAGATTATCACCATCGTTGAAGGTTCTAACATCAGAGGACGTGGTGGAGCTGGTTTTCCAACCGGTTTAAAATGGAAATTCGGAAGGTTAACAAAGGCTGATCACAGGGTGATTATCTGTAATGCTGATGAGGGAGAGCCAGGAACATTTAAGGATAGGGTTTTATTGACTGAGTTCCCGGAACTTGTTTTTGAGGGAATGGTTATTGGAGCATTTGCTACCGGAGCTGATATTGGTGTATTGTATTTACGTTACGAATACAAGTATTTACTCGAATACCTCAATGGTGTTTTAGACGATATGCGTAAAAACGGATATCTTGGAAAAGAGATTAATGGTTACAAGCATTTTAACTTTGATATACGCATCCAGTTGGGAGCCGGCGCCTATGTGTGTGGTGAAGAGTCGGCATTAATCGAGTCAATGGAGGGTAAACGAGGTGAACCGCGAGACAAACCTCCATTTCCGGTTGAGAAAGGTTACCTTGGTTATCCTACCATTGTAAACAATGTGGAAACGCTGGCTTCGATAGTTAAAATTATAAAGAACGGAGCTGCCTGGTTTGACAGCATGGGAACCTCTGATTCATCAGGAACAAAAATTTTAAGTGTTTCGGGTGATTGTTTGTTTCCCGGAATTTATGAAGTAGAGTGGGGAACCACCATAAGCGATGTACTGGAGATGGCCGGAGCTTACGATGTGCAGGCTATTCAGGTTGGTGGTCCGTCGGGAATGCTAATGGGACCTAAAGGTTTTAACCGAACACTCAGCTATTCTGATCTTGCCACAGGAGGATCCATGATTGTTTTCAATCATACGCGCGATATTCTTCGGGACGTAGTTTTAAATTTTATGGATTTCTTTATTGAAGAGTCCTGTGGATCTTGTTCTACCTGTAGGATAATGCCGGTGGTTCTTAAAGACAAACTGTTGAAAATTTTAAACGGATATGGTGTTGAAAGCGACATTGCTGACATTGCATCATGGGGAAAACTATTACGCATAAGCCGGTGTGGTTTAGGACAAACAGCAGGCAATCCAATATTGACAAGTCTGTCGAACTTCAGAAACCTTTATGAAGAATTAATCCAGAAGGATAAAGAATTTGATGCCGGATTTGATTTGGAAAAGGCGGTGGTTGAATCGTGCAATTTTGTTAACAGAAAACCGGTTTTTGAAACGCATTAATCTATAACTATTATGGCCAATACAATTAAAATAAAGATAGACGGCAAAGAGATTATCACTGCAAAAGGCAAAACAATTCTCGAAGCCGCTACCGATAACGGTGTTTTTATTCCTACCCTTTGTCATTTTGCAGGTGCTGCACCCAAAGGTTCATGCAGGGTATGTACCGTTAAGGTTAACAACCGGTTTATGACATCCTGCTCAACACCGGTTGCCGATGGCATGACCATCAATAACAATATTGATGAAATTGCTGATTTTCGGAAAAGCATTATTGAGTTGCTTTTTGTAAGCGGGAACCACTTTTGCCCGGCTTGCGAAAAAAGCGGAAACTGCGAACTTCAAGCATTAGCTTACCGTTTCGGTATGTTGGTACCTCGGTTCCCTTTTTCATTTCCAAAGCGTGAAGTGGATGCTTCAAGCCCGAAGATTATCAAAGAGCAGAACCGTTGTATCCTTTGCAAGCGTTGCATCAAAACCATTAAGGACAAAGATGGTAAACGCTATTTTGCTTTTAACAAGCGTGGTAACGAATTAAAAGTGATTCTTGACAAAAAGCTTGGTAATACCATGCCGGATAAACTGGCAAAACAGGCTATGGATAACTGCCCGGTGGGTTCTATTATCTATAAAGGCAAAGGTTTTTCCGAACCTATAGGGACTAGAAAATACGACAAGAAGCCCATTGGAAGCGGCGTTGAAGATTAAAAATTTTAAATGAAATAGTAATGGAAAAAAAAGTAATAGCAACAACTTCGCTGGCCGGATGTTTTGGTTGTCATATGTCGTTTCTGGATATTGATGAGCGACTACTTGACCTTATAGAACTGGTGGAGTTTAATAAATCACCCATCGATGATATTAAAAAATTCACCAAACCTGTTGATATTGGTATTATTGAGGGAGGTTGTGCCAACAGCGAAAATGTAGAGGTGCTCAGGTATTTTCGCGAAAACTGCAAAGTACTTGTCTCTTTAGGCGAATGTGCCATAATGGGGGGATTGCCTGCCATGCGCAACGGGATTCCTATTGATGAGTGCATAGAAGAAGCATATCTTAACGGGCCAACGGTTCAGTTGAACAAAGAGAGAATACTGCCAAATGATGAAGAAATTCCCATGTTGTTGGACAGGGTAGTCCCATGTCATGAGGTGGTGAAGATAGATTATTTTCTGCCGGGATGTGCGCCTCGTGCTGATCTCATATGGGATGCATTGGTAGCATTGGTAACAGGTAAGGAGATGGATTTACCTTACGAAGTAATAAAGTTTGATTAAAATAATACGATTATGTCGAAAAAGATAACCATAGAACCGGTAACACGTGTTGAAGGACACGGAAAAGTTACCATTAAGCTTGACGATTTGGGCCGTGTAATGGAATCGCGGTTGCATATTGTCGAGTTCAGAGGATTTGAACGGTTTGTTCAGGGAAGACCCTATTGGGAAGCTCCTGTTCTTGTTCAGCGTCTTTGCGGTATATGCCCCGTGAGCCATCACCTGGCGGCCGCTAAAGCACTGGATGTAATAGTTGGCGCAGGAACCGGTGCCGGATTAACAGTTACCGGTGATAAGATGCGCCGCCTGATGCATTACGGACAGTTTTTTCAGTCGCATGTGTTGCACTTCTTCCATTTGAGCTCACCCGATTTCCTTTTTGGAATTGATGCGGCTCCTGAAATGAGAAATATCATTGCCGTTGCACAGGAAAACAGGGAGTTGGCCTATCAGGGTATTATGATGCGTAAGTACGGACAGGAAGTAATTGCTGCCACAGCCGGTAAAAAGGTTCACGGAACCGGTGCTATTCCCGGAGGTATAAATAAAAACCTTAGCCTTGATGAACGCGATGCTTTGCTCAAAGGACCCAATCCCATGAATGCCGATAAAATGGTTGAGTGGTCGTTGGGAGCACTTGATTTCTTTAAGCATTATCATAAAACGAATGTTGATCTGGTGGATAACTTTGCCAGTTTCCCTTCTAATTATATGAGTCTGGTTCGGGAAGACGGAGCTCTGGATATCTATCATGGTGTTTTGCGCGCTGTTGACCATGAAGGCAGGCGAATTCTAAACGATGTGGATTATCAGGATTATGATAAATACATCGAGGAAGAGGTCCGTACCTGGAGTTATATGAAGTTTCCTTATTTGAAAGAGTACGGAAAAGAAAAAGGTTGGTACAGAGTTGGACCGCTTGCCCGTTTGAATGTTTGCGATTTTATCCCTACACCTTTGGCTCAAAAAGAGTTTGAAGAGTTTAAGGCATACACCAAAGGAAAACCAAACGGAATGAGTTTACATTACCATTGGGCAAGACTTATCGAAGTGTTGCACTCGGCCGAGGTAATGCGCGATCTGCTTAACGATCCTGATCTGCAAGGGAATGATTTGGTAGTTAAAGGTAAACGGCAGAGCGAAGGTGTTGGAGTGATTGAAGCTCCCCGTGGAACCTTATTCCATCATTACAGGGTAGATGACGACGACTTAATCACCATGGCAAACCTGATTGTTTCAACAACCAACAACAACGAACCCATGAACAGGGCGGTAAATTCAACTGCTAAAGCCTTTATGGAAGGACAGCGTGAGATTACTGAGCCCATGATGAATGCAGTAGAGGTTGCCATCAGGGCTTACGATCCCTGCCTCAGTTGTGCCACTCACGCTTTGGGACAGATGCCATTGGAAGTAACACTGGTTAACGATAATGAAGAGATAATTGACAGAAAGATTAAGGGATAATGAACAGGAAGAGACAATAGGAAGAGACAACGCATGCGTTGTCTCGACAGCAGTAGAGACAACAGTAGAGACAACAGTAAAGACAACAGTAAAGACAACGCATGCGTTGTCTCATACGGATATCTAGCGTTGCCTCATACGGATATCTAGCGTTGTCTCATACGGACATCTAGCGTTGTCTCATACGGATATCCAGCGTTGTCTCATACGCTGTCTCAGTATTGTCTCTTATAGCGTCTCAACGTTGTCCCAACGATCCCAAAATTAATCCAGCCGGAGGGCTGACAAAAAATAGAAGAGATGAAAGATAAAAAAGTATTAATCTACGGATATGGAAATCCGGGAAGAAAAGACGATGGTCTTGGAATTAAAATGACAGAAATGATTGAGGAGTGGAAAACAGCTCATGGTTTTGATCGGATAGATATTGACAGCAATTATCAGCTAAATGTGGAAGATGCAGAAAAAGTAGCAGGTTACGATCTGGTTCTTTTTGTAGATGCTTCGCAGGAGAACGACCTGACCAATTTCAGGTTAATAGATGTGGAACCCAACGAAGAAAAAGTGGAGTTCACTATGCATGCCGTTTCACCGGCATACATTCTGCATTTGTGCCAAAAGCTTTTCAATAAAAAGCCCGATACAAAACTTTTAAGCATCAGAGGATACCGCTGGGAGTTTGAAGAAGGCATTACCGATAGTGCTTTTTTGAATCTTGAAAGAGCTTTTATCTTTTTACAATGCAGATTAACAAATTGGTTAGAGTTGGAGTTTACAGGACTTAAATGCAAATAGAGATGGATTTAACAACAAAATATATGGGACTGGAGCTTAAGAACCCGATTGTGGTTAGTAGTTCCAGAATGACAGGTGACATTGACTCGATTAAAAAATGTATTGCTGCCGGAGCCGGAGCAATTGTATTAAAGTCGCTTTTTGAAGAGCAGCTACGGATTCAGATGGAATCGAGGCTGAACAATTCGAGGGCTTCCGATATGTATTTCTGGTTTCCAGAAGCCAGAGATCAGGTGATGGAGCAGGGAATAAAAGCCAATATGGAACAGTACCTGCAATTTGTACGGGAGGTGACATCGGTAAGCGATGTTCCGGTTATTGCAAGCATTAACTGTCAGACTCCCGATGAGTGGCCTTTGTTTGCCACGGCTATTCAGGAAGCCGGTGCCGATGCCATTGAGCTGAATATTGCCATTTTCCCTTTTAATAATTCCATGGCCAGCTGTGAACTTGAGGAGGTTTACATCGAGATACTAAATCAGGTTAAAAAGCATGTAACTATTCCGGTATCCATTAAGTTGGGACATTACTTTACCAACCTGTGTGCCCTTGCCCACCGTTTGGTTGAAAACAAGGTGGATGGTTTGGTGCTTTTTAACCGCTATTTCCGCCCCGATATTGATATCGATTCCATGAAGGTAGTGGAGGATAATTACTTCTCTTCACCTGAGGAGTTGCAGGAGTCACTGCGATGGATTGCACTGATGACGGAGAATAACCTGAATTGTGACCTGGCAGCATCACGGGGCATTCACTCCTACGTGGGAGTTGTAAAGCAGCTTCTTGCCGGTGCACAGGTAACCCAAATTTGCAGTACGCTCTATTTAAACGGAATTGGCTATATCGCTGAGATTTTAGAAGGCCTTGAAGGCTGGATGATGACCCATAATTTCGATTCGATTGACGATTTCAGAGGTAAATCGCTAAACAAGCAAACCATGGATGCCTCTTTCGAAAGGGTTCATTTTATGAACCGGAATTTCGATTAAAATATTTCATACGCTATTATACTTCCTTGCCTTTTGGCAATACTTAAGAAACCTGTCTCTTTACGGAGGCAGGTTTTTTTTAATACGTTGATGACCAGTTGATAAAAAAACTAAAAAAATATTGATTTATTCCGCCATTAATCATGGAAAATGGTAAATTTGATACGGGTATAAAAAGTTGTCCACAAGTTTAAAAGACCGAAAACTAATTAATAAATACATGAATAGGAGGTTGTTATGAAAAAGTATTTGGAATTTAGATTTTTTTTAGGAGTTATTTCATTTCTATTTTTAGCGGGATCTTTATCTGCTCAAAGTACATTTTATAAAAAATATCAACATGAAGTAAAACAATGGGGTAATTGTGTAATTGAAACTTCTGATGGAGGCTATGCTGTTGTTGGCGTAACAACTTCTACAGATTATGTTTATCAGGCTGATGTATGGTTACTTAAAACAGATAGTTCCGGAGACACACTTTGGACAAAAACTTTTGGTGCTTCTGATCAGGATGAAGGATTCTGCCTGATAGAAACCAGTGACCATGGATTTATTATTGCGGCTACTAAGGCAATTCCCCAACACTACAATGACGGATGGGTATTTAAGACTGATGCTAATGGAAATATGGAATGGGAACATTTATTCGGCACCGGGTTAAACGGTGAGTCTGCATCGTCGATTGTGCCAGCTGGTGAAAATACCTTTCTTATTTCAGGCAATTTAGAATCAAAATCTTACGTTTTTAAAATTGATATAGAGGGGAATATATTATGGGAGCAATCATATTTTCCAAATCAAAATTCAAGTACAACTTCAATCTGCCGATTAAATAATAACACGTTTGCTGTTGTAGGTAGCTTTCAAATGTATTCTGGCGGAGGTTGGTATCCAAATCTTTTTACAATTGATTCAACAGGTAACTTAGGTTATCAATTAACCTATTCGCTTCTGGGTGAAGGAGGTTTTAATTTTATTATAAATACTATAGATGGTGGAATGATCTTTGGCGGTGCCGAAAATGGAGAAAATGTTGTATATAAAAATTCTCTTACCGGTGTGGAAGAATGGAGCTATAGATATTATCAAGAAGAATGGAATCAAGGGGTTAGGTCAGCAGTACAAACTTCTGACAATAATATAGTAATTACAGATAATACATTTTATGCATCAATGCGCAAATTAAATATTACATCTGGCGATACTTTATGGACAAGGACTTCATCCTTCAATGATGAATATCCCATATACACTAATCTGACAACTACGAGTGACAACGGCATTATTATAACCGGATACAATGGCGACAATGATTTAGTTTTGGTTAAAACTATGGAAAACGGTAGTGTGTCAGGTGTTGAAAACCATAATAGTATTCAGAAGTCCATCACGCTAAATCAAAATTTTCCAAACCCCTTTAATGAACGAACCGAATTGAGTTTTCACTTATCTAAATACGAATCAGTTGAACTGTACATTACTGACATGAATTCTAAGCGAATAAGAACAATAATAAAAAAATCTCTTGCTCCGGGAGAATATAAATTTATATGGGAAGGCGATAGTGTTAACGGGATGGATTGCCCTTCAGGAATTTATTATGCTGTTCTGAGAACAAATAATGGTATTACGAAAACACGGAAAATGATAAAAATATTAAAATAAAACCAGTAGGTAATAAGCAGGACTATATCTGACCGGCACGACTCAACGCTCCCTCACGAATCCTTTCGTGGGGATATAAAGTTCTGATATCTGATATTCGATTAAAACAGTCTTTTCATCCTCTGCTCCCAACGCTCCCGCACGAATCCTTTCGTGGGGAGAGGAGGTTGTATATCTTAAAGATAACCGATGATGATTCTGTAAAACAAATTAATGTTGTTTTAAAGGAGTAAAAGGTTGATTCTGAATTTAGTTACTCTTCTCCTTCCGAAGGACAGGTATCTTTATTAGTAAAATAGGCCAGTTTTTCAAGTTTGGCAATCATGTCGTAGTTTTCAACATGAACCTTTTTCGGAACAGTTAGATGAACTGATGTGAAATTCAATATCCCTTTTACACCTGCATGAACAATGGCTTTTGAGATGTCTTTGGCAAAAGATTGTGGAACTGCCAAAACAGCAATTTCAATTTTTTCTTTACGCAGAATTTCATTCATGCGCGAAATGTTGTAACACTTAACATCCATAAACTGGGTGGCCGGTTCATCGTTAATACGGAATGTAGCAGCTACCTTAAGTTTGGTTTTCATATTGTTGAAATACTCGGCTACTGCACGTCCCATATCGCCAATGCCAACGAATGCTACTTTCTGAATATAACGACAGTCGATGGCTTCACCAACCTTATCAATGAGTTTCTTGATGTTATAACCTTTATGTATATCACCTGTAAACCCAATCAACATTAAATCTCTACGAACATGTGCCGGGTTGATTTTTAGCAAATGTGCCAACCGGTGCGAATGTATATGAGGTGTTTCATCCAAAGGGAAATTAATTAAAACACGACGATATAAACTTAACCGTTCGACAGTATTTGCAGGTAAATCTTTAACCATGATAACTTAATTTAAATGTATAACAACCCCGGTTTCAATCTTGAAAACTCTAATCCATCGTGATTCATAAATCGGATTTTCAAGAACCCGGCCAAAACTGGCTGTAAAGCCCGGAGACAAATATAATCCAACTTTTTCAGAAATTTCATAAATCCCTCCGATAAAAAAACTCAATCCTAAATCGCTGGAGTTAAATTTTTCATTTGCTAAAAAGATATCGGTTTTACCGCTGAAATCTTCGCGGTTATGTCCTTGCTTGATATTCGGGTATTCCTCCTGATCGATATACTTGAAATCGTTTTCAGCAATAAAGGTGTCGGTAAAACCGTTTTTGTGTGCTGTTAAATAAAATGAGTAATAAAAAGTTCCCTGAATAAACAGTTTAAAAGGGCCTTCGCCTTTGGTGTAAATAATGCTTAGCGGAATGGTGAAATAGTCAACGCTGTATTTCAGGTCGTATCCGGTATAACTATCTCTACTAACAGTCGAATCATTAAAAACTAAATAAGCTGACTGGTAAGCAGCATTAAAACTTCTTTTGTCGAAATTGGTTCCAATCCTGACTTTTATATTGTCAATCACCTCGTATTCTCCAAAAATTCCGGCTAAGTAACCAACTCCGTTTTCAGGTATTGCAGGTAACCCCGGTGATGAAATTTGTGTAAACTGAGGTCCGGCAGTAATACCAAAGCTCCATTTGCTTTGTATGCTGTCTTGCGAAAACAGGTTCAGGGGAGTTGCTATCCAACATCCGGTGAACACGATTAAAAATAAAAACTTTTTCACTGAAATCTAATTATGTAGGATCCAAAATAATCCTACAAAAATAGCACTTAATCCGGCTACTCCGTTGATAAGTTTAAAAATCATTTTTTTCTTGTGTTCAACCGTAAATTTCCCGATTATTCCTAAGGTAGCCGAAAACAGCACCATGGCCAAAATGGTTCCCAGCGAAAATCCGGAAAGGTATAAAACAGAGCCGGTGGTAGTGGTGTAAGCAAGCGTTGGCAGTACGCCTAACAGGTGAGAAACACCCGCTAACCCGTGAATGGTTCCAATTCCCAATGCAGCCCAATAGCTCTGGTTTTGTTTTTCGGTATGTTGATGCTGATGGTTTTGGTGAGCAGTGTGTTGATGCCGGTGCCTGTGAAAAAACACATTTCCGGTTTTGTCAGTGTGCAGGTGCTGATGCTCATGTTCGGTTTCATGATGTAATTTCCATAAACGGTAAAAAGCCCAAAGCCCGATAAGGATGAGCATAATGCCCACCAGTTTCTCACTTTGCTGTGATATGAATTCAACAGGAATAAAATCTTTGAAAAAGAAAAACAGGGTTCCGATAATTAACATGCCGATAATGTGACCCATGGCCCAGGAAAAACCAATCAGCCAGGCACGCAGCTTTGAGTTTAGCGCCAACGGGCCGATGGCTGCCAGATGATCAGGCCCTGATAAAACGTGCAGCAGAGCCGCGAACAGCCCGAACAAAAACGGATATCCAACAAAAAGGCCTTCCATTAATTAGGGTATTTACTTGTTAAATAACTTTGGATTCAAAAGTACTAATTTAATGTTAACGAGTTAACAGAAAGACCGGTTTTATCATGAAATAGTTTTGGTTATTTTTGAACACTCAAAATGGTAACCTATGGCACGATTTTTTTTAAAGCTGGCGTACGACGGAACCAACTATCATGGATGGCAGGTACAGGAGAACGCGCATACCGTTCAGGCTGAACTGGAAGAAAAAATTGGCTTGATGCTGAGTGATAAAATTTCGGTTGCCGGATGTGGCCGTACCGACACCGGTGTTCATGCACAAGAGTTTTATGCACATTTTGATACAGGGAAGATGCCTTTTGAGCCAAAGGATTTTGTCTATAAGCTGAACAGGTTCTTGCCGGTGGATATTGCCGTTTTCGATTTGTTTGAAGTAAGCCCTGATATGCATACACGGTTTAGTGCAGTGAGTAGAACTTACAAGTATTTCATCAATACAAAAAAGAATCCGTTTAATACAAAGTACAGCTATTATTTTAATGGTGATCTTGATGTTGATGCCATGAACCGTGCTGCAAAATATATTTCGAAATACAAAGATTTTACAAGCTTTTCAAAATTACATACACAAACTGCCACCAATATTTGTAAGATTTCGGAAGCAGCCTGGGAAGCGTTTAACGATGGGCGGCTGATTTTTACCATCACGGCAGATCGCTTTTTGCGCAATATGGTACGTGCGGTTGTAGGTACCTTGATTGAAGTGGGTAAAAAGCGAATTACCCCTGAAGATGTGAAATCAATTATTGAAGCAAAGGATCGGTCGAAAGCAGGTTTTTCGGTTCCTGCAAATGGTTTGTTTCTTGAAAAGATAAAGTATCCTTTTTAGTTCGGCACTGCTCAGCCAATTAAATTACCTTTGCGCCATTAAATCGATCTTATTTTTAAATACATGAAGTTTTTAAAAAATCTGCTTAAATTTCTCGCATTAATTGTTGTCAGCCTGCTGGGAATATTACTGCTGTTTTATTTAATGGCACCTGTTTACCAGTTTTCGGGACCGGTTCCTTTTGAAGGTGAGCAGCTTTATAATCCGTATGCGGGGATGAAACCGGATCAATGGAAAAAGTATAATTTTCAGGTACAATCGAGAGCATGGGGTGGCATTACCAATGGCAGGAAAAACAGTAACCAGCTTATTGACTCGGTTTATAAAGTGCTTGGGTACGATTATGTAGCCACATCCGATTATCAGCGCATCAACCATCACGATAGTGATAAGCCCTGGTTTATTCCTACTTATGAACATGGCTACAATGTTTTTAAAACCCATCAGGTTTGCATCGGGTCGGATGCGGTTTTGTGGATCGATCTGATGTTTTTTCAAACCACCGGAATGAAACAGTGGGTAATTGACAAACTTAGGCCGCACAATAAAATAATAGCGCTGGCACACCCAAGGTTAAGGGATGGATATACCTACGAAGATTTAAAAAAGCTGACGCATTACGATTTGATGGAGGTGTTGAATAATTTCAGGATATCATCTTCTCATTGGGATGTGGCACTTACGTCGGGTCAACCGGTTTTTATATTGTCGAATGATGATGCCCACGATGTTTTAAACCAGATTGAGGTGGGAACCCGTTTTACTATGATCAATGCCACAAGCACCAATCGCGATGAGATCATTTACCAGTTGAAATCGGGGAATGCATATGGTGTTGACTTCCGGCAAAAACGAGAGGAGACAATTACGCAAAAGGCCATGCAGCAGAAGATACTTCCCTATTTGAAAGGCTTTGAATTAACAGGCGATACCATTATAATTAATACAAGTGCGAAAGCAAAATTGTTTAGATTTATCAGGCAGGATAGTGATACGGTTCAGGAAATTAAAAATTCCGGTTCAGCATCGTATATCATAAAGCCTTCCGACAGGTATGTGAGGACGGAGATTGTTTTTGCCGATGGTACCACTTTTTACCTCAATCCGGTAATTCGATACAGTGGTGATAAGCCGGAGTCGAAGATGGAAGCTAAGATTGATGTTAATGTTACAAGCTGGTTAAGAATCTTTTATTTTATCGTGGTAGTTGTTATCTTTTGGTATTATACCCGGAAACTTCCCGGTAAAAACCTTAAAATGGAAGAATAAATCTTCATTTTTATGAAGCAGGTAAATTATCATAAAATTCTTTGGTTGTTGATTTTAGTTTCAACATTGGCAAGAGCTTTTGTGGCTGCTTTTATTGAATTGGGTAACGATGAGGTTTATTACCGCCTTTATGCTTTGTATTCCGACTGGTCGCACTTCGACCACCCGCTGATGGTGGGAGCTGTTATTCAATTCTTCTCGTTGAACCTGCATTATCACAGCGAGTTTTTTTTACGGCTGGGGTCAGTTATTTTAGGAGCTGCTGATATATGGCTGGTTTTCAAAATTGGTAAAGAGCTAAAGAATGAACGAACAGGATTGTTGGCAGCTTTGCTTTTTGTCGGGTCACTGTACGCATCCGTAATAGCCGGAACATTCATTCTGCCCGATGCACCTCAAATGTTTTTTTGGCTGATAAGTTTATTGTTGATGATAAGAGTATTGCCGGTTAATTATAACGAACCAAAAGCCGGGAGCCGGATGTTATGGATGGGGTTCGTAATCGGGTTGGCTATTTTGTCGAAATACTCCTCTGTTTATTTATGGGGCGGGGCAGGGCTTTATATTTTATTTTTTAATCGTAAATGGCTGAGAAGTCCTAAGCTTTATATGGCCATAGTAATTACTGCCATTACGGTTTTGCCCATTGTAGTTTGGAATTTTCAAAACGATTTTATCAGTTTTACTTTTCATGGGGATCGGGTGGATATGCTGGGGCATTCCGTACGATGGGATTATCTGTTAACTGAACTGGCAGGTGAAATTGCCTACAATAATCCCGTTAATTTTTTACTGATTTGGATTGCCCTGTTTGCGCTGTTTTTTAATAAGCTGAAAATTGAACGCAGCGTAGCAGCTGTGGTGGTAATGGCTGGCTTGCCGTTGATTGTTACTTTTTTAGTATTCTCGCTTTTCAGGAGTACACTACCTCACTGGACTGCTCCGGGATATACAACACTGATTCTTTTAGCTGCCGTTTGGCTCGACGGTCATTTTGTTAAAAGAGCAATCCCGTTGGTGGTGAAAGTATCGGTGGTGCTTATCGGGTTGGTTGTGGTGCTGGGTTTTATTCAGATTAATTGTGGAATAATTAAAATTGACAGCAATTCAAGGTATGAAGACCTTGGCGAAGACGATGTTACATTGGATATGTATGGCTACGATGCGATAGGCAATTCATTTAGAGCAATTGTTGCCCGTGATATTAAATCGGGCGAGATGCCGGAGGATGCGGTGTTGTTTGGTATTAACTGGTTTCCGCTGGCTAATCTCGATTATTATGCTGCGTCACCCATCGGGATGAGGGTATATGGTATCGGTAACCTCGATC
>Ga0256913_10000221_pt1 | contig 28196 bp, 22 predicted proteins | sample Axial_MatmetaG_FD_185970 | JGI IMG/M metagenome (GOLD analysis project Ga0256913, IMG submission 185970) | Deep-sea worm associated microbial mat communities from Axial Seamount, Juan de Fuca Ridge, Pacific Ocean - Axial_Mat | ecosystem: Environmental > Aquatic > Marine > Oceanic > Microbial... | reverse complement strand
CGGGATTGGTATTCCTACATTGGTTGCCAACTATATTCCCGAAGGGATGGAAGTGGTTTTGCAATCGGAAAATGGATTGCTGGGTATCGGCCCCTTCCCAACCAAAGATGAAATTGATGCCGATTTAATCAATGCCGGTAAGCAAACGGTAACTTATGTGCCGGGAGCCGCCTTTTTCGATTCGGCCACCAGCTTTGCCATGATTCGTGGCGGGCATGTGGACCTGACGGTATTGGGTGCCTTTGAGGTAACCGACAAAGGCGATATCGCCAGCTGGAAAATACCGGGCAAAATGGTAAAAGGTATGGGCGGTGCCATGGATCTGGTTGCTTCGGCAAAGAACATCATCGTGGCTACTACCCACACCGACCGAAAAGGAAATCCAAAATTGCTAACCGAATGCACCCTGCCCCTTACCGGAGTTAACTGTGTAAAACGTATAGTTACCGATATAGCGGTAGTAGATGTTACCCCCGACGGTTTCAAACTGCTTGAAAGAGCACCCGGCGTAAGCGTGGAAGAAATTGTGGAAAAAACCGGAGCACCTCTGATTGTTGAAGGTGATATTCCGGAAATGAAATTGTAGTTTTATTATTAACCCTAAATCAATTATTATGGATTCAGAAACAATGTTTCAAAGCATGGGAGTAGGTACGATCCTTTTCTACCTTGCAATTATGATTGTTTTCATTATTGGCGAATGGAAAATTTACGAAAAAGGAGGACAACCCGGCTGGGCTGTGTTAATCCCGTTTTACAACATTTATGTTTTACTGAAACTGGTCGGGCGGCCCGGCTGGTGGCTGTTGCTTATGTTTATTCCTCTTGTAAACCTGATTGTTGCCATCATTGTAACAAACGACCTCTCAAAAAGCTTTGGGCAGGGGGTTGGTTTCACGCTGGGATTACTCTTTCTTTCACCTATTTTTATTTTGCTTTTAGGCTTTGGTGATTATAAATATATAGGCAAGGGAGCTACTCTTTAGAAAGACATATTTATTAGGATTTTTTTGTTGTAGGTATTGAAGTTTGCAGTCAAAGGTTTATGATTATACTTTTATTCTCATATTTCTTTGGCTGAATTGCGTTTGTAATATATTGATATCAGGTAGATTCTTTACCTGAAAATTGTATAAAACTTTGCAATTTACTTGCAAACTCTTATTAATTGGATACCCCATATTTATGTATTTCAAACTTTTGCAAATCCCAGTGCAATTCTCAGAGTATCAGATAATACATTGCCACCTCCAACACCACCACCAGGACCTCTAAGTCCAGCAGTAACTTATGTTTCCATTTATAAAGTTAGCTATTCAGAATAGTATTAGAAATTATTAAACAAAGGCTCAACTATATTTAGCTGAGTCTTTGTGTTTTACTTATTACGTAATAATACAGCTATTGTTTAAACACTTCGAAACTAACCAATTTTTCCAAAACTAAAGTATTATCTCTATAAGTAAACGTTTTGGCAATTCCGGTTAGTTTGTAGTTAGGTATTTTCTCATAAAGATTAAGATGGATTGATTTTTCTGTTCCAGCTAAATCAAAGTAATAATCGCTGTTATTTTTTTCTCCGGTGAAAGAAGTATAAAACATATTGGGTGAATTTGACCACTATTTTTAACTGGTTGTCTGATAAATCGTTAATAGTAACAATTACATCTATCTCGTATGTTTCTTCCGGATTATTAATTGTGTAGTATGTTCCTGTTCCTTCATATTCTCCAGCCCAGATATCATTTGTACAACCGGTACAATAGTTTCACTCAGTTTCATTCTGTTTGATGCAGGAAGAAGAGAGAATAAAGACCAATAATACACGTATAAAAACAGAATTTATTTTCATAATTTCAAAAGTAGTTAATTCTCTTATACATGGTATATTTTGTTATATTTGGCATGAGATTCTAAACCTACACTACGATAAATCTTTAAACTTGGAAATCTAAAACTGCATGTTGAATTTTAATAGTTTTAATTTAATTCTTTTTGTGCTGCCGGTTTATCAGTTGCTGTTTTATGTTGTTCAATTAATTACACTTCATAGAAAGAAAAATCCTTCTCGTCTTCCGCTGGGTTTTTTAATGTTACTGATGTTGGTTTATGTTTTGATAAATACAAGCAGATACCTTGGATATTCAGAAGTGTATAAATACTTATTCATATTTCAGTTACCTGTGTTGCTTGCAATTATTCCTACCTATTGTGTCTATTTCCGGCAGTTGTCTAGTGCATCCGGAGGTATCTTTTCAAAGCCAATCTGGTTTTGTTTTATGCCGGCCGGCCTAATACTTGTTCTTAATGTCATATCATTTATTATGATGGATCAGGTGCAGATGAAGCACTTTCTTGTTTCAGGAGGTTCGTTGTTTTCTGTAGTACAAGATGCTACGGGATTTGCCACAGTTTTGTTTCTGGCAGGTAATGTACTGGCTGTTACTCTTCAGGTAATTATTGCGCCATTTCAATACAAGAAAATGATGAATAATCTTGAAGAAACATGGCGTGAGGATAGTTCGTTCCTTGCTCATTTTCAAAGTTCATGGTCTAATTTAATTTTCTTTGCAATACTTGTATTTGTTTTGCTTAATTCATTGATGAACTTCTTTGTTCCTGCGTACAATAGTTTGCAATCAGCTTTTTTTAATATAGGAGTTTTAATAGCTAGTGGTATTGCCGGATATTTGAGTTTAAAGCAGGATAAATTGTATTTAGAGGTGGCCAACGTATTGGTAAACCGTGATGTTATGGATAAAGTTAAAAGAGATAAACAAGATCAGGAACTTAAAGAAGAAAGTGTTTCAGAGTTTAAAATAAGTAAAGAGGAAATCGATTCAATTATAAACAGTCTGCAGAATTACATGGCCAACGATAAACCATATTTGGAATGCAAACTAAGAGTGGTTGATGTTGCAAGAAAAATAGGTGTTAGCAGGCATAAGCTTACTTATGTTATAAATCATGAGATGAATACAAATTTCTACGGTTTAATTAATAATCATAGGATTATAGAGGCTAAATGGATGCTGAAACAACCAGAAAACCATAAGTACAATATTGATGCTATTGCTGAGATGGTGGGATTTCAATCAAAATCATCCTTTAATGGCTGCTTTAGAAAAATTACTGGTGTAACACCCTCACAATATAGGAAAAACCGTGGCGGGTTTTAAAGCAAGTTAATAGGCTATTTTACTTTAAAAAGTATTAAAAAAGCTGCTTCAAACGAAGCAGCTTTTTTTGAAAACGAGTTTTTATAGTAGGTGAAATTAGTTACATTTTTAGTCGAATGAAGAATAATTATTACAGCATAAAGGTACTACATCTAGAGGGCTAAGTCAATTTGATGTTGTATGAATAATAGCTTATTCATACAACATCATTTTTAATGTACTGTATTGTTGCAAGTTAAAAATGTGGTTTAAATGGCAAAAAATATTTATTACTGCATTTTTTAGTAAAAAGAGAGTTATACAAGTTTGCTTTGCCGAAATTGTATATTTAAATAACACACCCAATCAATAAGCTTATCTTTGTAATGTGAAAAGCAGATTTTACAGCAGGGAAGTAAAAGTAGGAGATCTTACTTTAGGCGGAAAACATCCGGTGCTTATTCAAAGCATGACCAATACTTCTACATCGGATGTGCAATCTACTGTGAAGCAAATTCATCGACTTGTAAATCATGGTTGTGATATAGTAAGAGTTGCAGTTCCAACTCTTACTGATGCCAAAAGTATAAAGCAAATAAATATTGAGCTTCAAAATATCGGTTTGCATCTTCCAATTGTTGCCGATGTCCATTACTCCACAAAAGTGGCTGAGCTGGCAGCAAGATATGCTGACAAAGTGCGAATCAATCCCGGAAACTATATTTCTGACAGAACAAAAGAGCATTACTCACAAGAAGATTTTGAGATTGCTCATTGCCAAATAGCTGAGAATATTCAACCTTTACTGGCGATTTGTAAAAAACATCAAACGGCATTGCGGATTGGAGTAAACCGGGGTTCGCTTTCAAAAAGGATATTATACCGTTATGGTAATACTGCGAAGGGAATGGTTGCTTCGGCTCTCGAATTTATTGATATTTTGATTGAATCGGGGTTTGATCAGTTTACCCTTTCTCTTAAAGCTAGTGATGTGCGTATTATGCAGGAAGCGAATGTAATGCTGGTTAAAGAGATGATTAGGCGCGATACTTTTTTTCCATTGCATTTGGGTGTTACTGAAGCCGGTGCAGGAAACGATGCTCGTATTAAGTCTTCAGCAGGTATTGGCGCCTTGTTAGGGCTTGGTATAGGCGATACCATTAGAGTTTCATTAACAGAGGAGCCTGAGGAGGAGATTCCTGTGGCAAAGCTTTTGTTGCCTTTTGCCAGTAGGAAAGGAGTTGTGTTTGAAGACTTGAAACATCTACATTTTCATCCGGAAAAGATTGATGATGAAGTTACCATGTTAACTCAACAATCCAAGCCGTTGGTTGTTGGTAATTCAAATAATGAAGCTGATTTGATAATGAGTGATAATGGACTCATTGCTTCTGAAACCGGTTTAACGGTATCTTCGAAAAAGTTGCGTATTTCCAAAATTGAGAGTAATGAAAAGAACTTTATAGATTTTTTAGTGAACAGCAGTGTTAAGTTTGCTTGTGATTTTTTAAAGAAATCAGTACAAGCGATTTATTTAATGAATCCGAGTTTTAGTTCTTCAACATTAACAGAACTGTCTTTAGATATTTTGCAGGGAATGGGTTTGCGCTATACGAAAATTGAATTTGTTGCCTGCCCTTCATGTGGCCGAACGCTGTTTAATATTGCTGAACACCTGAAAAGGGTACAACAATTAACTTCGCAATATAAAAATTTAAAGATTGCTGTTATGGGTTGTGTCATCAACGGTCCTGGTGAAATGGCCGGAGCTGATTATGGCTATGTGGGTTCGAGCAAAGGTAAGGTTACTTTATATAAAGCCGGAAAGATTGTTAAAAGAGATATTTCTGAAGAAACAGCAGCAAGCCAGTTACAGGAAATTATCGAGAACGATTTGATCAAGAAATAGTAAGGTTTGGTTGAAAAACGGATATGAATATTACAGAATATGAAGTTTACTTTTAGGAATATGAATAACCACTGATTTACCGATTACGTCGATTTGTACCTTTACCTTGTGTTTACCATGTACTTCAATAAGTTCTCCCATTAACCCGGTTAATTCACCCGAAATAACTTCAACCCGGTTACCTTTTATCCATTCAATGTTTTCAGGCTCTTCAGGCTCTTTTTCTTCCAGAAAATACTTTATAGCCTCAATTTGTTGATCCGGAATGGGTACCGCTTTCTTTTCAAAAGTAATGTACCGGACAAGGTGTGGATTTTGCAGGACTTTGTAATGATCTTTCTGTTCAATATGAACAAAAACATAGGAACGGAAAAGGGGTTCTTCAACCCATTTTTTTCGATCACTCCACTGTTTAAGCCTTTTGATTAGAGGAAGGTAGAATTCAATACCCTGATATTCCAGTTCTGTAGCCGCTTTTTTTTCGGCTCTTGAACGTGAATATACAGCGTACCAGCGTTTTGTTACCTTACTTTTAGCCATGCTATTATCTCAAAAAAGAGTGATAATCTCCTTTTAACCCGATTGGTTTGGATGATTTAATACCATGAACAATTTGAATTGAATTTCGGGCTTCACCAATTCTAAATCCGGTACCATTTAAAATGGATTGATAGCTTATAGTATGTAAGTCAGTAAACCCGCCTGAGAACTCCAGTTCATTTTTATCGATGGTAATGGACCGATAGGTTGGAAGTCCGTTTTTAACAGCTTGTTCAGGTAAGTCATTTTTGTCGAGACTTAAAAACCACTTGACATTGGCTTTTTTAAGTTGAAGTATTCCGGCGGCTTTATTTTCTTCCATTAAGTGAACAGTATTCCCTTTTGCTTCTCCAAAAATCCAGCTAAGCATATCAAAAAAGTGAATACCAATGTTGGTAACAATTCCACCTGATTTAGTAACATCACCTTTCCATGAATAGAAATACCACTTACCACGTGATGTAATGTAGGTTAACTCAATGTCGTGAATTTTATCATCAGGTAGTTTGTCAAACTTCTCCTTTAATGCAATAATTGAAGGGTGATGACGCAGTTGCAGAATGTTGTAGATGTTATTGCCTGATTCAGCCTCAATCTCTTGCAGGCCATCTAAATTCCATGGATTAAGTACAAGAGGTTTTTCGCAGATGGCATTTGCATCATTTCGAAGAGCCATTCTGATGTGTGCATCGTGGAGATAATTTGGTGAACAGATGCTTACAAAATCAATTTTAGACTTATCACCTTTTCTTCGCAGCTTGTCTAAATGGCGATCAAAACGTTCCGGTTCAGTAAAAAAGTCTGCTTGTGGAAAATAACTGTCAATAATTCCAACACTGTCAAAGGGGTCGAGTGCAGCAGTTAAATCATTACCGGTTTCTTTGATAGCCCGCATGTGGCGGGGAGCAATGTAACCGGCAGCACCTATTAAAGCAAACCTTTTCATATTTCAAGGTTAAGGGATGATTATTTGTTAAATCTTATTAAACAAGCGTCTAAAGAAAGATTTTTTCTTGGTTGGTTTATCATCAGTGTAATAACCGTATCCATATCCGTATCCATAACCATATCCGTACCCATATCCGTAACCGTAACCATAACCATAACCATATCCGTACCCATATCCACCTTTAAGGTTAATATCGTTAACAACGATGTACATTTTCATGCCACGTTGCTCAATACTTTGAATAATGGAAGCAAATACTTTTTTATTGGTAAGATTCTGACGAACAAGATAAATATTAACATCACAATGCTCCATTAACAAATAGGCATCAGTAACAAGACCTACAGGAGGAGTATCAATGATGATGTAATCATAACGCTCGCGAAGTTCTCTAAAAAGTTCACTTGTTTTTTCTGATGCAATAAGTTCGGCAGGGTTTGGGGGAACCGGTCCGGCAAGAATAATATCCAGGTTAGGAATTCTTACTGAAGGCTGGATGATTTCATCAATGGTGGCCTTATTAATTAAATATGAAGTTAAACCTACATTGTTTGATATTTTGAAGTCCTGATAAATCTTAGGTTTACGTAAGTCGAATCCAAGTAATACTGTTTTCTTACCATATTGTGCATACACACTGGCAAGGTTCATCGAAACAAAGGTTTTACCGGCACTTACCATGTCGGCAGTAACCATTATTGTTGTTTTCTCCTGACCTTTAACCAGAAACTGAATGTTGGTTCTAAGCGAACGGTACGATTCGGCAATACTTGACTTTGGAGATTCTGCAACGACTAATTGTGAATCTTTATCTGAATGAAGTAGCTGTCCGATGATTGGGAATTCTGTTACAGATTCAACATCTTTTTTATCGATGATTTTATCATTCATGTAGTCTCTTCCCAACACATAAATTACAGGGAACACCATGCCTAAAATCAAAGCAATAAGATAGTTAAGGCCTTTTTTAGGAAATACCTGATCGTTTAACTCTTCGCGGGCAACATCAATCACTTCGTTATCCGGCATGTTGGAAGCCATTGTAATTTGTGCTTCCGATCTCTTTTCCATCAGGAAAGTATAGATGTTGTTACTTAATTCAAATTTACGTTTGTAGTTAAATAGTTCTCTTTCGGTAACCGGCAGGTTGCTGGCTTTTCCCGAAAGAATACTAATTCTTTGATTGATGTTAGTTAAAGCCTGATTAGAGTTATGAATGATATTATTAATGTTTTCAAGAATAGCATTTTTTGTACTTCTGATCTGGCTGTTAAGACTGATTACTTTCGGGCTTTTCTTGGTAGAACCTAATAATGCCATTGATTTTTCGTTGTAAAGTTCAATTAACTGGGCAACCAATTTATTTAAAACAGCATCTTCAATACCCATTGCCGAAGGAGCCACTAGTTGGTCAATGTTATCCTTATTCTTAATTATATAGTTTTTAAGGTTCTGATAGTAATTTGATTTAACCATCAATTCCGCTTTTTGCTTTTGTAGGTCGCTTAAGTTTTCAAAAAGCTGTTGCGATTGAAAGCTGAGATCCATTACTTCATTCTTTGATCTAAATAGCTGCAACGCCATTTGAGCAGAGTTAAGCGAATCGCTAATTACTCCCAGCTGACTTTCGATAAAGGCAATAGTATTTTCAGCAATTTGATTCTTTTTTTCGAGGCTTTGATTTAAATACTGTGTTGTTAGAGTGTTAAGAAAATTAACATCTTTCTTAACATTTTTACCTTTTAGGGTAATCTCTAATATAGAGGCTTCGCGGTTTATTGGTTCAATCTTAAAGTCTCTGTAGTTTTTTGTTAAACTAAAATAGTCATTTAATTGAAAGCCGAAAGTTCTGTCAAGATCTTCTTCAATATCAAATTTATCATTTAAAATAAGCTTGAAAGTATTGTAGCTATTATCAACTAATTCGCCAAAACGGTGCGTCTCTTTGATTTCAATTTTGTTTAAAACTGTATCTTCAAGAAACTTTGATTTAGAAAAAATGTACTTTTTAATAAGCTCTCCTTCTGCTTCAATAATATACTCATTAGTGTTTAAAATTTTCATGGTATATTTAAGTGCAACAGACTGGGGTACGGCGGTATCAAAAACAATTGAAAAAGGTGCTTCATGATACAGTTCTGTTGACATTAATCCTTCCTCTTCGAAATAAGATACTTCGAAATCGAGGCTTTTAATCGTTCTGTACGATAATGAAAAGGAAGATAGTTTTCCAATTTCGTTTTCAACATTTTGCTGATTGTTGCTAAGGCCGATACCAATCAGTGAAGAAGGATCCAAAGCCCCTTTATCATCTTTTACTAAAACGGAAGTTTTAACTTCAAAAACAGGAGAAGTATATTTGTTGAATAAAAATGCTACTACTACAGCTACAAAAATAGCAATGGCGAACAGATACCAGAATCGTACAAATTTGAAAAACATTGCCTTTATGTCAACACTTTCTTCCTGTTCTTGCTGGTATTGTAAATTATTAATATTGTTTTCCACAGTGAAAAATGATTTTTGTTTTTACTGAAAATAATTGAGAAGGAGAAGAGTTGTAGAAATAAACCCAAACACAACTCCGTAAGGGAATACGGCAAAAGTAAACTGCTTACCTTTAACCGGAGCTACATACACGATATCATTGGGCTTTAAATAAAAGTAATCTGATTCCAGAATATTTCGTTTTGTCATATCCAGATAAATCACTTTTGAACCTGTTTTTGTTTGTCTGATTATCGCAACTTTTTCGCGGTTGGCAAAATCAGTAAGATCGCTTGCCATCGAAACGGCTTCAAACAGGTTAATACTGTTTTGATATACTTTGTATTGTCCTGGCCTTTGAACTTCACCCAATAACGTAAGGTTGAAGTTTACCATTTTTACAATTACTACAAATTCCTTTAAATATACATTAAGGTTTTCCTGAAGTTTATCCTTTATTTCATCTACAGTTAAGTTTGCAACCAAAATTTCTCCTGTTAAAGGAAAATCCAAATATCCTTTTTCATTAACGGTATAACTATTTAAGTAAATGGATGCATCCGAGTTTAAGTAACTTCCTGCACCACCGGTAGGGTTTAATAAAATAGTTGTTTGCTCGTCTAAACTTACTACTTTAACATACAGGTTATCACCCGGCTGTATTCTGTATTCAATATTTTTTTCATTATAAAAAGAGTTCAGCGTGTCAGCATCATCTTTTACCTGCATATAAAGCATCTTCTTCTGAGGTACACAAGATGAAAAAAGGACGGCAATTAAGCCAATCCAAAATAGAGTTTTTAAACTTAATGGAATAAAATTTTTCATTAATGTAATTGTCTTATAACTTGTTAGAGTTGTTTCAATTCGTTTTTTCGAAACGATAATAAAGGGCAAATTTAAACCTTTTTTTAGATGCTGTACAAGTACACGTGCAAATTATCAACTTTCGCATTGAATTGGAGGTGTATTTGAGTTTGATGTACTACTTTTGTAGTAAATTATTTAAATGAAAAAGATGAAAAGAATTATTCTGTTATCAATGCTCTTTGTTGTAGGAATTACTTTCTATGGACAAAGTCAGTCAAAAATTAAAATCCCCAAAATTCTTACTAATATATCGTACGACAGTAGCGGAAATCTAATCTATACTTATCCTAAAACAGGTGCTATTGCTCCAATTAAAGAAACGAATGAGTTTTATTCTGCTGACAGTATTTTGGTTAATCCGACAGGGACCGCTGAAGGTATTGAGTTTGATTTCAAGAAGAAGGGTTTTAACGGAACGATGTATTATGGCATGTATGCCGAAAACAGCGGTACTTATCCTCTGCCAGTGTATTTCAAAAGGAGTTCGAGAATAAAAGAGGGAAAAGTAGCGATTAACCTGAAAAATTTAGGGGGCAAGTATGATATTGCCAACTATGAAACAACAGGAAAATCGAAGTTGGGATACAGAATTGTTACTGTAAATGGAAATATTATTTATGATGGTAAAATCAATATAAAGGGTAAAGGTTCTTTTGAAGTTGATTTATCTATCGTGGAAGGTCCGTTTATTAATAAAGTAACCGAGCACGAAGCAGTGATTTGGTTCAATACCAATAAACCTTGCAGTCCTTCGGTTTGGGTTGATGGTAAAGAATTTAAAGCATTTGCAAAAATGGGAAATATGATGGGCGATTTGCATCACGAGATCAGGGTTCACCATCTTAAACCCAACACCAAATACGATTATACTGTAAAATACGGAGACAGGGAAGAGACTTACAGCTTTAAAACCAATCCTGAAAAGGGAAGCCGTGATTCGTTTATTTTTGCATTCACCAGTGATTCGCGTAAAGGAAATGGTGGGGGTGAGCGTGATATTTATGGCACCAACGTTTATATTATGAAAAAAATGGCTGCGCTGGCACTTTACCAAAATGCAGCTTTTTTTCAGTTTACCGGTGATATGATTAACGGATACTCTGCCAGTGTAGCGGAAACCCGTTTAGAATATAAAAACTGGAAACGAGGGATCGAACCTTTTTGGCATTATATTCCCTTTAATGTTGCTCCCGGAAACCATGAGGTTGTGATTAATAGTTTTGATGATGGCAGCAAATGGGGAATGAGCATTGATAAGTTTCCTTACAATGCAAAATCGGGAGAACGTATTTTTGCTGATGAATTTGTTAACTTTGAAAACGGGCCGGTAAGTGAAGATGGAAGCAGGTATGACCCGGATAAAAAACATATGGATTTTCCGCCTTATCGCGAAACTTCATACTATTATATTTATGGAAACACGGCAATAGTAGTATTGCACTCTAATTATTTATACACGGTTAACACGTACAGGATTCCTGAGGTTGGAGGTAATGTGCATGGTTACATTATGGACAATCAGCTTGAATGGCTCGACAAGACCCTGGATCAGTTAAATGATGATAAAGACATTGATAATATTTTTGTAACCATCCATACACCGGCATTTCCTAATGGCGGTCATTCAGGTGATGATATGTGGTATGGAGGAAATAATGAAGTGAGACCCTATATCGCGGGTAAGCCTGTAAAGCGTGGGATTATTGAACGCAGAGATGACTTTCTGGATATCATTGTAAATAAAAACCCGAAGGTTGTAGCCTTACTCACGGGCGATGAACACAATTATTGCCGGATGAAACTTACAGATGATACTCCAAGATATCCTGAAAACTGGAAGCATAAAAAAGTAAAACTGAAAAGACCGCTTTGGCATATTACAAATGGTTCTTCAGGTGCTCCATATTATGGTCAGGAAAAATTACCATGGTCATCTTCAGTTGAGATGTTTTCAACTCAATATGCTTTGATGCTTTTTAAAATTGAAGGGAAGAAAATCACACTAAAAGTGATGAACCCTGATACCATGGATCAAATCGAAGAAGTTGTTTTAAAAGAGTAGCCCCTTATTGCTCATTAGTAAATCATTAGAGGTTTAATACGGGTTTCTTCATTGTAAGGAGCCCGTTTATCTTTGTTAATAGGGTTAGATTTGTTACCTTTACCAGCTAAAAAATTTAATATGGAAAATCGTTGGGTGTTAAAAAAAGCACCTGAAAGTGAGGTTGTTGAGCGCCTTTCAAAGGAACTCAATATTAATCGCCGACTAGCTGCTTTGCTGGCCCAACGGGGGATTACTGACTATAATCAGGCTAAAACATTTTTCAGGCCGCAGTTAACGGATCTGCATGATCCGTTTTTAATGAAGGATATGGACAAGGCAGTTGAGCGTATTGAAACTGCCATTTTTAAAGGAGAAAAAATAGTTGTTTACGGAGATTATGATGTAGATGGTACAACGGCAGTTTCGATTGTATATAACTTTTTAAAGCATATTCATAAAAAAGTTGAATTCTATATTCCTGATCGCTATAAGGAGGGATATGGAGTATCTTACAAGGGTATTGATACGGCTGTAGAACATGGCGCCACCCTGATGATTACTCTGGATTGTGGAATAAAAGCTGTTGATAAGGTTAAATATGCCAGCAGTAAAGGACTGGATATTATTATCGGTGATCATCACCGGCCCGGAGACTCGTTACCAGAAGCTGTTGCTGTATTGGATTCGAAGCGGACAGATTGTGATTACCCTTATCAGGAATTGTCGGGTGCCGGTGTCGGCTTTAAACTAGTACAGGCTATTGCTAAGAAAAAGAATATTGATGAAGCCCTTGTTTATGAATCGCTGGATTTAGTGGCTATTAGTATTGCAGCCGATATTGTGCCGATAACCGGCGAAAACAGAGTGCTTGCTTATTATGGGTTGAAACAGATTAATAAAGATCCTCGTCCTGGTTTATTGACCTTGTTTAAATCAGCAGGATTGCAAAAAGGTAAGAGCAGGAAGTTTTATTTTGATAAGGAAATAACCATTAGTGACCTTGTGTTTATGCTGGGGCCACGCATTAATGCTGCCGGCAGAATAGAAAGTGCTACAGATTCTGTAAAACTGCTCATCAGTAAAGATAAGGAGTATGCTGATAAACTTGGTAAACAAATTAACAATCTTAATTTACATCGTCGCGATTTAGACCGTGATATTACCAAGGAAGCCATTGAAATGATTAGCAATAACCCTGATTTGCTAAAAAGAAAAACCACGATTGTATTCAATCCTGACTGGCATAAAGGAGTTGTGGGAATTGTGGCTTCAAGATTGATTGAAAATTTTTATCGCCCTACCATCGTACTTACATTATCTGATGGTATGATTTCCGGTTCTGCCCGATCCATCCGGCAATTTGATATTTACGATGCTATCGACTCATGTTCGCATCTTCTTGAGCATTTTGGAGGGCATACATTTGCTGCCGGCCTGGCATTTAAACCCGAAAATCTGGAAGCTTTCATTACCTGTTTTGAAAATTATGCCCAAAAACACTTAACAGATGATATGATGGTTCCTGAAATTGATATTGATGCCGATTTGTTTGTGAGCGATATCAATACCAAGTTTTTCAATATTTTAAAACAGTTTGCTCCCTTTGGCCCGGGTAATATGTCACCACTTTTTCAAACCTCTGATTTAATCGACACGGGTTATGCTAAGTTGGTTGGTAAAAATGGTAGTGGTCACCTGAAATTCTCAGTTGTCCATCAAAACAGATCCGGAAATCCGGTTCCGGCAATTGCATTCAACCAGGGAAACCATATAGAAAAGATGAAAGAAGGCAAACCGTTTAAAATTTGCTATCATATTGTCGAAAACACATGGCAAGGAGCTACCAGCCTGCAACTCAGGGTTAAAGACATCAAATTCGAAGATTAATCGTTAAGATTAATATTGGCTCGAAAGTTTTTTAATTTTAGAGAAAGAACAATCAGCATTATTCCTGCCAGTAAAGCCATAATTCCTGAAAGAATTACCACGAAATTAGCAATCTCAAATGGATTGAACAAAAGCATGGTTCCAAAAACCAGTGTTAAAATCCCGTTGGCAATTAATGAGGTTTTGCTGTTATTTTTCCCGTGAAGGTTAAAAGCATAGTAGAGCTGAACAGCACCCATCATAATTGCCCAGCTTCCAATAATAATTACAAATACCTGAAGAGATTGCTGTGAATAAAAGGTAAGTAGAATACCCAGAAGTAAAACAACAATCGATTGAAACAGGTCGAACCCATAAGCAAGGTGGTTTTTGTAGTTGGAATAAACACCATATAACATGGCAAAACCGGTTACCAAAATCAAAATCCCTAAATAGGTTACAATGGTTAAAATTACTGCTTCCGAAGCAAAGATGGCCAGGATCCCGTAAAACAGGGCGATTAGTCCATTGAACATTAATAAATTCCAGTTTTTTTGTATTCCCTCTTTCATAATAAATTTTAATTTTCCTGCTAATTTATAAAAATTAGTTCAGTCATCGCAATCTTATCATAACTTTGCACTTTCAAAATTGTATTAGAAATGAAAAAAATATTCTCATTAATGATAGTTGTATTACTTAGTATTACGGCTATTGCACAAATAAAACTACCACCTCCCGGACAAGGCAGAGAGGCTGAACCTGTTAATCCAAAAGCAAATACTTTGTCGGTAAAAAATAAAAAGGAACGCACTAAAGAAGAACTTCTTGCTGCAAATAATAAGACAAGGGCTCACAAACTGTTTAAAGAAGGGGTGAAATATTATAACAATAATAATTACGAAAAGGCCATTGTCTCATTTCGTGAGTCGGCAGCGGTTTATCCCGATAATGCCAAGGTATATTATAACTTAGGAAAGATTTATCAACTTCAGGGAGATAATAACCTGGCGCTTTCCTATTTTGAGGATGCCGTTAAATATGATCCGGCTGATTCTGCCTCTTTAGTTTCTATAGGAATGATCTATTTTGCTAAGAAACAATATCCTCAGGCTTTGGAGTATTATAATAAGGCTATTGAAGTTGCTCCAAATTATGCCATGGCTTATTATAACAGGGGAAGCGTTATTGGAATGAATAACCAGTACGACCAGGCTGTGGAAGATTTAACCAAAGCCATTGATTTGGGGTTTAACGATCCGAAAGCTTATGTTAATCGTGGCTTGGGTTATTATTATTTGAAAAAAATGGATAAGGCTTGTAAGGATTGGAAAAAGGCAGCCTCACTGGGTTCAACTGCGGGACAAACAGCAGTAGATAAGTATTGTCAAAAGCGATAGCTTTATTTTCTCTTTTCCAGTAAAATCTTAAAAATACCTATAAATAATTATTGGTTTTTGGACTGATTTGCTTTCATTTGTAGAAAAAATACAAATGAAGAAAATAATACTATTGATTTTATTGTCTTGGCTGGGAAGTCAGATTTATGCTCAGATTGGAGGGATCTCAGGATCAAAATTACGTTCCTATTGCGTTGATGTAGTTGATCATCATAAAGTTGAATTTGAACCGTCGTTTTATTATGGACAGAGCAGGCTGCACTGGAATGATGACTCAAAACTGGAGGATTCTTTTTCTACTTCTGATAGTATCAACCGCTATTCAGGTTTAGGTATGCGTTTTACTTACGGATTGTTTGATCGGTTTGAGATAGGAGTTAGTGTTCCAATGGATATGAAAACCGGTTCTTTCGGTGCCAGATTTGTTGTGCATCAAAATAAAAATATTGGATTCGCTTTGATCGGAGGCCTTAATGTTCCCATGGGCGAAGGTAATTACAACAGAGGTTATCGTACAGAAGATAATACCTTACAAGCTGGTTTTGGCGGAGTTTTCTCTTTTCAAAAAGGCGAAAACTTTTCATTAGATGTAAATCTTGAGTATGATCATTTTTTGAAAGAACCAACAAGCACTAAAACAGGAACAATTTATACAAGTATTGATGCGGGTTATTATTTATTTGATCATCAACTGCAGCTAATTGGTTCTGTTGGTCTTGAACACAGTCATTTGAACTCCGGGTTAAATCAAACCAGACTGATGATTTATCCGGGAGTAACCATTGAAACAGGTAAAAGATACATTATTGTTTTGGCGGCTCCTTTTGATGTTTACGGTCGTAATATTAATAAAACGGTTGGGTTCTTATTGGCGCTTACTTTAACCATTGGGTAGCCTCAACAATAAATATACAGATTTATGAGTAAATATGTTTTTGTATTATGGATGGTAGCCATTACTATTTCTGTTTCAGCTAAATCGTTCTCTTTGTCTTCACCAAACGGTATAAACAAAGTAACCATTAAAGTTGGTAAACAAGTTAGTTATAAACTTGAAGTCAGAGGGCAGGAGGTCATTAATTCTTCGTTTATCTCTTTGTCTCTCAATAATCAGGTGCTGGGTGTAAACGGAAAATTCAAAAGGGCGGATTCAACTTCTATTAATGGTGTGATTCATCCTGTAGTAAAACAAAAATCAGCTGAAATTATTGAATCCTACAACCAGCTTAAACTTGTTTTTAAAGGATATGATATTGTTTTCAGAGCATACGATGATGGCGTGGCCTGGCGGTTTGTCATACATCAGAAGGGAGAAATTGTTGTAAAGGATGAACAAGCAGAATTTAACTTTAACGGTAATTATAAGCTTTGGTTTCCCGAAGAAACCAGCATGATGACCCATATGGAACGAAAATATCTCCACACTTCTTTTGGTGAACTCGAAACCGGGAAGTTTTGCAGTATGCCTGTGTTAGTTGATGTTGGAGTGGCTAAAATTGCCATTACCGAATCAGATTTGTACGATTATCCCGGGATGTATCTTGAAGTAGCCGGCAACAACAGTCTAAAAGGAATTTATCCTGCATATGCTTTAATTGACAAAGCAGTTGACCTTTCTGTACGAGGAGGCGATCGTAACATACCGGTAATTGAAAAAGCCGGTTTTATTGCCAAAACATCGGGTAACAGAAACTTTCCATGGAGAATAATTGCTATTGCTGAAAACGATGGTGACTTAATATCCAACCAAGTGGTTTTTAAATTGGCACCCAAACAAACCAATGGTGATTTTAGTTGGGTAAAACCCGGAAAAGTTGCCTGGGACTGGTGGAATGCCCTTAATATTTACGGGGTTGATTTCAAATCCGGAGTAAACACTAAAACTTATAAGTATTATATCGATTTTGCTTCCAAATATGGTATTGATTATATAATTCTTGATGAAGGTTGGTATGTATTGGGTGATTTGATGAATGTGGTTCCGGATATTGATATGGAAGAAATCATCCGTTACGGAAAGGAAAAAAATGTAGGAATAGTTTTATGGGTTGTATGGAAAACGCTTGACGACCAATGGAACGAGGCTTTTAATCAGTTTGAAAAATGGGATATTAAAGGTATTAAGGTTGACTTTATGCAGCGTGATGACCAGTGGATGGTTGATTACTATTGGCGGGTAGCCAAAGAGGCCGCTAAACGTCATATGCTGGTTGATTTTCATGGTAGTTATAAACCCTCGGGACTTCGTCGTGCTTATCCCAATGTAATAACACGCGAAGGGGTTCATGGTTTGGAACACAACAAATGGGGTGATGAGGAAACGCCCGGACTGGATGTAACCATACCCTTTATTCGCATGCTTGCCGGCCCTCTGGATTATACTCCGGGTGCAATGATCAATGCTACCAAAAGTAATTTCAGAGCAGTTTGGAATCGTCCCATGAGCCAGGGTACACGTTGCCACCAGCTGGCCATGTATGTGGTGTACGAAAGTCCGTTGCAAATGCTTGCTGACAGTCCTTCTCATTATTACGATGAGCCGGAGGCTATGGAGTTCCTTTCAAAAGTACCAACCGTATGGGATGAAACAAAAGTGTTGGATGCCGGGGTGGGTGAATATGTTTTAATTGCCCGCCGTAATGGTAAGCAGTGGTATATTGGTGCCATGACTAATTGGACTGCCCGCGATATGGAAATCGACCTCTCTTTTCTTGGCGAAGGTGTACATACTATTGATATATGGCAGGATGGGAAGAATGCCAATAAGTATGGCGACGACTTCAAAAAGTTAACCAAAAAGTTAACCCGTTCCGATAAACTAAAAATTCATCTTGTTCCTGGCGGAGGTTGGGCAGCTGTTGTATATTAAAGTGAATTCGTAGAATCTTCTATGAATACACCTATTGCTTAGTAGAAGCCCCCATTTCGGTTGGTATATTGGGTTTTGCTTCGCGTCTCTGCATCTTTGTCGTTTTTGATTTTAATGACAAAGCTTTTTATTCATAAACCTGTTCTCTGATTATCAACACTCCCCGCATCATAATTTGGTTGTTCAACTCATAAATAAGTTGCATCTCATCAAGGGTGCAGGCATACAGTATCTTCATTTCTGCATCGAATTTGTCCATATCCACAATATTGAGAATACCTGTTACTTGCATTATTTCACTATTCCCTATCCAGATATCCAACCCTTCACCGTCGGATGATTTGGTAAAAGGGATAAACCCGTAATCGAAAGGGTAAATAAACTTTTGAAATCGCGGGTGTCGACTTCCTCTGGGCCGGTCAATGGTATAGCCATATTTGTTTACCAGTTTGTCAAGGTTCTCCCAAAATTCAGGATTAGCAACAAATAAATCAGACTTAGACATCTTTCTTGAGAATTACGCGGAAGGTGGTGCCTTTTCCGGGGGAGGAGTTTTTAACAAAAATTTTACCTCTGTGATAATCTTTTATGATTCGTTTTGCCAAAGAGAGTCCGAGACCCCAACCTCGTTTTTTGGTTGTATAACCCGGGCTGAACACATCTCGTTGATCGGTAATGGATATTCCTTTTCCGGTATCTTTGATATCAATAACAACGAGGCCATGTTCTTCTTTTACCTCTACCACGATTTTGCCTTCTCCATTCATGGCATCAATCGCATTTTTAAAGAGGTTCTCAAGTACCCAGCTAAAAAGAGGCCCATTAGCCGAGGCAATCACATCATGTTTGGACAGCTTTACTTCATATTTAACCTTGCGTGGGGTTCGTGGTTTTAAATAGTCAACGGTTCTTTGGATGATATCGGTAATATTAGCCAGTTCCAAAGAAGGTGTTGATCCGATTTTTGAAAATCTTTCTGTTATCATCTCCAGTCGGGCAACATCTTTTTCGATTTCTTCAGCAGCTTGTTTATGATTGGCTCCGTCCATTTTAAGCAGTTCCATCCAGGCCATTATTGAAGAAAGAGGGGTTCCTATCTGATGTGCCGTTTCGCGTGCCATACCTGCCCATACTCTGTTTTGTTCTGCATTTCTGGAAAGGCTGAATAACAGATAAGCGATACCAATAAATACAATAACGATAAGCATCTGAGCCAGAGGAAATAGTCTCATCTTTGTTAAGAGTTCAGAGTCCTTATAGTAGATGTAAGCTTTTCCCACATCCAGAAAATTAAGTACGATAGGCTTGTTCTCGCCTTTCATTTCCATCAGCTTCTGTTCGGCAAAAACAGAGTCGCTCATTTTTACATCGTTCAGGTTACCATAAAGTAAAATATTGTTTTGTGTGCTATCGGTTATGATTACCGGAACACTTGAAGAGTTTAATGCAACCTCTTCTATAAAAATAGTAATGTAATCGTTTAGTACATTTTTTAATTCCGTAAACAGACTAGAGTTTTTATAATAGAGATAATTCTTTTCACCTTTTACATATTCTACTTCAATTGGGTCGTAAATTGAAAAATCCTTTTTTAATACTCCCGTCAGGAATTTACTACTATCCTGACCTTGTTCCAAATTTTTTGTATTTAGTATTTTTCCCGTGGCATCCGTCAGGATAACAGGAATTGTTTGATTTTCATGAATAATGTTGAGGTAAAAAGTTAAATCTTCCGAAGCGTCATCATTGAGTAGTCTATTATAGACTTTGGCCAGTAATTCTGCTTTTTTTTGCTCTTCTTCTTGTAATTGTCTAAAAAAGCTTTCAGTATATTGCATCAATTCTGCTTTGCGATGTACAGCGTCAGCCCATAGTCTCACATTTTTACGTTCGGCCGATGCAAACTTGCCAACCAGCCGGTTTGTATAAAAAATGGAAACGGCAATTAGTATCATGCCAATCACAAATAAGAAAATCTTCCACCTCTTTTTTTTAGTATAGATATCCATTTGTTATTGTGTTTTAAAGGTCAAACGTACGAAAATGATTTTTCGTTTAAAAGTTTTATTGAAGTTTTCTGCTGTTTTGGCCTGAATCAGCATAGATAAAATAAAAAACCCCCAAAAACTTGTTTTGGGGGTTTGTCAAACTTAGGCTAGTAAGTTTAGTTGTTGCAGGCCTTTAATAGTTGGCTTTAGTACGAAATGTGAAATATAGTCTGACTAAATTACCATTATCACACAAATCGGGTAACACCCTTCTTTTAGCGTAAACGTAGTTGCACTCTTCGTAGTTTAGGTAGTTTAAAGTAGACTGGTGTCTGTTAGTAGTCTTTGAGTCCATTCCTGCAGGTTTAGTTGTTAGCTAGTAGTTTTTAGTTAATTTACTCTGCTTGCTTTTGTCAGCATAGTAAATGTAAGTAATCTTTAAGTTAGTTGTAAGATAATTATTCATAGTTGAACCCGTAATAGCAAATAGCTTGCCAAAAATTATAAAAAGTGATAAATCAGTACTGTAATGATTAAATAGACTTAACGGCTATAATGGACTTACATATTCGGATAGTAAACCGGTTAACAATACTACGATTTCGGATAAAAAATCATTGTTTTATAAATAAACTTACAGAAATGGATAATTAAATATGGAATACCCTACATTTGTGCTGTAAAACCAAATATTATGAAATTTTTTGAAGGCCATTTCGATAGTAAACTTCCGGGAGCAAAAACATCAGTATTTGCTGTTATGACTAAATTAGCTAATGATTACAAAGCAGTTAATCTTTCCCAGGGATTTCCTGATTTCCCGATCGATAAGGGGTTGATTGAACGTGTGAATTATTATATGGAACAGGGCTTTAATCAATATGCCCCAATGCCGGGGGTGCCTGAATTACGTAAAGCTATTGCAAAAATGTTTAAGAAGAATCATGGTGCCGAATATGATTTTGAAAAGGAAATCACCATAACAGCGGGTGCAACTCAGGCTCTTTACACGGCTATTTCTGCCTTTATTAATGATGAAGACGAAGCAATTATTATTGAACCTGCGTATGATAGTTACGCGCCTGCTGTAATAGCAAACGGTGGTACAGTTAAATATGTTTCTTTGAAATCTCCTGACTTTTCAATTAACTGGGATGAGGTGAAGCGCAACGTAACTTCACGAACAAGACTAATCATTTTAAACACTCCTCACAACCCTACCGGAAGTATTTTAAAGAAAGAGGATCTTGAGCATCTTGAAAGATTTACAAGGGGACGTGATATCTTGGTTATTAGTGATGAGGTTTATGAGCATCTTATTTATGATAAAGAAACACACCACAGTGCCAGTAGATTTAATGATTTGGCTTTACGGACTTTGGTAATTGGTTCGTTTGGTAAAACTTTTCATGCTACCGGTTGGAAAACAGGGTTTGTTTTAGCTCCTGAGAACATAACTTCCGAATTTCGTAAATTTCATCAATTTGTTGTTTTTGCTTCCAATACACCCATTCAACATGCCATTGCCGATTTTGTTGCTGACCCAAAGAATTATACGGGTTTAGGTAAGTTTTATCAGCAAAAGCGCGATTACTTTTTAAAAGCAATAAAGAAATCAAGATTTAAAGCGGTTCCGGCAAAAGGAACTTACTTTCAGTTGTTGGACTACAGTAATATTTCTGATGAATCGGAGTATGACTTTGCAGTAAAATTGGTTAAGCAATATGGTATTGCTGCAATTCCGGTTTCACCGTTTTATCACAATAGCCAAAACAATAAAGTATTGCGTTTTTGTTTTGCTAAACAGGAGTCAACATTGGATAAAGCTGCTGAGATATTATGCAGGATTTAAAAGTATTATACATACAATCTGATTTAGTCTGGGAAGAACGGGCTTTGAACAGAACACGGTTTGAAGAAAAAATCAGGAAATATTTTGACCATCATGATTTGATAGTTTTGCCCGAAACATTTACCACCGGATTTCCGGTTGATCCGGCTGTTTTTGCTGAAACAGACGAGGGTGAAACCATTGAATGGTTAAGAGCTTTAGCTTCTGATACCGGTGCTGTTATCACCGGAAGTATTTTATTAAAGGAGGGAAAACATTTTTTTAATTCTCTTATCTGGATGAAGCCGGATGGTACTTTTAGTCGCTATGACAAACGGCATGTTTTTTCGATGGGTGGTGAGGATAAAAAAATTTCAAAGGGATTAAAACAGCTTGTTGTTGATTTGAAAGGCTGGAAAATCAGACCAATGGTTTGTTACGATCTCAGGTTTCCGGTATGGAGTAAGAACAGACTGGATGAAGCCGGTAATTTTGAATATGACCTGGCCATTTTTGTGGCAAACTGGCCGTCGCAAAGAAGCTATCCATGGGAGATGCTGTTGATTGCAAGGGCTATTGAAAGTCAGGCTTATGTGCTGGGGGTTAACAGAATTGGAAAGGACGGCCCCGGCAATTATTATAGTGGTAATTCAAAGATGATTGATCCGAAAGGAATCGTTATCTCAGAAGCCGAACCGGGATTTGAAAAAGCTGAGAGCATCGTGATTTCTAAAGAAGAGTTGTTACGGTTTCGGAATAAATTTAATGTGGGTAACGACTGGGATACCTTTGTAATAACTGAATAATAACTTAGAAATTTCTGTTTGTTTTTAACAGGATAGGTAAAATGTATACTTTTACTTTTTTTAATAGCTGAAATAATGAATATAATTATCGCGGGCGACGGGGAAGTTGGCTTTCATTTGGCAGAAGCGTTGGTTGATTCCAATCACAATATTACGATCGTTGATCCTCATGAAGAACTTTTGGAAATGATTGAGGCTCATGCCGATTTAATGACAATTGTTGGAGAATCAAACTCGGTTGGAGTTTTGAAACAGGCTCAGGTAAACAAAGCTGACCTTGTAATATCTGTATTACACGATGAAAGTATTAATATTCTGACAGCCATTTTATCGAAAAAACTTGGTGCAAAACAGGTAATTGCACGTGTGAATACTTTGGAGAGCCTTACACCGGAAAACAAAAAGATATACGAGGAACTGGGTATTGATATTCTGATTTCACCTGAGGATATCGCAGGTCAGGAAGTTATTGACTTATTGAATAATCCAACAGCCACCGAGATATATGATTTATCCAGCGGAAAATTGTCAATTTATTTAATCAAGATTGAAAAGCATGCGCTAGTGGTTGGAAAAACACTTGATGAGGTTGCTTCATCATTTAATTATAAACACCTTGATTTCAGAGCGGTTGCCATACACCGTGGTAACGATACTTTTCTGCCTACCGGAAAAACTGTTTTCCATGCTGATGATTTGGTTTATGTAATCTCTAAACCTGATGCTTTGGGTACCATGCTTGGTTTAAGTGGAAAAGAGGAAATAGAGATCAATAATATCATTATTGTTGGTGGAGGCCGGGTAGGAAGAGTAATTGCCAAGCGGTTGGAAAAGGATGTTAACATTAAGCTAATAGAGATGGACAGAGACCGGTGTATGTTTTTGACCGAGCTGCTGGATGACACATTAATTATTAATGGTGATGCCCGTGACATTACATTGCTGGAAGATGAAGGTATTGAAAATGCAGATGCTTTTATTGCTGTTTCCAATAATACCGAAACCAATATACTTACCTGCCTCCATGCCAAGAAGTATGGGGTAAAAAAGACTATAGCTTTGGTTGAAAACCTTGATTATATTGATATTTCTCAAAATATTGGGATCGATACCATTTTAAATAAAAAGTTAATTGCAGCCAGTTATATTGTTAAGCACTCCATGGGTGATGAAGTAGCATCACTTAAAATTGTTAGTGGCATTAACGCTGAGATTTTAGAAATTGAAGCTACAGCCGGTTCTGCAATCACGAAAAAACCAATTAAGGATGTTAAATTACCTGAAGGAGTAATAGTTGGTGGTATTTTGCGAGGTGAGGAATCGCATATTGCCGTGGGAGATTTTCAAATTGAACCCGGCGACAATGTTGTAGTTTTTGCCTTACCCGGAACAACTGACAAGGTTGAAAAGCTTTTTCATAAATCAATGTTTGGGTTGTAATTAATCTGGTTTATGAAGAATCAAGGCATCTCAAAAATTCTCAATGTATGGATTCTCATGAAAGTGATGGGGATTCTGTTGATTATTATTGCTGCCTTCATGCTTACCTCCCTGGTGTTTGCAATCTATTTTCATGAAACCGTATGGCCGATTATCTTTTCAGCAATTATTACTGCTGCATCGGGTGTAACGCTTGCTTTTGTCGGGAATAAACACAACAATAAAAACATCGGGAAAAGGGAAGGCTACATGATTGTAACCTTAACGTGGATTATTATTTCCATTTTCGGTTCGCTTCCATTTATTCTTAGCGGAACCATACCATCGTTTACCAATGCCTTTTTTGAAACCATGTCGGGGTTCACCACAACAGGGTCATCCATACTTACCGATATTGAATCGGTTCCTAAAAATATTTTGTATTGGCGCGCCATGACACACTGGATTGGTGGTATGGGAATCATCGTGCTTACGGTAGCCATTTTACCTTTTTTGGGTATTGGCGGCATGCAGCTGTTAATTGCTGAAATGCCCGGAATCGCACCCGATAAACTGCATCCACGAATTACGGCAACAGCCAAACGTTTTTGGGGAATTTATGTAATTCTTACTGCCGTGGAGATGCTGTTGCTTTGGGCCGGTGAAATGAACTTTTTTGATGCCACCTGCCATGCTTTTGCTACCATGGCTACCGGTGGTTTCTCAACCAAAAATGATAGTATTGCCGGTTTTCTGCCTTATTCACAATACATCATTATCGTGTTTATGGTTTTAGCCGGAACCAACTTCACACTGCATTACTTTGCTTTTCACGGGCAGATAAAAAAGATCTTTAAAAATGAAGAGTTTAAAGCTTATCTTACCATTATTGCTGTTGTTACACTTGCGCTTACATTTGGTTTGATTATCATGCAAAATGAAGGTCTCGAAAATGCATTTCGCGATTCGTTGTTCACGGTTGTATCTATTTTAACCACCACGGGTTTTGTAACGGCTGATTATATTTTATGGCCGGTGTATTTATGGATATTGATAGCAGCGTTGATGTTTATCGGTGGAAGTGCCGGTTCAACGGGTGGTGGTGTTAAAATCATTCGACACTTATTATTGTTGAGGAATTCTTGGATTGAATTAAAGCGAACCATCCATCCTGCTGCTATCATCCCTGTGAAGTATGGAAAGAAATCCATTAGCCAACAGGTAATTTTTAATGTGATGGCGTTCTTTCTTATTTATATCCTGATTTTCTCCTTTGGTGTAATTGCCATGGCTTTGCTTGGGCTTGATTTTGAAACATCGGTGGGGGCGTCCATTGCCAGTCTTGGAAATATAGGTCCAGGAATAGGCGGCGTAGGCCCCATTGAAAATTATGCTCTTATTCCTCCGACAGGTAAATGGATTTTGTCGTTACTGATGCTCTTGGGACGACTTGAACTATTCACGGTACTGATTATTCTGTCACCGGCATTCTGGAGAAAATAGAGATTTACCAATTATGTATGGTTCTTTTTACCGCGTTAATTGTGAGTGTATCGCTATTCAGGCTCCAAACTAGTGATTTGTTAAGCGTTGTATTGTCGTTGTCATTGTTGTAAAACAAAATGGATTTTAGCATGGGGTATTTTCCCGGAAGGTCAGAAAGAGCCTTTTCATACCACATGTAACGTTCACCGCCTACCGCAAGGCTTCCAAATTCTGTTATAACAATTGGTTTATTAAATGTGGACAGCTGATTGTAGTAATCACCAAATATTTCATCAAAACTCCACCATTTCGACCATAAAGCTACTGTACCATAGTTTAGCGCACCAACTCCAACCCAGTCAACATAATCATCGCCGGGATAATATTCATTGTACATCTTGTAAGCCGGATGGGGCGACCAAACCCAAACTACATTATGAACATCCTGAGCTTTAAAGCGTTCGACTATATATTTCCATGCTGCAATAAAATCCCCGGGTTTATTATTCTGCGGACCCCATGGATATCGGTAAGGGTCGTTCATTTCGTGGCCAAACCTGATAAAAACTGTTTTACCAAAAGCTTTAACATCTGATGCCCATTTATCGATATAAAGATTGTAATCTCCATTTATAATGTCAGTTAAACCATTTTTGTTGGGGTCTTCTTTATAAGGTAGCCCGAGTTCTTCGCGGTCAAAATCATTCAACCAGGGTTCCCAGGTTATAAAAGGTACCGATCCAAGATTATCAATGGCTTTGGCATATTTTATTGGAAATCGTTCTTCAGGCCTGTCGCCCCAAGCAGTGTAAAGCTGTATAATTGGTAAACTTAACTGTAAACTGTCTTCCAGTGCCAGCATATGATCAAATGATTTTTTGTAATGATTGTCGTATATGCCCAGCAGGATTGTGTCGGGATTTGTAATCAGCTTTTTGTTGGCCCGGTAGCTGTTGAACCAACCTAGTTCTTTTGAACGTATGGGTTCGCGGTTGCTGAGCAGGATGCTTTTTTCCAAATCGGTAACCGTTGTACCCATTTCGGTAAAAAAATCTTCCAGTGGGCCACTTCCTTTTTTACCCAGAAAAGTAAAAAACAGGATTATTATAATTCCAAGTATGATGGCTCCGGTTGTGAAAGCAAATCTGTAGGCTGTATTTTTCATTTGTTATTTTTTTTATTCACTTCTGTTTTTATTTTACTCAGGTTAACTTTTTTCCATGGTTCCTCTTCAGGCAGGTTTTTCGACTCATAAGCAGCATAAATGCCACCGATTACTAAAACTACCGAAACAAAGGCAAAGGCAAACATTCCCCAAATTTTATCGCTGGTAATGGAAAGCACTCCTTCAGAGACCGTGGTAATTCTTTCGTAGATTACATAAAACAGCGTTAACACAAAGATGATTACATGAAGTACCAACGGACGGCTGTAGGGGCTCAATCCTGAAACAGCTTTTTTGGCAGTCGGAATATAAGGGATATCGGCATTAACTAAAGCCAGTAAACTTCCCAGCAGAAACACTGGCCAAGTCGCTGTTTTCAATATCATTCCACGCCAGTGAAACCCTCTTTCCGCATCGGGATGCGAAAGCCATCGTTGTACGAATAAGTATATTGCAATGGCAATAACTACAATGGGAGTACCCATGATGATGAATTCACCAAAGCTCATATTTGCCGGTAACACATCCAACCAAAAATATAGAAATGGTATGGTGAAATAAAGAAAGCTTGTTAATCCCACCAGATAGTAGGTGCTGATGGCCAGATACGAAACCCGTTGCCAGAAACTAAGCCCTTTGTAAAGATGTGGAATTTCTGAAAAGAGCACTTCAAAAACACCGCGCGACCATTTAAGTTGTTGTTTACAAAACGACCCGAAGTCTTCAGGTACCAACCCTCGGCTCACAACGATTGGTGTAAAAACTGATTTCCACCCTTTGGCGTGTAATCTTATGGAGGTAATCAGGTCTTCGGCCAGGCCAATACCATGCCCGCCAATCGATTCAAGTGCCTTTTTTCTGAAAGTACAATTTGCACCTATGGCCACGCTTGAACCGTAGCCAAATAGTCCCATTAAAGTAGGGCCGTAGAAAGTGTAAGTTTGCTCGGCGGCTCCTTTGGCAGTAAACGAACGATACTGGTTGTAGTAAGTTTGCGCAACCTGAACAAATCCAATGTTTTCATCTTTAAAGTAGCCCAGTACATTATCCAGAAAATTAGGAAATGGAATATGGTCGGGATCCATAATTAACACGAAATCTTCTTCTATTAGTTTTAATGCGGCGTTAACTTTTCCCGCTTTGGCTCCCGGTAATCCAACCAGGTTCAGCCAAACAGCACCATGCTTTTCGGCTATCGCTTTAAATGCCGAATCCTGTGTATCGTCAAGCAGATAGGTTGTGTGCGGGTAGGTGATGTTGGCACAAGCTTCGAGGGTTTTATCAAACATGCTTAAAGGTTCACCCGGCGAGCTGGTGGTAAAAATAGCAACCTTCAATCCTTTTTCAGCCGGAACAAATTCGGGTTTTTTAACCCGCAGGTAGTTAATCCAGATTAATAAAATACGGGCA